>Ga0194126_10000588_pt1 | contig 60748 bp, 51 predicted proteins | sample TA2KigC150mmetaG_FD_148641 | JGI IMG/M metagenome (GOLD analysis project Ga0194126, IMG submission 148641) | Freshwater microbial communities from Lake Tanganyika, Tanzania - TA2015035 Kigoma Deep Cast 150m | ecosystem: Environmental > Aquatic > Freshwater > Lake | place: Tanzania: Lake...
AGAAAGAACTATGGCATTGGATCCGACGAAATTTGCGGATTGGCAGATAGCGGAAGAAGCAGAGACACGGATGAAGACCGTGTATCAGATAGCGGACAAGCTGGGGTTGGAGAAAGATGAGTTGCTGCCTCATGGGCATTATGTGGCCAAGGTGGATTACAAGAAGGTATTGAAGAGATACGAGGGCAAACCTGACGGCAAATTTATCGATGTGACCGCCATAACGCCTACGCCGCTTGGGGAAGGGAAATCGACTACCACATTGGGGCTGGTACAGGGGCTGGGGAAAAGAGGGAAAAACGTAATCGGCACCATACGCCAGCCTTCCGGGGGGCCGACGATGAACATAAAGGGATCTGCGGCGGGAGGAGGCCTTTCCCAGTGCATACCCCTTACGCCGTTTTCTCTTGGGCTTACCGGGGATATTAACGCGATCATGAACGCGCATAATCTGGCGATGGTGGCGCTCACCTCAAGGATTCAGCATGAATTTAACTATGACGATGCGATGCTTGCCAAGAAAAACCTGAAGAGGCTGAGTATCGACCCCCACAGGGTGGAAATGAAGTGGATCATAGACTTCTGTGCCCAGGCGCTTCGTCAGATCGTGATAGGAATAGGGAGCAAGATGGACGGGTTCATGATGGAATCCGGGTTTGCCATAGCGGTTTCTTCAGAAATCATGGCAATACTTTCGGTTGCCAAAGACTTAAAAGACATGCGCGAGCGCATGGCAAAGATTGTGGTGGCGTACAGCAAATCGGGGAAACCGGTAACGACAGCCGATCTGGAAGTAGACGGGGCAATGACGGCATGGATGGCGGAGGCGGTAAATCCGAACCTGATGCAGACCATAGAAGGTCAGCCGGTGTTTGTGCATGCGGGGCCGTTTGCCAATATAGCGATCGGGCAGTCTTCCATTATTGCGGACAGGATCGCGTTGAAGCTTGGTGATTATGTGGTTACGGAATCGGGATTTGGCGCGGATATCGGGTTTGAGAAATTCTGGAATCTGAAGTGTCGTTTTTCGGGCAACAAGCCGAATGCGGCGGTGATAGTTGCCACGGTAAGGGCGCTGAAGTGTCATGGAGGGGCTCCGATACCGGTGCCGGGACAACCGCTTGATCCGTGTTATAAGGAAGAGAATGTGGGGTGGGTGGAAAAAGGGGCGGAGAACCTGATCCATATGGTGAATGTGGTGAAAAAGGCGGGGATAAATCCTGTTGTGTGCATCAATTCGTTTTATACGGACACGGATGCGGAGGTCAATGCCATCAGGAGGCATGCGGAGAAAGCCGGGGCGCGCGTTGCGTTGTCAAAACACTGGTTGAAGGGTGGAGAAGGAGCAGCGGAGCTTGCCGATGCGGTGATTGATGCCTGCAACGAAAAGAATAATTTCAGATTTTTGTATGAATTCAGCACACCGTTAAGGACGCGTATAGAGTTGATAGCGGAGCAGGTGTATGGTGCGGACGGGGTGGATTATACGCCGGATGCATTGGCAAAGGTAAAGGCAATGGAGGCGGATCCTGAGGTATCGAAGATGGGGACATGCATGGTGAAGACGCATCTTTCTTTGACGGATAATCCCAATTTGAAGGGAGCGCCGAAGAACTGGAGATTGAGTATCCGTGATATATTGACGTTTAAGGGGGCCGGGTTTGTGGTGCCGATAGCGGGAAATATAAAACTCATGCCCGGAACGTGTTCCGACCCCGCATTTCGTCGTGTTGATGTCGATGTGGAAACAGGAAAGGTAAAGGGACTTTTCTGATATTTTTACAGTAGGATTTGAAAGATTTTGCACATCGCAGGTATAAAAGAAGAAGGCTGGTGGATAAATGAAGTCCACAGCCTTCTTTTTTTGGTTACCACTGTAACAATGCCTTGACATAAACATTCATCTTCGCTTAAAATGAGAACTTATCATTACTTAATCATAAAATTTTTTTAAACATTATTTTTGAAAATATGATAACGAAATTATTCGGAACCTCAAACGATCGGGTATTAAAAAAGATATATCCGATTGTAAAGCAAATAAATTCCCTTGAGCCAAAGATGAAATCTTTGACCGACGCTGAATTACGTCAAAAAACTGATGAATATAAGGGAAGGTTATCAAAAGGTGAAACAATGGATGATATTTTACCGGAAGCATTTGCGACGGTGAGAGAGGCAAGCAGGAGAATCCTGTTGGCTCCAAATGCTGACAGCCCGGACAAAACAATGAGGCATTTTGACGTGCAGCTTATTGGCGGCATAGTATTGCATCAGGGCAAAATTGCCGAAATGACCACTGGTGAAGGTAAGACCCTCGTTGCTACTCTGCCTGCATATCTCAATGCTTTATCTGGGAAAGGCGTGCATATTGTGACGGTGAATGATTATCTGGCAAAGCGTGACAGAGACTGGATGTCTCCGTTATATGAGTTTTTAGGATTAAAGGCAGGGGCTATTCAGTCACATCAACCTTATAATGAAAAAAAAGATGCTTATTTGTGTGACATAACCTATGGCACCAATAATGAATTCGGTTTTGATTATCTTCGCGACAACATGAAAGTAAGGTCGGAGGAGCAGGTACAAATCAGCCGTGGTTTACATTTTGCGATTGTTGATGAGGTGGATAGTATCCTCATTGATGAAGCACGTACACCGTTAATCATTTCCGGCCCTGCGGAAGAGTCTACTGAGAAATATTACATAGCAGACAAAATCGCCAGAAAGTTAAAGAAGGGAACACATTTCGAGATAAAAGAAAAAGAACGCATGGCGCATCTTACAGAAGAGGGCATCGAAGAGGTTGAAAAATTTTTAAATGTCGATAGCCTCTATACCGGCACAAATATGGAATGGCCTCATTACATTGAACAAGCGCTCCGTGCCCATTATCTTTTCAGAAATGATACGGATTATATTGTAAAAAATGGTGAAGTTGTTATCGTAGACGAGTTTACCGGAAGATTGATGGAAGGCCGTCAATGGAGTGATGGATTGCATCAGGCCGTACAGGCAAAAGAGCACCAGCGCATTAAAGAAGAAAATCAAACGCTTGCCACTATAACCCTTCAGAATTTCTTTAGAATATACAAGAAACTTTCCGGAATGACGGGTACCGCTTCAACAGAAGCTGCTGAATTTGATAAGATTTATAAACTGGAAGTTGTTACTATCCCTACGAATAAACCTTTACAACGCAAAAATTTTGGCGACAGGGTGTACAGAACGGAAAAAGAAAAATACGATGCCATTGTTCAGGAAATCGTTGAAGTGCATAAACAGGGAAGGCCGGTATTGGTTGGAACAGTATCGATTGAAAAATCAGAATTTTTAAGCGAGAAGCTCAGGAGAGAAGGAATCGAACACGAAGTGTTGAATGCGAAGCACCATGAGCGTGAGGCGCAGATAGTTGCAAAGGCCGGGCAGCCGGCTAATGTTACCATTGCTACGAATATGGCGGGCAGGGGTACTGATATTGTTTTAGGAGAAGGCGTCGCTGCCTTGGGAGGACTCCATATTGTAGGCACTGAAAGGCATGAAGCAAGGCGTATTGATAATCAGCTTCGAGGGCGTGCCGGCAGACAAGGTGATCCAGGGTCGTCACGTTTTTATGTTTCTTTACAGGATGATTTAATGCGTATTTTTGCTTCTGAACGGGTGAGTTCTCTCCTAAAAACATTTGGCATGGAAGAGGGTATGGCTATCGAGCACTCTATGGTTACAAAATCCATAGAAAGGGCGCAAAAGAAAGTAGAAGCACACAATTTCGAAATACGAAAACACCTGCTTGAATATGATGAGGTCATGGACCAGCAGCGAAAAACAATATACGGGCTGAGGCAAGATGTGCTTGAGGGAAAATACTTATACGATTATATCAAGCAAATGATAGAAGATAGCATCAATGATATGGCAAACTATGCATTTGAAACAAAAAGTATAGAAGACGATGGGCGAGATGCTGAAAGCGCTGAAGACCATTTTGATTTATCCGCATGGTTTAAACAAAAATTCGGCATACAAATTGATTTAAATGAAGTCGAAGAGAAAACCCGCCAGAATATCAATGAATTCTTGAAACAGAAGGCATTTGATGCTTACGAGGAAAAAGAAAATACCATCGGTAAGGATGAAATGGAGAAGATAGCGCAAATTCTTTTGCTGGAAAAAATTGACACAAAGTGGAAAGATCATTTATATGCTATGGACCATTTACGATCCGGTATCGGATTACGGGGATATGCGCAGGTTGATCCGAGAATAGAATATAAACGGGAAGCGCTCGGTATGTTTGAAAATATGAATATGTCCATAAAAGATGAAGTGACTGATCTTATTTTTAAACTGAAAATAGTAGACGAGTCGGAGAGAAAGGAAATATTGCATCCGCTAACATTCATCCATCATGAAGTTTCCGGAAAGGAAAGAATACAGGGGCCACCCGACCCTATAAGCGCTCCTGTTCAGGAAAAAAGTACAAGTGAGGAAGCACAGAAAGAAAGAAAAGTTGAACCGATAAAGGTTGGTGTGAAGGTTGGGAGAAACCAGCCTTGCATATGTGGCAGTGGGAAAAAATTCAAACAATGTTGCGGCAGGACACAATAATTTGCAGGCATTGTTGCTTTATTGATATACTTGTCAAAATAATGTTGCGTATTTATTATAAAATTCTTTCCTTTTCGCATGCCTACGATTTTTGATGCTTTTTATGTAACAGCCCTTGCCTTTGGTTCTCCTTATTTTTTTGTCAAGCTTTTACTGAATAAGCGATTTCGCGCAGGATTATTACAGCGTTTGGGGTTTGTTAAGGTAAAAAATGATAGAAACCCCTGTATATGGATTCACTGTGCTTCCGTGGGTGAGGTCTTGACTGCAAAACCTCTTGTAAAATCCATAGAGAAAGAGTTTAATGGATTTGAGGTAGTATTGTCTGTTAATACAAATACGGGATTCTCCGTTGCAGAGAAATATTTTGAGGGAAAGAGGATATTTTATTTTCCGCTCGATTTGAGCTGGGTGGTTGATAAAGTATTAAATAGATTAAGGCCTCAGTTCATACTATTAATTGAACTGGAAATATGGCCGAATTTTATAATCGCTGCTGCACAAAGATGTATACCTGTTGTTTTGGTGAATGCAAGAATATCAGAGAAATCTGCCAGGTGGTATCGGTTATTTTGCCGTTTATCAAATACGTTCTTTAAAAATCTTTCAACAGAGGAAAATCTTTTTTGTGCAAGAACGCAGGCTGACGCCGTCCGCCTTAAAGAACTGGGGATACCGGAACCTCAGATTTCCGTTACCGGGAATATGAAATATGATAATATTGTGACTGATATTCCTGCAGATACAAAAGAACAGTTGTTGAGACTGTTTGAAATCGGGGCTGATGAAAAGGTTATCGTTTGTGGAAGCACATTTGAAGGCGAAGAGATTATTCTTTTGAGAGTATTTAAAAGCCTTTGCACAAAGTTTGACAAGTTACGGCTGATTATTGTGCCTCGCCATATTGAAAGAGTTGCTGATATTGGAAAGCAGATAGAAACCATGGGGTTTGCCTATGTGAAAAAATCATTGCTTGATAAAGGCAGAAAGGGTGTCAGTCTTAGATATAAACAAGATACTATCATTGTTGTCGATACGGTGGGAGAGTTGTTTGCTATCTATAGTATTGCTGATTGTGTGTTCGTAGGAAGAAGTTTGATTCCCCAGGGAGGGCAGAACATGGTGGAACCCGCCGGTTTGGCTAAGCCTGTAATTGTTGGGCAGCATACCTTTAATTTTAAGGAGGAAGTGCGCCTGCTTAGAGAAGCAAAAGCAATTATGGTGGTGGAAGATGAAGTGTCACTGTTAAAAACAATAACATACTTATTGGAACATCCGGAAGAGTCCGGGGAAATTGGCAGAAGAGCGCAATTAACGGTAATAAGACAAATGGGTGTTGTAGATCGTAATATGAATATATTGAAAGAACATTTTTTGAAAGAGAGGGCTGTACTACTATGAGGAGCGGAAGGTATTTATTTACTTCGGAATCTGTGTCCATGGGACATCCTGACAAAATTGCCGATCAGATATCCGATGGCGTATTGGATGCTATGCTGGAGCAAGACCCGATGAGCAGGGTAGCTTGCGAAACGTTGGTGACAACGGGGGTTGCTTTTGTTGCGGGGGAATTTACTACAAAGGCGAATGTAAATATTCCCGATATCGTAAGAAGTACAATAAAAGAAATAGGTTATACCGATGCGTCTATGGGGTTTGATTATAATACGTGTGCTGTTATTACAAGCATTGGTAAACAATCACCGGATATTTCACAGGGAGTAAGCGGTGAAGGACTCCATAAAGAAGAAGGGGCCGGTGATCAGGGGATGATGTTCGGCTACGCCTGCAATGATACGCCGGAATTAATGCCGCTTCCGATTATGCTGGCGCACAGGGCGATCATAAAACATGCCGAATTGAGACAAAATGGAACGTTAAAGTATCTGCGTCCGGATGCCAAGTCCCAGGTTACGGTTGAGTATGACGGCCATAAACCTGTCAGGGTGCATACGGTTGTTATTTCTACCCAGCATGCTCCCGATGTCAAATATGATACTATTAAAACGGACATGATTGAGAAGGTTGCCAAACAGGTGATACCGGCAAACTTGCTCGATAATAAAACGATTTATCATATTAACCCGACAGGGCGTTTTGTAATCGGAGGTCCTCAGGGGGACTGTGGTTTGACCGGCAGGAAAATTATCGTTGATACGTATGGAGGATGGGGACGTCATGGCGGAGGCGCTTTTTCCGGAAAAGATCCTACGAAGGTGGACAGAAGCGCCTGTTATGCAGCCAGACATATTGCGAAAAACATCGTAGCTGCGGGTTTGGCGGACAGATGTGAGGCGCAGGTGGCATACGCAATTGGAGTTGCAAAACCGCTGGCTATTCATATTACAACTGAAGGAACCGGTAAACTGCCGGACGAAAAGCTTACGCAGATTTGTGAAAAAGTTTTTGACATGACGCCCAGTGGCATTATCAAGAGGTTGAATCTGAGAAGGCCGATTTATAAGCTCACTGCCCGACATGGTCATTTTGGACGCACAGAAGGCTCATTTACCTGGGAAAAGACCGATATGGTGGATGCATTGAAAAAAGCTGCCGGTGTTTAAAAAAAGAAAGGTACGTGGTCGTAAAATATGGCAATAATAAGACCTTTTCGAGGTTTGAGATACAATCTGAATATTATAAAGGATTGCTCGGCAGTGATGACTCCTCCCTATGATGTTATATCTCCGTCAGAACAGGAGCAGTATTACAAAAATCATCCGAATAACATTATTCGTTTAGACCTGGGAAAGGAATTTCCTGAAGATACCGAAACGAACAACAGATACACCCGCGCTTCGGAATTTTTTGGAGATTGGGTAAAAGCGGGAATAATGAAGCAGGAGGACGAGCCGTCAATTTACATTTATGATCAGGAATTTTCCTATGGAGATAAGCATTTTATTCGCAGGGGCTTTATTGCATTGGTAAAACTGGAGCCATTTGATAAAGGATCCATTTATCCTCACGAGCAGACCCTTCCCGGCCCTAAGGCTGATCGGCTTAAACTTATGCAATCATGCAAAGCAAACCTCAGTTCAATATTTGCGCTTTTTCCCGATGAAGATAATGCTGTTGATAACTATTTGCTTTCAGCAACTCCATCAAAACCGGAAATGGAATTTATTGACGGCAGCGGGGTAACGAACAGGCTTTGGGTTATTAAGGAAAAGCGGACAATTCATACAGTCACTGAGCTTATGAAGGGAAAAGCCCTTTTCATTGCCGATGGACACCATCGTTATGAAACATCGTTAGTGTATAAAGAGCAACGGCATAAAGAAAATGGGGGACAACACGGGGAATTGCCTTCGGATTATGTGATGATGGTCTGTGTTTCCATGAACAATCCGGGATTGCAGATATTTCCTTTCCATCGGGCAGTTCGTCAAATAAAGGATTTTAATCCTAACCAGATGCTCCATCGTCTGAAAGATTTCTTTGAGATTGAACAACTGGATAATGACAGCGAAATCGGCGCTGCTATGCAAAAACTCAATAGTGATAGCAAACCTCACAGTTTTGTGATGTATGTCGGTGAAACTGACAAATATTACCTCTTGCAGTTGAACGGTGAGAATGTCCTGGATAAAGTGTTTGCCAATGATCACCCTGAATGGAAGCGGTTAGACGCCGGTATTCTTCACAGTGTTATCATAAACAGGATATTGGGAATACATTCCGGCGAGGCGGGTTTGAAAAATTTTATAAAGTATGTAAAGAATGAAACAGAAGCCATATCGCTGGTGCAATCAGGTGATTTTCAGGTTGCATTTATTTTGCGGCCTACTCTGATAGAACAAGTAAGGGAAATTGCTCTGGCGCGCAAGGTAATGCCTCCAAAGTCAACGTATTTTTATCCTAAATTAATTACCGGTATTGTGATAAATAAAATGGATTAAAGGGAAATTTGTACACTGCTTGTTTTGTGTTTCATGATTAACAATTGACTGTTTACCTGATTTCAGGTAGAATTTTTAAATTATATATCTTATCTGGAGTGGCAGAGGGACTGGCCCTATGAAGCCACAGCAACCGGCCTGTTGAGATTATATCAGAACACGGTGCAGGTGCTAATTCCTGTCTCAAGTTTTGGGAAGAGATAAGATGGGAGAAACAAACAAAAGCCTCATCCTATCTTATTTTTAGGAAAGAGGCTTTTTTTATTGCTGAAAAGATACGGAGAAAAAAATGGGCTACGTAAAAGGGTTGAAATGCAGGGAATGCGAAAAAGAATATCCAAAAGAACCATTGCATGTATGCAGTTTTTGTTTCGGGCCTTTGGAGGTCGATTACGATTATGATGGCATCAAAAAGGTCTTAAACAGAAATGTTATCAAATCGCGTCCCAATACAATGTGGCGTTACAGGGAATTGCTTCCGGTAGACGGCGAGCCGACAGTCGGGAGCCAGGTGGGATTTACACCGCTGGTAAAGGCGAATAATCTGGCGAAAGTTTTGGGGGTACAGGAACTCTATATAAAAAATGATTCGGTAAATTATCCTACATTTTCATTTAAGGACAGGGTCGTTTCAACTGCATTGACAAAAGCAAAGGAATTTGGTTATAAGACTGTCGGATGTGCTACCACCGGCAATCTGGGGAATTCAGTGGCAGCCCAGGCTGCTCAGGCATGCCTGGAAAGCTATATTATTATGCCTGCCGACCTTGAACAAGGTAAAATTATCGGCACTCTGATATATAATCCTAATGTGATAAAAGTAAAAGGGAATTATGACCATGTAAACAGGTTATGTTCTGAAATTGCTGATAAATATGGATGGGCTATTGTAAATGTTAACATAAGGCCATACTATGGTGAGGGCTCAAAAACATTTGGTTATGAAATTCTTGAACAACTTGGCTGGAAGGCGCCAAAACATATTGTAGTTCCCATGGCAGGCGGATCATTAATTACAAAAATCGGGAAGGCAATAAAAGAATTCGTTAAACTGGGTCTTATTGACGGCGCGGATACAAAATTGCACGGCGCCCAGGCCAGCGGAAGCGCTCCGATTACTACGGCGGTCAAAGGAAAGACGGATGTGATACGTCCGGTAAAACCCAATACCATAGCGCAGTCGATAGCAATCGGAAATCCTGCGGATGGTTTTTATTCGGTGAAAAGCATTAATGTTTCCGGCGGATGGGCAGAAGATGTAACGGATGACGAACTTGTTGAGGGTATTAAATTGCTGGCAAGAACGGAAGGTATTTTTACGGAAACTGCCGGCGGAGTTACCGTGGCGGTCACGAAAAAACTGATCGAACAGGGAAAGATACCGCGTGATGAATCTATTGTTATTTCCATTACCGGAAATGGTTTAAAGACACAGGAAGCCGTTTTGGGGAAACTGGTCGAACCAAAAATTATTAACCCGTCCCTTGCGGAATTTGACGCCGTTATGGAAGAAAAAATGGCGGTTGCGCGTTGACAGGTAATTAATCAGGTGATTCCGGATCCGGGGCGCAATACTTAATATTGACTCAGCAGTAGGGTAGGCACCGCCTACCGAATTGAAATAGATGTAAAGACATATATCCGGTGGCTATTTGGGAATTTGTTTAATCTGGCAGGCAATGCCATGCCCTACATGTTACAGCTTACGAAAGATTAAGCATGGTATTCCCCATAATTTACCAATAAAGAATCGATCTGAAGGAGAAATTCTATGCCTTATAATGATACAAATTATGAATGGACAAAAAAGGTAGCACTCTAAGCGATAAGACTGCTTTTAAAGAATTTGGATTGACACAAGATGATATCATGAAGGCAATTAATGAGGGAAAGCTCCAATTTAGAGAGGGTAGTATATACGGGAATCCATATTTTAGATTACTCAGATCAGAAGTTGAAAAATTGGCTGAAGAAAAATTTGGGAAAGATTTGTTTCATAAGCAAAAGGCTAAGAATGAATTGAAAAAAATAAATAAGGAAATAAAAGAATTGAGATCAAAAATCGCAGGGCTTGAAATGAGAAAAAATGAATTAACTCAAATCATTAATTAATACGGCAGGGCAGGAAAATAACGCAATATTGCTGAAATTAATCAGTTGTGTTAAAAGTGGGTTGAGTAAACAGACTGGGTCAAACGGGTAATTTATAAAGGTTTTCCCTGCTTTATTATATTACTGCGAATGGGCAGTATAATTAAACTTTCCTATAGCGGGTTCAGGTTTTTCAACCTGAACCCACAAGTTTATACAGATAAAGTTGCTATGTACAATCGAAGATGTAACCGGCAACATAAAACCATGGGATGTTGTAGAGACGCATTGCAATGCGTCTCTTGAACCCACACCAGAAGGTTGCTGTGCTGTCTAATTCAGGTGTTAGTGTCTACCGGAGCATTCCATACGAGAGCATAGATACCTGACTTTTGGCGGCTCCATAACAGGCCGGTTATTGGTTGTCGTTCATACAGAGCAACAATAATACACGAATAATAAGCGCAAGGCGCGCAACAAAAAAAGAGAGGAAAATATATGAAGACGGTTAAACATGAAGAGATGAGAAAAGAATACAAGCGAAAAGATTTGGACAAAGGGATAAGGGGCAAATATCACAAGGAATATAAAAAGGGGACAAATCTCGTTCTCCTGAGTCCTGATGGGAGCATTCCCAATTTTTTGTAAAATGTGGAGGTATTATGCGGGGGATAAACCACCCGCGCTACGACACATATTGCATGGTAGCGCCGATCCTTTATGGTCGGCTTTATTTTGATTTACAAAAAATTGGGAAAGCTCCCGTCCTGATGTGGCGGCGGTATTTCCCGATGATGCCGCTGTCAGTGAAGCCCTGCGCAATTTAATGAAAATAGCACGGCAATCAGCATATCTAACAAAACACTCCATCTGACTGCTATTTTTTGCTACGCTTCATAGCAGATGTTGAGCTTGGGCGTTATACGGAATAAATTATGAAAATATTCCTTAGCTATCTGACAGAACATAAAAAAACCGCAGGAAAAATCCGTCTTTCCCTGATACTAAAGGGGTTCGAACCATTTTTAGCGCATGATGATATTGAACCAACAGCCGAATGGACCGTTTCAATTATCCAAAATTTAAAAAACTTGCAAGTACCCTTTGGGATTCAATAAGAACCAAAGATTAGCCACTAATTATGCGACTGAAAAGCATGAAGAGTTATTATCCGTTATATCGGATTGGCTAACAAACGAAAACGACATCGTAGCCGACTTTTTCTGCGGTTCCGGCACTACGCTGGCCGTTGCCGAAAAGCTGGGGCGTAAGTGGATCGGTTCAGACCTTGGCAAGTTTGCTATGGGAGCATTCCCGACTTTTTGTAACTCATCATTTATAGTATGCTTCGACTCCGCTCAGCATGACTCGAACTGTCACCCTGAGCGGAGTCGAAGGGTTGAGTTTCTCAGTGACATGAGGAACTTTTCATATTCGGCAGAATTGTTTTATTTACAAAAAATCGGGAATGCTCCCGTTTGCTATTCACACCACCGCCGCTTCACTCGGCAACGGCAAGAACAAGATTGTAGTGGAAGGCGGCAAGATCATTAAGGTTTCCAAAGACAAGGATGGCGTCATAACCCGTGACGTCCTTACCAAAAAATGGACAGACTGGATTGACTACTGGAGCGTGGATTTTAACTTCGAATCCAAACGGGAGATTGTCCGCACAAAAAATGGAGCCACCGGAGAAATGGAGGAAGTGTGGACGGGCGACTTTATATTTGAAAACGAATGGCAATCGTTTCGCACAAAAAAAGACCGTACCCTGGAACTAAAAACATCGTTTCACGACTGCCAGCCCGGACGGTATAAAATTGCCGTCAAGGTAGTGGACATTTTCGGGAACGACACCATGAAGATTATTGATGTCAGCGTGGGAAGGTAACCGCTAATGAACGCCAATAAACGCGAATCAAAAAAATATTAGCGGCCATTTGCATGCATTCTTGGTTAAGTAAAGGGGTAAACAATGGCAAAATCAATGCGACTTTTAAACCCGTCGAATTCGACGGGTTTGGAAAGTCTGATGTTAATTCCACCGAATTCGAGGGAATTAAACCTTAAACAGGAGATTGCAATGGTAGAGAAAATATCTGTACAGGGCAATGAAATAAGCATCATCTCAAGGGAACAAGAGGATTATATTTCATTGACCGATATTGCCAAATATCGAAACAAGCAAGAACCATTTGCGATTATCAATAATTGGATGCGGAACCGAAGCACGATCGAGTTCCTGGGTTTGTGGGAAAAATTAAGCAATCCCGATTTTAAACCTCTCGAATTCGAGAGGTTTAAAAGTGAAGCCGGAAGTAATTACTTTGTGCTATCGCCTCAAAGATGGATTGAATCCACCCATGCCACTGGACTCATCTCGAAGTCAGGCGATACGGCGGCACGTATGCTCATAAGGACATCGCCTTTGAATTTGCATCGTGGATATCTTCAGAATTCAAACTCTATCTCATCAAAGAATTTCAGCGTCTGAAAGACGAGGAACGCAAACAACTTGGCTGGGATATCCGGCGAAATCTGACAAAAATAAATTACCGGATTCATACCGGTGCCATCAAGGAAAACCTGATTCCCTCGGAACTTTCCAAACAGCAGATCAATAACATATATGCATCAGAAGCCGATGTCCTCAATATGGCACTGTTCGGAAAAACTGCTAAAGAGTGGCGCGATACGAATCCCGACAAAAAAGGGAATATTCGTGATTATGCCGATATTTCCCAGCTTGTCTGTCTGTCGAACCTCGAAAATCTGAATGCCCATTTTATCGCCGATGGACTGCCACAGGGTGAACGGCTCCTAAAGCTGAATAAAATCGCGATCCAGCAGATGAAGCTCCTGACCGATGACAGCGGTATTAAAAAACTAGAAGGTGGCAGATAATGGCTATTCATCCTTCTTTCCCGACATCCCCCTATGAAATCCTCAATCCAGAATACCGCTGGTTTCCGGCGGATGAAACCTTGCGGGAGACGAGCTACGAGAAGCTGCTGCCGCCCCTTGTTTCCAAAATTCGTAAAGAAGTCAAATCGTGGCGCGATAATCATTATGAAGGCGCGTCGGTAACATCAAAGGCCCTGCTTTCGTGGTGGTTTCACACAGAGCATATTCTCCCGAAATCAGATGGCAACATGTTTGAGTTCCGCTATTACTTCGCCCAGCGGGAAGCCATTGAGACCGTTATTTACCTCTACGAAGTCGTCAAGGTCAAAGATAAGTACGACCTGATCCGCTATGACTCCTCCGGTGCGGTATCGACCGGCATGTTCGACGAAGAATGGCTTCGCCTTGTAGTAAAAATGGCGACCGGAAGTGGCAAGACCAAGGTAATGAGCCTCATCATTACCTGGTGCTATTTCCATAAACTCTACGAAGAAGATTCCAGGCTTTCCACCAACTTTCTTGTCATTGCCCCCAATATCATAGTCCTTGACCGCCTGCGCGCCGACTTTGACGATATGAAAATCTTCTGGAATGACCCGCTTTTGCCCGATAATGGCTGCGAAGGGCAGAACTGGCAGGATGATTTCCAGTGTGGGTAGGGTGGATAAAGGCGCTGGTTTTTGCGCCGTATCCACCAACAATTATCGCATAAATGGTGGATTCGCTCCGCTTAATCCACCCACAAGGCTCCGCTCAGCATGACATGCTTTTTTATAGATAACATTCACGGTCACCCTGAGCCCTTCGCTTATGTCATGCTGAGCGGAGTCGAAGCATCTTTTACCGCTCAGGATAAACTCCGTCGAAGGGCTGCGTTTTCCTGTAAATTGAAGATGTTTTCATATCCGGCATGATATACGGTAGTCGATTTTCACAAAAAATCGGGAATGCTCCCCTGAGAAACACAACCTGACATTCATTTGTCTTGCGGCACATTGTTTTGGTGATGGTTCTGCCGTATTTAATGATAATTGTCAGGTTTGAATAATTACAAAAAAGAAGAAAATTTCCAACTTAAATTGAACGTAAGGTGGCATTGGTAATTTTCGGGAAATTCTTACAACATTTTGTATTATAATGAGATAAGTGTAGATAATATATTGGGAAAATGGTTGAATATTTCTCAGCATTCCTTATAATATACCTTCTATAAAACGGGAAAAGTATAATGTTTAGTTCGCCGAGTATCCTCGGCGAAAGTTGTTTATAAGCGCAACTTAAACCTTGTCAATAAGGAGTATAAGAATGGTTATGTTGGATTACAAAAAAGCCGGCGTTAGTTCTCAGCAGGATTATAAAGTGGCGGATATCAGCCTTGCGGACTGGGGGCATCGTGAAATTATCCTTGCGGAATCTGAAATGCCTGCATTGATGAATCTCAGGAGAAAATATGAGAAAGAGCAGCCGCTTAAGGGCGCTAAAATCATTGGTTGTATCCACATGACAATACAAACAGCAGTTTTGATCAGAACCCTTCGCGCTCTTGGCGCCGAAGTCCGCTGGTCTTCGTGTAACATCTTTTCCACGCAAGACCACGCCGCAGCGGCCATGGCGGATTCCGGCGTTGCTGTTTATGCATGGAAGGGGCAGACGGAAAAAGAATACGAGTGGTGTATTGAACAGACCGTTCTTAAAGATGGCAAACCCTGGGATGCTAATATGTTGCTTGATGATGGCGGTGATCTTACCTTAATGGTTCATGAGAGATATCCTGCGATGCTTGAAAAAATTCATGGCATTACGGAAGAGACCACCACAGGTGTGCATCGTCTGCATGATATGCTGAGAAAAGGGCAGCTTAAAGTTCCTGCCATAAACGTCAACGATTCGGTAACCAAATCTAAAAATGACAATAAATACGGATGCCGCCATAGTTTAAATGATGCTATTAAACGCGGCACCGATATTCTTCTTTCCGGGAAAAAAGCCCTTGTTATCGGCTACGGCGATGTTGGCAAGGGTTCTGCCCAGAGTTTACGTCAGGAAGGCATGATCGTCAGCATTTCAGAAATTGATCCCATCTGTGGAATGCAGGCATGCATGGACGGATATGAGGTGGTTTCTCCTTACAAAGGAGGGATCAACACCGGTTCCCCGGAATGCATAAATAAAGAATTGATGGCCAGGATCGATTTGATCGTAACGACTACAGGTAATGTAAATGTATGCGACCGTCATATGCTGGCTGCCGTTAAACGGGGAGCAATTGTTTGTAATATTGGACACTTTGATCTTGAGATTGATACGAAATTTATGCGTGAAAACTGGAAATGGGAAGAAGTGAAGCCGCAGGTTCACACGATATACAGATCAAATGACAAGGAAGATTACATTATCCTTCTTTCAGAGGGAAGGCTTGTAAACCTTGGCAATGCGACTGGCCATCCATCCCGTGTTATGGATGGTTCGTTTTCCAATCAGGTGCTTGCGCAGATGTTTCTCTATCGTGAGGCATGGGCAAGCAAACCAAAATCAGAGCGGAAACCGGTGTACATTCAGGTTCTTCCCAAAAAGTTGGATGAAGAGGTTGCCGCTGAAATGGTGAAAGGCTTTGGCGGGGTGATTACCCGTATGACAAAACAGCAATCTGAGTATATCAGTACTCCCATAGAAGGCCCATTCAAACCTGATACCTATCGATATTAAGAATTGTTATTTGAGGAAACAAAATAGTATTCGCAATAAACTATAAAATTTAAAGGAGCGGAATTATGTCGGTAACTGTGCGTATCCCTACGCCACTGAGAACCTTTACGAATGGAGTTGAAGAAGTAAAGGTCGAAGGAAAGAATATTGGTGAGATTATCAGCAACCTGGAAGCGAATTATAAAGGCATAAAAGAAAGGATTTGCGATAATTCCGGACAGATAAGAAGATTTATTAACTTTTATCTCAATGATGAAGACATCAGATTTTTAAATAATCTGGAAACACCGGTAAAAGACGGTGATTATATATCGGTCGTACCCGCCATTGCCGGCGGCTGATCTGGCTTTGCGGGTTCGGGTTTGTAACATTTCTGCTGCCTGTTTGACTGCCATAGCCAGAAAGGGAAAAGTGGTGTATGAAAAGTTCTTTGGGAATGCTCTTATGAAAAGAGAAATTAGCGGGAGAAAATAATCCATTGCCGCTTCCTCTGGTTTTTAGGGAGAAGATCGTGGTCAAACCACATAGATTGAAAGCGGTCTGCCTGAACAATGGCGTATCCATCTTGCAAGTGATCGGATGTATCGTATGGATCTGCCATGATTAATACATCATCTGACACTTCAGCGGGAGTGCCCACGTCATCATACCCAATTGCTACCTGCCAGTGGCCTGCCCAATCAACCCATTCCACCATTACAGGGTTGCCATTTTTTATCTGATGTTTCAAAAAATGTAGGGTAGCAATTTCAGGCTCGGTAAGACTGGAACGGACTTTCCAGCCGGTGTTTTTCAGATAGTGAACCATCTGTTCTGTGGAAGTCCCCGTTTTTTTATTTGCTCCTGTAGCTTTAGCAATTTCCAGTTCATTAAGCAGCACGCCCCGGTAATAAGCAGCCATTAACAAGGCTGCCGGCCCGCAGGTATAGTCGGTGGTTTGCTGGTACGTCGCGAAGTGTGGTAGGATTGTGCGGCTGTCAGTATTGTCCATACGGTAAAAATCCGGGTGTTTGTAATATGGCGAGGAATTATGATTTGCCCTCCCCAAATAGCTCGCAGACCCCCCTAATTCAATCCCTGGTGGGTAAGGAATAGTTTGGCTGACGAGCGTGCGTGGTAAAATAAAGTAGCATAGAACTATGATAAACAATATATACCGAATTTTCCTCTGCATTTTTTTCTTTGTGAATGTTCTAAAATCGTAACAGTTCACCCCTTCCGGATTGTCCCGGTATTTGAAAAGGACCCACCCCTAGCCCCTCCCAAGAGGGGAATACAAGAAGTTCATTCCCAAGAGAGGAATGCAAGAAGTCCCAGTCCCAAGAGAGGATGCAAGAAGTCCCAGTCCCCTCCTGGGAGGGGATTTAGGGGTGGGTGAACTGTTACCTAAAATCGAATAAGCGGCTATGTTTTTCTTAGAAATACAGAAAACAAGTGGCGATTTTTTAGCAGTTGCTTAATTGGATTGATGTTGTTTTACATTTGTATATTGTTTTTTTCGATTAAGGATTTTATCTTTGGAAGATCTTTCAATTCTCTGTTTTTGAGATAATCCATATATTTTTGAATATCACCGTTATATTTATCTAAAATATTTTTTCTGATAGTAATAAATATTTTGCCATTTCCATTTGCGGGGAAAATATAAAAAGGAATCCGTTATGATTGTTAGGCAGTCCTTTGGGTTATTAAATCTTTTTCAAATTCAAGAGTGTAAGAGAGTATCGTTTTTAAATCTATCTTCTTAGAAGCATTCAAAATTTCTATACCCACGATCTTGTCTTCTGAAGTTGTATCTAAATTAACTCCTTCTGCCATTTCTATGACCCCTTCAGGAGTTTCCTCTCCCAGCTTTAAATACAAAGCATCTACATCATCATCGTAATATACTTTCATCCCTTTCTTCCTTTCTTTACAGGATAGTTTGTTATTATTGTAAGTATATCATCTTCCACGGCAACTACAATTTTTAGTGGATACTTAAATCCTTCTTCTGCGTTTTCTATGATTTCGTAAGTACCTGGATGTCATTCCTTCCCTTGTAGAATCTTCAAAATTGCTGACTCTGGAATTTTATATAGTCTCGCCCTTCTTTTTGCATGACGAGAGAACGTTATCTTCACAAGGCGAACCCCCTCCTTTTTATCTTTATTCTATAGAATGCTAGAATACTATCATAAATTAAAGACAGTGATCAACAATAACTATGCACTTAACATTGGGCTTTTGGTTTTATGTCAGAGCCTCTCAGCAGATATTTGAAAAATGTTTTTGCGGATTTTAACGTCCTCTTTATTTCTCCGGGATGTACAATCATTTGTTTCAGTTTGTAAAGAAGATAGCCCGGTCTTAAATAAAAAGACCTTCTTGCATCGTCACAGAATTTGACAAGATCATAAGAAGATAACTCTTCCGTGCTGATTACGGTGTTATGCAAGCCTTCCGGCGTAAGCCACTCGGAGAAATTGTCGGTAGTTATCAATCTCTTTTCTTTATACCATGTATATGCTTCTGTTCCGGGATATACCATGACGGGGTAAAACTGAACGGTGTCCGGGTTCAGCCTTTTTGCAAGTTGCAATGTTTCCTGAAGGGTTTTTTTTGTTTCGCCCGGAAGCCCTGCCATAAAGCAGCCATGTATTAACATGCCCGCTTTTTTCGCATTTGCCATGAAAGATTCCATTTCGCTGAGACTGAGTTTTTTCTTCATGTTATCCAGCACCTGCTGGCTTCCGCTTTCAAACCCTACACATAGAGACCTGCAGCCCGCTATCCTCATTGTTTGCATCGTTTCATAGTCCAGGCCGACTCTGGCATTTGCCGTCCATGAGATGTTAACTTTCTTTTTCAGAATGCCTTCGGCAAGTTCCTTGCATCGTTTTTTATTCACGGTTAACGTATCGTCCTCAAAGAAAATTGCCTTTGCCTGAGGGAAATTTTTGGTGATATATTCCATCTCTTCTACAACATTTTCAATGCTTCTTTGCCGGAACCCTCTCCCCATTAACGTTTGTGGATAAACGCAAAAGGTGCATGGGAAAGGGCATCCTCTTGAGGTGGTAATGGTGACCATAGGGTAGAGAGCGTTGGGATTAAAATAATTTTCTATCCGGAGAAATTTTTTGTACACCGTGCTTACGAACGGTAATTCATCGAGATTTTCAATATAGGGTCTTCCGGGATTATGGATGATTTTGCTGCCGTTCCTGTAGCTTATTCCCTGAACGTTTTTTAAATCGCCTTTTTCCGAGAGGGTTTTGGCGAGATCGGGAAGCGTGTAATCATATTCGTTTCGGGCGATTGCGTCAATGCATGTGTCTTTGTTAAGCACTTCTTCCGGGAGCGCTGATACGTGTGTTCCGACAAGTATTATAAATGCACCTGGGCATGTTTCTTTGAGTTTGCGGGCGACAGTAATGTCATTATCAATGCTTGGTGTGCTTGTATCAAGAACGATAAGGTTTGGTTGAAATGTACCGGTTTTTTCAATGATGTTTTCTATAGAAAAGTTATCGGCTGGTGCGTCTATGAGGTCAACTTCAAACCCTTTCTGTTCTAAAACGCCGGTGGCGTATGCCAGCCACATCGGAAAATACAGAGTGCCGCTCTTCGTCACAGCGGGACTCCGCTGAGGACGCGAGAATTTTTTTAAATAGGGAGGATTGATGAGTAAGACTTTCACAGCCGCTGCCTTTCTAAAAAATAAGTTTATTGTAGTTGCGTATAAACAAACTGAATAACATATTACTAATTAAATTTTTTTACTTAACAGAGACCTGCATTCTTTGTAAACGTCATTTGCAGAAATACTTTCCATGCAAACAGGGTTTGTGCATCCGCTGAAAATATCATTTCCGTAACAAGGGCTGCATTCTGCCTTACTTTGTATGTGTCTGCAAAATGGCAATTGCGGTGAAAGCAATTTCGAATTGCTGGGGCCAAAGATACAGACAGTCGGGATAGTAAGCGCATAAGAAATATGAAAGGGGGCGGAATCGTTGGTAATGAAAAGTTTGCACATTTTCATTAAATATCCCGCTTCGTTTGGAGAATATTGGCTGCTCAAATCAAAAGCAGAATATTTGAGTTCGTCTTTCACTGCCGCATTTACTTTGCAGTCATCTTTCGAACCAAAAAGCAGGAATCCGTATCCATCGGCAGAAAGCAATTTTGCAAGTTCAATGAATTTTTTAGCGCCCCATTGTTTTGTCAATACCGTATCGCGGGGATTTTTCCCGCCGCCACAAAAAAGTCCGATAATATTCGGTTTATATTTTTCGAGAAAATTATTCAAATTTTCAGGGAGGCATACTTCTTTTGTCTGAAAATCGAGTTTTGTTCCATCATTCCGTATAGATAGTGGTTCCAATAATGTATTGTATGCTTCGGCGGCATAGTGATTTTGTAATACTGACGGGTTGACCTTGTGGGTAATAAAACTGCTATTGCCGAACCCCACCCTTTTTGGCGCTCCTATCAACCATGAAAGAAAATGGATGAATTTCGATGCGCTGAAAATAATGATAGATTCAAATTTATATCTTCTTAATTTTATAATGAGAGGAAGAATTTTATATAATTTTCTTCCAAACAGTGCGTCATCGTCCAATACAAAAGTTTTTGTAATATAGGGATTATTATACAGCGCCCCTGAAGACCACTTGCAGGTAAAATAGTAAATTTTACCTGCCGGGTTATTTTTGTAAATTGCGCGTATTGCCGGAGTAGTAAGCAATACATCGCCGAAAGCATGTGTCTTGATTAATAAAATATTGCTACTCATCTGTTTTTATCTTACTCCGGAGCCCACGCATCGGCCTTGCCCTTTACCAGTCGTTTTATTGAATCCCTTATGAAATACAAAAGATCAACTATAAATTTGTGTTTCATTATCTTTAACATTGGTCTTGAAACGAGTATGCCCATAATCCATAGTGGAATAGGGCGGCAATAGAGGTAAAAAAGGAAATTAATATAACTCTTTTTTCTCGATTCAAATTGTCGTGTCATGTCAATAATAAGCCCTTTTTCCTGCGCTCTTTTTTGTAATTCAGTGCCGGGGAGAAAAATAAGAGAGAATACGTTCAAGCGATAAGGTCTGGGGAACTTTTGAATCATATGCAGAGTCTCAATGAGATCTTCTTCTTCTTCAAACGGATTGTCGATAATAAAATCATAGAAGGGCATGAGTTTTCCCTTGAATTGGTTTATTAATCTGACGGAATCCAAAACTTTATCGCAAGAAGGGCCTCTTTTATAAAGCTTTCTGGTTTTTTCGCTGCCTGTCTGTATGCCAATTTGTACTTCATTCATACCGGCATCAACAAGTATTTCTAACTTCCTCTTATTGATATCATGCGCATGTGCCAGACAACGCAACGGCAAACCGATTTCTTTTTTATATAACGCGGCATATTTTTCCAATTGATCTTCTTTCAGGGCAAAAAAGTTGTCATCGCAGAACGTTATTGCCTGCATGCCGGGAATACGGGATTTCATTTCTTTCAGTTCACCAATGACATTTTCCGCGGTGCGAAATCTCAGATATCCGCTGTCAGAATAAAGGGCTTTAAAGGTGGAACAATAGGTGCAGCTATACGGACATCCGCGTGAAGATAGGGTTTGATAGACTACCGTTCCGACTATTTTCAAATGCTCGCATAATAATTCCCTGGTCATTTTGTGCATTGTTTTACCATCCCAAAGATAATGCCCCTCTAAAGAATAATCGGGGTATGGCAGCAGATCAAGGTCTTCGACGATGGGGGCAAGCTGATTCTTTTTGTAATTTCCATCTTCGAGAAACCAAAATCCGTTTATATTGGAATAATCTTCGTTTTTTCTCATTGCGTTGAGAAGGTTTTTTATTGCGATTTCCGCTTCACCAATACAGACAATATCGGCAAACCCTGCGGCATCTTCAGGCCGGGCGGAAATATGTTTCCCTCCCCACATTATGGGAATGTCAATTTTGTTCCGCAATGCTTCCGTAAGTGTTTTTACTGCATTGAAATGGCATGAGAAAAATGATATTCCCACAAAGTATGAATCATAGGTCATCTCTTTTATGGTATCCGTTAATGAGGCAATAGAATGGGCATCCGTTTGTTTTAAAATATGCGGCGTAAATATAATTTCCGTTGAAAACCCTTCTTTTCTCAAGGATGATGAAAGGATTCTGATGCCGTATGCCATTAAATCATCATATGGCGCGATAAAGGTAGCTTTTTTGTTCACGATAAAAATACCCTCCTGACAAAATTAATTTTGTTACTGGATAACTAATCAATTATGATACTGCCGATAGGCGGAGGCTCTGTTTTGTTCTTGTATAAATACCAGAGATAGTGACTTGGAAATTCTCTAACATACCGTTCCATTAAACTGCCAAACTTTGATAATACATTTATTTCCTGTTTTTCTTTATCGCCGCCATTTTCTAACGGGATTTCATTGTCAATGATAATCCTGTGTTTGCCGTTTTTCTCCCTTACCGTGAAAACAGGCAATATCGTTGCTTTTGTTCTTTCTGCGATTTTTACAAGGGAGGGGGAGAGCCTTACCTTTCTTTGTAAAAAGGGTACGGAGATTCTATTGGGATCCAATATTCCGTCAAGTGACATAACAAGTATTTCGTTGTTTTGTAAAACCCGGTAAATTTGTCTTGGTGTGGTTCCTATGTAAAAAAAATGCGCAGGAAGACTTTTCTCGCATTGAAATTCAATTTCCATAGTCTTGTTTTTTACGATTGACTTGTCTTTGCCCGTTAAATCGAGAGGATTCGCAGCGACCTGTGTTATTTTATATCCTTTATACCCAAGGCAGGGGAGTATCATCTTGTATGAGCCAAAGTGGCAAAGCGCTATTATCACCCCGCTGCCTTTTTTCAGGGCGTTTTCCAAATGTTCCATTCCGTCAATGGCGCAAAGGTCTTCTGCTTTTCTGCTATTCAATTTTGGGAATGACCATATTTCAAAAAGATCTTTTCTGAAATTACGAAGGCATTCTATTATTATTTCGCTGATTTCCGAGCCAGTAAACTTTTCTTTGCCAAACAGCAATTCCAATTCGCTTTTCATAACTACGGCTTTTTCTCCATGTGATGACACAGCAGCAAGTCTGTCAGCAAGGGTGTGTTTTAGGTTTAACGGCAAGTAAGGGATTGAATACCGAAGAGAGTAGAGAAAAAACACCTTTGCTGTTTCAGAAAAATTAATAATGTTTTTTATGTTTAAATCGGGCATTTCGCTACCTTTGTTTGCAAACACATGTAGAGACTGAAAATTTTCAGCCCCTACCCAGATTGAATAAATTAACGTTCTTTTGACTAAATCTGGTTGATCAAAATTCCTATTTTAGATTCTTTCAAATGTTTGAATTTGGCAAAAGAGTCTTCGATTGTTTCTTTGGTGGTTTTCCGGAGTTTTGCTGTCAAAAGGACAACGTTTGCCAATGCAGACATGAATAGGGTATCGTTGCATGCAATAACAGGGTCAGTATCAATAATAATATGATCATATTCCAGATTATTTAGTTGTTCGGAAATACCGTCAATCATGGCAATACTGGGGCTGTCGGTAATTTCTTTAAAATGTAAAATATCGATATCATATAAATCACTTTTTCTTATGAGATTTTTGAGAATTATTTTTTTGTTAACCGAAAGGGTGTCTTTTGCCGGTAAATGCCATTCAGAAGTTGAAGAAATATCCAGCAAGAGAGTTTTTTTGCCGGAAACCGTCAATTCTTTTGCCACCAGGAGAGCGATAGTGGAGGTTCCTACATCATTCTCCGCACCGGTAAATAGAATTGACCGCGCAATTGTATCGCCGGAAACGATTTTTGCGCCGGAGATAATGTTCCAGACAGAATTCCTGACCATGGTGTTTTTTAATACTTTTCTGACAAAGTTCCTCTGCTTCAGCAATGACAGTTCTTCTTTGAGTGTTGGGAAATAAGTAAGCAGTTTTTTCGGGATGATGTTGAGACCAAACATCATTTTATATTTCGGCAAACCGTAGAGCACATTCCCATAAAAGTCCTTGCGTGTTTCTGCAAGTGTTTTAATTGATTTGTCGGTAGATTCTTCCAATAAAATTAATGAAAAAGCTATGGCAATGCTGAGAAACAAGGAGACGGCAAAAAACTTTATTCTGTTCGGAAAACAGGGAGAAGACTGTGTTGATGCATCAGCATAGTTGAGCACCGCAAGGTTTGAAGGACTCATGCTTAATAGCACTTCTGTATCTGAAATGCCTTTTGTCAGATTGGTGAACTCCGTATTTAAAGATGATTGCTGACGTTCTATTTTATTAAATAACAGTTCTATTTTCTTTACATTTAACGTTTTTTTGTAAATGATATCTGCCAAACTGCGGAGTATAGAGTCGGTTGTTTTATAGATTTCGAGATTCATTTTCGTATCAAAAGAACGTTTTTCCAAATCGGTATAATATGAATTTCTGGAAAAATTTTCATCCCCTAAGATTCTTTCAATTTCTTTATGTATTGCCTTTCTATATTCTGCTATTTGCATCCTTGTGGCAATAACGTCGGGGTGTGCTTCGGTAAAATCAACCTTTAGTTTTGCGATATTTGTTTCAAGAGATACTATTTCCTGTTTATATGCCTCTAATGTAGGATTTCTTTCGATGGCCTTGCCGGATAAGTAGAGTTCCGGAATTACAGCGATGGTTTTGGTTACCTCTTCCAGAGACTTTTTCTCTTCTTCCGCAGTTTTCGTATTTTGATGAATCAGGTCAATATAGCTATAATATTGTTTTAGTCCCTGTTCTATTTCCATAGTAACATCGATAATTTCGTATTTTTTTCTATACCGGAACAATCTTCTTTCCAGTTTTCTTAATTCTCTCTTTACATATTCGAGCCGCCCTTTCATTGCTTTTTGCGCCAATCGCGCTTCGTCTTTGAAAATATCCGCATACAGTATCATAAAGGCATCAATGGCAGCATTTGCAACCTTTTCTGCTCTTTCGGGAGTAGAAGAGTAGCCTGATACTTCAATGACATCACCGCTTTCTACAACATCGACTCCGATGCCTTCACTGCTGAAAAAAAGGTTGAATTCGCTTCCGATGAGAAATTTATCAGGTTCAACCAATCTGCCTTTTTCATCAGTAATATTCATAGTTGAAATAATTCGTTTCAGGGATTTGGGATTTTTTAGCATTGCAAAGAATGTGTTGTCCAGTTTGTTTTTGTCTGAATATTCGAAATTACTGATATTTGCCGGTAAGCCCATGTATTGTGTTTGAGTCGCATTCGTATGCATCCAGAGTTGTGAAGAAGCCTTATATACAGACCGGCAAGAAAAAGACAGTAATTGCGGCAATAAAGTGAAAACCAGCACAACAATAATAACAATTTTCTTTCTTCTGGAGATTACATCGAGGAATTGTTTTATAAGCGACATTTTAAGGTATCCATTCTTTTGTTTTCTGATCTTTTCTTGTTTTCACGGTCAATTGCAATTGACATAGCGTGTCCAATCCCCAAATAAAACCATATAGGCAAAAAGGTATGAGAAAAAGAGGTAACCGCATTGAGCAGTAACGTTGCTACACCCGCAATATAGATCTGCATCCATTTTTTATATTCAGTGGAGATACAATTGATATATGCCTGAATAAATCTTTTGCATGACAAGATCAAAAACCATATCCACAACAATACGCCGACCAATCCATATTCAGCGAATATATGAACGTATAAATTATCAAAACAGATTTCCGGATCAAGATACGTAAAAAAACCACCTGATCCGCCGCCCAGACCGTAATGATCCTTTATAGAAAGAATGCCTTTCTTCCACCGCTTTATTCTCGAACCTAAGGAAGAAGATTCATCGGTGGTTTCTGTGGATGTCTTGGAGGTATAATCCAGTGCCTTTGCAAAATCATTCGTAGGGATTCTTGAGAGGAAAAAACCAAATACAATAAGAGAAAGAATAAGCGTCCATACGATAATAACGTGTTTATTGACAGAGGCATTTAAGATGGTAAAAATATAAAGCCCGCATAGCAAAGAAAGTAACGGTCCTTTGCTCAGGGTCGTTAACAAGGCTACGAATATTACTATCGCAATGATTGCCAGGAAAAATTTTGTTAATTTGTTTCCCGTATAAATAAATCCAAGCAGCAGCATGAGTGACAGGGAAAGGTAGTATGCAGTGGCAAGCGGGTGCATGAATCCTTGCCCGCGCAACATCTGTTCGGGATTGAATACAAAACGGACCAGATGTTCATTGTAATGGTATAATATGTCCTCAATTGTTTTATTTGATATAAGCGAATAATAGCATACGATGCTGCTGACGAATCCCATAATGACAAAAAAAGCGATGGCAATTTTAATTTTTAAAAAGCTGTTTAAGTTTACTATGGTGAGAAAGAAGAAGCATAAGGCGATAAAAAACATTGCCATATAATATATTCCCATTGTTTTTTCAGTACTCCAGAGGATAGAAATGCATCCCCACACGTATAGCAATATAAGAGGGAAATATTTCCTGATTTGAAAATCTTCCGTTGAAATCCTTAAACCGCGGGATATAAACCAGCAGAACAGGCAATAAAGTATGAACGGTTCCGAAAGGTTGAAAAATGTTCGATAATCGCCCCATATTCTGATTTCAATGCTGATATAGGAAATAAGGATCACTGCAAAAAGATAAGGAATATGCGGCCTGAAGATGGAAAGAGCCACCACAGAAGTAATACTAAGCAGGATGAGGGTTACCAGTGGATTAATAAATGCAGTGGAAGATATTGCTATGCCAAAAGGGATAACAATAATCCATCGGCAGATGTTTAATTTTTTATTATGAATAAGAGAATAGTTCATCTGTGATTAATGGTAGTATGAAAAATCATCCTGGCAGTTCTTTTGGAAGCTGCCAGGACGATTGCATTCGTCAAGATGTATCAATGTTGTATTTTATCAGCAAAAGGTTTTTGCATGTTTCTGATTGAACTTGAAATCGCTTCAGCTTTTTTCTTAAGCTGTTTTATACGATTTGCATCTATAGAATCCAGCCGTTCGGCGATTTGAAGATATGTTTCCAGTTCTGCAACAGATCCATTTGCCATTGAAAGATGATTAAAAAACTCTTTTGGATTTTGTGTTGCCTGCCCCTTTGCAATAGTTGCGGGGATGGATGAAGCGATGCGCTGTAATTGTCCGGCTAAAGTGTCATTTTCTCCTTCCGGAATGTCTTTTGCCAAATTATAACAATCAACGGCCAAATCCATTGAACTTTGCCAGACTTCCAAATCGCGGTACGATTTACCGCTATCAGGGGGTAGTCCGCGTTGCGGCGGCGTTTGTCCACCCGGCGGCATAGGTTGTCCGCGTTGAGGTGATCCTGAAGGTCCTCCCATGGCAGGTCTCTGAGGCGGCATTTGTTTCCCTCCCGCCGGTGGTTGCCCCTGCATGCGCTGGGTTTCCATGGTAGGTTTTTGTTCTGTGCCTTCTTCCGTTTCAGATTCCGATGCTTCATCTTCGCCCTCATCAGTTTCTTCCTCAGATACTGATGTTTCCTCATCATCTTCGCTTTCATCGGTTTCTTCAGCTTCAGAGGCTTGTTCCGAATCATCTCCCTTCTTCCCCTCAACGAATACAGGCACAGAAGATATTTCAATGGAAAGTGTGGTGCCTGAAGACGTCAGAGTTTTTGTGGTGAAAATATTTTTTGAAGCAGAACTCAGTTGTTTTCCCTCGGAAACATTTGGTATTGCTTCTGTTACCGTGTACTTGCTATTTTCGGCAACTTTTAAATTAAAGCTCGTTTTTCCGCTGGTTTTTTCATACCACAGCACATAAACATCTTTCTCTTCCTGAGGGAATTTATATGCGTATATGCTGTTCTTGCCGTTGGAAATTGTCTCTATATTATCCCACTGTGAGTCCTTGAGTTTTTCCGTCATCTGCTTATATGCGTAAAAACTCAGTTTTTTTACACCGAAACCGGGGTCTCCCTGACAATTGCCGTCATATATCAAACCGGTGTATTCAAACATTGATTGGCAATCAAACGGCGGCCATCCTTCCACTAATGCCCATGCCCAAAATATCTTTTTAACACCGTAACTAAGAGGGAATACATATCGTTTTATCACTTGAATGGCCTGTCCCTTTTCGCCTTCTTTACTGCTTGAGCCTGTTTCAGTCATCCATATATCAACATTGGTTAATCCGTTTTCGTCAAGGGCGTTACGCAATGTTTTGTAAGTTTCATAAGAATCGATAATGCTATCGTCAAACCAGTGAAAATCAAATATGTCTATGGAATTCTCGTCAAGCGCCTTGATTAACGGAAGCCAAAATTCATTGATAAGCTCAGCCCTCATTTGCGGCGGTGGGCTTACTATTCCTCCGCTCAGTATTTTTGCGCTTTCATCAGCGCTTTTTACGGCATCTGAAGTAATATTGATGAGTTCCAGAAATCCCATCCATTCACTCCCCTTTTGAGTTTGTCCCCCCATCATTCCCGGCCCTTGAGGCCCGCGTCCCTGAGGTACTTGACCTCCAAACCCTCCGGGGCCTCCAGGTCCTCCCGGCCCTCTTCTCTGGTTCATGCCGGGCGGTGGCCCTCCCTGACCTCCTTGACCTCCCGGTCCGCCTCCCTGTTTCTTTTTGATTTGAACTTCGGGTTCATTTTCAACCTGCCAGTATTTTACAGGGTTTTTAAGCCCTGGCATATCGTCTTCTCCGTCGCCATCGTATCGTTCAACTGCTTTTTTAACAAATTCGATATAAGACTCTTTTGCTTGCGGAACGACAAACTCCCATGTGCCCGGGCGCAATAGCATTGGATTGACATTAATAGTGACAACAATATTTAAATCTTCAGGAATTCTCTTTAAAAAGTTATCCGGGATATCCCAGTTGAATTTTCCGTTTATAATTGAGTCTTTATCTCTTTGCACAAAAGACCAATCCAGAACCGGGTTTGACTGCCGTTCCCATTTAACGCCAAGTTCTATTGCAGTTGCGTAAGGGGGGTTGTCTCCGGGCTTGCCGTCGAAGTCGAAATTTTTTCTTTTTTTCATCATTTCCTCGTTGCTTTTCCTTTTTGGCGCATAAAAGGATGTGGTAAATCCAAAAGGAGAATCAAGCGCGGCGTCATCCCATGCATAGATGACAGAGTCAAAGGAAAAACCAAAGGACAGCATCAAAAGAAGTAAGGTAATGCCAAAAATAGATCGTGGTATTTTGTGCAGCATTATGAAGCCCTCCCGATTATTTTTTGTTTTATTTTGCCTTTAACAGATTCAGCTATAGATGCCATGGTGAGAACAGCTATGTCTAAAAATTTTAAAGACGGATTTAAATAAAATAAATTTTTAATGTCGTCGGTATTCGCAGGAAGAAGCGATTTGGCCGGCGAGATGATTTCCTGTTTAATTGCGATGTTGTATATTTCAGTGTCCGGTTCCAATCGTATCCACCCCACCTGGACGTTTATGTTTCTTTTTAAAATTTTCTTAACAATAAGAGAAACGAATTTGTAAAAAAGCATTTTTATCATCCCGAAATATGTTTCACCGGGTGAATTTATAAACATGGTAATAATGAATTTAATGTCTTTCGTGAGCGGATCAGTGGCAATGAGTTTCAACAGATTCCAAACGTCTCTTTCCTTTATGCCTTTTCCCAGGGAAGTTAATGAAGATGTTGATAATCCATCAGGAGAAAAGGAGATTCCGCTGCAACCGGCATTTTTCAATAAATGCAAAAAGTCTTTCGTAACGCCCCGCACGTCCAGCCAGCACATCCAATTGATTTTATCCTGAAGATTTCGCCGGATTATTTCCTTACATATGCCGGCGGCATGTTCCAGCGGCCTGTTGAAAAGAGAATCTGCAAACATAAAATGCTGTATTCCGTATGTATGGACAAGAGCCTCTACTTCGTTCACAACGTTTTCAGGAGATCTTGATCTTAAACGGTTTCCGTTTAATGCCGGGTAATTGCAATATGCGCAGTGCAACGGACACCCTCTTTGTGTTTGAATTCCGATTGACGCTTCTCCGCTTTTGTAAGGAACCGGATTGACAATGTCTCTTCTTGGCGCCGGAAATTTTTCAAATTGAGGAAGCATTCTTGATCCTGTGTAGCAGACTGTGCCGTTTTTGCGGTAATATACTCCTTTTACTTTGTCCGGTTGGTCAAGGTTGTCTACCAGTTCGGATAATGTTTCTTCGCCTTCCAGGTATACGCCATAATTTATTTCTGAATTAGTGTCCATTATTTCCCTGGCAAACATGGAAAATCCTGTGCCGCCAACGATGATGTGTGCGGATGGGGCTGTTTTTTTTATTGTATGCAAAAGATCCTGAAAATCCCCGTAGTAGTTAAGAGGTTTTTTTCGTGACTGATTGTCTATATTTCGCAGTGAAATACCAATTACCTGGGGATGGTAATCCTGAATTACCTTTGTTAAATCATCCGTTGGATTCAATGAAAGGTTCGGGTCGTAAATCCGTACCTCATGCCGGGAGAGAAAGCTCGCGACATATGAAATGCCCAAAGGATATACCGGCGGGAAAACATCTCCCTTAAGGTAAGATTGAACTAATAAAATTTTCATAAAATGCAAAAGGGGATATTTTATTATGTTACCCCATTATGTTAAAGGTTAAATTAGGCCTTCGGCGACTTTTAACAACGTAGTAGCAAGGCACGCCTTGCCACTACATGAACAGTTTGAAATTAGTTAATCGAAATAACCAAGATCCGTAAGCCGTTCTGCTATCTTTTGGCTATCTTCATCTGAGTAAACTGATGCTTCTTCTGTCTCGAACATATACATGTTGTTGTCAAATTTCGCTGATTTTTTACTAAGAAATTCTTCGGTAAATATTTCATTTAAAATTCTTCCATCGATAGAATTTGGCACTGCGACATCCATTGTGTAAAGGATTGTCGGCAGCAGGTCAATAATTTTTGCCTTCATGTTGGTCATTCCTTTTTTCACATGAGGCGATTTATAAACGAATATTCCATTTGGCGCATGATCTCCGCACAATTGTTTGTACGGTTGAATGACGCCGTGTCGGCCACCGGATCTCAGTTTTTCGTAAAGAGTTTTGATGCTGTTGTATTTTTCATTCCACATTATGACGAGATCCGGCGCTTTATCAAAATAATCACCGGTAAAAATATCCTCTTTCTTCAAAATGGTTTTAATGACAGGTTTTCCATTCTCAGGGTCGGTGAGAGGACTCAGTTTACGTATGATTTCTTCTCGTATTGATTCATATTCTTTTCCCGGATTTACAATGCCATAGGGCTCCTTCCCTTTTACGTTGATAAAAATATTTCCCCATGAACCAAGAAAATAGGCGCGCGTTTTAGACCAGTCAATATAATGGTCAAAGAGGATTTTTTCCGCTTTTTTCAGATATTTTCTTTTGGCCCTTTTGTAGAAGTCCTTTATTTTTAAAACGGGGGATTCTTTCTTTAAGACAAGAAAACCATTTTCAAGCAGCCATCGGTTTACGTCAACGCTTTTATATACGCCATACATACCGTGGTCGGACATTACAACTACACTTGCTGATTCATCCAGATTGTCCAGAAGTCTTCCAATGGCGTCATCAACCCGTTTGTATACCGTATATATTGCGTCCTCCAATCCTGGAGAATACCCCGGATGTTCTTTATCCTGATATCTCCAGAACGAATGCTGCACCCGGTCTGTTGCAGTGAAAACTACCATAAAAAAGTCAACGGGATATTTGGTCATTAAGTAATGCGCGGTTTTTTCACGCATCCCGACCATATCAACCATATGTTCAAGGTATTTTCGGGGGTTATTCATTAAAACGGGGTTATGTTCCAGGTCAATAATATAATTGCCAACTGCCGCTTTTAATTCGTTTTTAAATTCACTGGGATGGGTAAATTCACTGTCTGTGCTCGGGGTGTCTAATCCTGAAATCATAAATCCATCAATTTTATCAGGAGGATATGTGCCTGGAATGTTTATTATTGTTGTTGTATAGCCTGCCTGATTAAGATACCCCCAGATAGGCTGCGCTTTACAATTGGTCCGGTTCATAAAACGAATGCTTTGGTCTGTTTTCGATTTTTCTATAAAATCAAATATCCCGTGTTTTCCCGGATTGACACCGGTAAAGAAAGAAGGCCACGCCACCGGGCTTATCGGAGGAACGGAAGATTCCAGGATGCCTGAGCATCCGTTATCTATGAGTGATTTTAAATGTGGCAATTTGCCTTGCTCCAGCCATGGGCCGATAATATCAAAAGTTGCGCCATCTATCCCTATTACAAATACTTTCTCACCATTTTTCATAAGACACCTTTAACGAGGTTTAGCTTCATAAAATACTTTTAAGTTGCACGGCCAGTAAATAATTGCTATAAAGTCTAAAATTAAAGGCAATCCATATATCATAATGTTATGATTGCCTGAAAAAAGCAAATATACCATAATTTCCGGGAACATTCCACGCTATCTTGAATATTTCATATACACACGGAACCTGCTTTTTGCGCCTATGCCTTTGCCCAAAATAATCCAAAAATTTATTTCCAAATTAAGCGATATTAATCTGAAAGAACTTCTTAAAAGCGGTTTTATTTCTTTCGCTTTCAAGATAACGGGAATACTTGCTTCCTATTTATTAATGCTGATAATTACAAGGAAATACGGAGCCCATACATCAGGAATATTTGCCCTTTTCCTCACGTTTTTGAATATTTGCGCTGTATTTGGGAGGCTTGGCATAGAGACTACATTATTAAGATTTATTGCGGAATATTCTTCTCAAAACAAAAGTGGTCGTATTCATGATATCTATATGAAAGCAATAAAAATAATTGTTCCCGCATGCGTCTTTATCAGTATCCTGTTATATTTCCTTTCTCCCTGCATAGCAAAAAATCTGTTTCACAAAACCTACCTTTCGGCCTATTTCCAGATAGTTTCTTTTATCATCCTTCCGATGGTTATTGTTTTCATAAATTCGGAAAGTCTGAGGGCTCTTAAGAAAATTAAAGAATACGCATTTTTACAGGACTTATCCATACCACTGTTTTCCGTAGTCATATTGGCAATAGCTCTTTTTATCAACAGGTGGGAATATATGCCGTTTGTTGCGTATTCTGTGAGTATTTCAATTGTATTTTTTCTTTCAGTGTTTTTATGGCTGAGCAAATTAAACTTTCCTGCAATTGTGCCAGAAGAAGCAGGAATTAAATATACGACTCTCCTTAATATATCATTGCCTATATTGATATCGAACTCGTTATGTTTATTTATGGGATGGACTGATAAAATACTGCTTGGCGCTTTTAAGACGGAAAGCGATGTGGGAATTTATAATATCGCTTTTAAACTGTCAACGCTGACAAGTATTCCGCTGTTTGCATTTAATAGCATCGCGGCGCCTAAGTTTGCCCAATTTTATGGGAACGGTGATATTAAATCCCTGGCAAAACTAGCCCAACAAGTAACAAAACTCATTTTTTGGATAACGACTCCGGTACTGGTTATGTTTTTTGTTTTTCCTTCATTTTTTCTCAAAATCTTTGGTGAAGAATTTCAACTTGGGAAAAACGCATTAATTATGATGACTGCCGGACAACTGGTGAATACCATGACAGGTCCGGTTGCATATATTTTAAACATGACGGGAAAGCAAAAAATCTTCCGCAATATAATGTTTTTTGTTGCCATAGTAAACATAACGTTAAATCTGGTATTTATCCCTAAATATGGTATAAATGGCACAGCATTTTCAAATATGGTCAGCGTTATGTTGCTAAATATCTTACTTTTTGTTGCTGTCAGGTATTACTATCACTTCTATACATTTTCAATTGTCAATGTTTTTACTTTAAAGAGAAGACTATGAGTTCTTGGACAGCAGACAACGGATTTTTTGCCACTACGCCCTTATTTTAGTTCACAGGTATGTTAATTGTAGTTCCGCCTCCTGTTTCTGTTTCTCCATGAGTTAATACATCTCTTGCCTGAGGATATAGAATTACGCCGCTTTCAAAACTAATAATGGCGCTGAATATCTGTTGAAAATAAGAAAAATACCTTGCAATGTTCGATATAACCATTCTTGGGACAAATACGACATCCCCATGTTCTAACATCATATTTTGTGAAACATCGCCTTTTTTCCACACGTCGTTCATGTTTAAAGCGTAAATCTTTGGTTTATCTTCTTTAGCCCTTCTCATTAAAACGACGTTTCCCAGCTTCGCGTTGCTTGTGGCGCCCCCGGCCCTGGATATTGCTTCTATAACGCTGATGTCAGTATCAAGCACAAAAAACCCGGGCGAATTAACTTCTCCGAGTACAATGGCCTTTTTACTTTGTATGCCGGTAACGTTTACCATAACCTGCGGATCAACGATATAATAAGATAGCCTTTCTTTTAATTCTTCTCTGAGATCAAAGATGCCAATGCCGGCAGCCTGCACGTCTCCAATTAAAGGGAACATTATTTTGCCGGAATTATTTACTCGGACAGATCTTTGAAGATCGTCATGCCGGTAAACGGAAATATCAATCGAATCTCCTATTCCAATGATAAACTGGGATATTTGTATATTGTCCGGTTTTTCAATCTCCTCATTTTGATCTTCTTGTGCTTCAGTATTTTCAGCGGCAGTTTTTATGCCCGGGGAGCTGCAGCCGGTAAAAAAAATTAACAATAAAAAGAGAGATGTTAAAAGTACGGAAGCAATGTCTTTTCCTTTGTAATACAGAAATGAATGGGTAGTTGTCGTTGTCATTTAAGCGTAACTTTCTTTTCAATTTAATGTTTAAGGAATTTCAAATTCCTGTAGGGTGGGCAGTGCCCACCGAAAATAAGCAACATGGGATAAACAGTGTTTTGGTGGGCGATGCCCACCCTACGGTTAAAACCATATAGCTCGATAAACAATGTATTTTTTGCCGTGCATGTATCTTTGATTATTAAATTACGATGCCGCGAATCAAACGTTTATCAATATTTTTCCGTCAGTTCTGTTGGATGAAGCTTTGATTGCATCCATTATTCGTGTAAAAGGGTATTTTGCGGTAATCATTTTCTTCAATTCAAGCCTGCCTGCTGCGATAAGTTTGATAATAGAAGGAAAAATTGCGTATCCTGAGTGCCCTCTTGCCCCAACAATTTTGTTCGCACCGGATACAAGGATATCAAGGTGCATTGATGTTGTTGTTGCCGCGCGGCCGAGATATATTATTTTCCCGTTAATGGCCATTGATTTTTCCATTTCGGGGATAGTAAATGGGGCTGCGCCTGCAGCTTCTATTTGTATGTCGGCCCCCCAGCCTTTTGTAATCTGCATAACTTTTTCTCCGGGTGCGCAGTCTTTCATTTTATTCGTGTTAAAGGCAAAGTCTGCCCCCATTTCCAACGCGATGCGTGTTCTTTCGTCTACTATGTCAAATGCGATAATTTGGCTGGCGCCCGCAATTTTTGCCAATGCAATAGCGCCAAGGCCGATAGGGCCTGCGCCGTATACAACTACGATTGCTCCCGGATTAAATCCTCCTCCCACAATAAACATGCCATTGTATGCGCAACCCGCCGGTTCAATGAGCGCGCCGATATCAAATGCATCTTCTTGTGAATATAGTTCCTGGAAATCATTAATTTTCCAGCAATATCTTTCATGTATTGCAATATATTCAGCGAAAGCGCCGTCTGTGCTTAATCCCATTAAATTAATATGCTTACACTGATTTGGAGAACCGCTTCGGCATGCCTGGCACATGCCGCACCACATGATGCTTTCCGCGGCAATCCAGTCTCCTTTTTTTATGTTTCGGACATTTTTGCCGGTTTGTTCAACAATACCTGATAATTCATGTCCGATGATGCGGGGGAGTTCCGTCAAACCGGAGAATATTATATATCCATCCTTATCGGTTTCGTACAGATGGGTGTCAGAACCGCAAATTCCGCAACTTTTTATCCGTACAAGAATTTCATCATCTTTCGGGTTGGGCACGGGGACATCTTTTATTTCAAACCGTGTATTTTTCCATATCTGACTTCCCACATTTGCCCTTTTTTTAGCCTGTTCTTCGCTGCTTACAGAGTAACTCTTCCTGGGAACCCATTCACCATCCACAACCAGCGCTTTCATACGTGCTCCAGTGTCAAAATCTTCTTATTTATTTTACCGCTGCTGCTTTTAGGAATATCTTTTCTGATTTCAATTATTCTTGGTACTTTGTATTGAGGCAAGCGATCTTTGCAAAAATCCATAATTTCGTGTTCTGTTAAATCCATTCCCGGTTGTAACACGGCAATTGCTTTTGGAATTTCTCCTCTTAATCTGTCTTTTACCGAAATAACCGCTATTTCCTTTATAGAAGGATGTTCCATGAGCACTCGCTCAATTTCCTGCGGATACACCTTTAGCCCGGCAACCTTCATCATGCCGGATTTCCTTTCCATAAAATAAAAATAACCGTTTTCATCTTTTATTCCAAGATCGCCGCTATGGTACCATCCATTGTGAAAGCAAGTTTGGTCGATGTTTCCATAATAATTTTGGATAACTGCCGGTCCTTTAAAAATCATTTCACCAATTTCTCCCGGAGGAAGTTCATTATTATCGGAGCCCACAATTTTTACTTCATACGTTGGGCATGGTTTTCCAACGGAACGTTCCGGAATAAGTTCACCCGGACGGTTGGCAATGGCAATTCCGGTTGTTTCCGTACTGCCCCACACCGGAATAATCGGGACGCCTATTTTTTGTTTAAACGTTTCTATAAGGTTTGTGCGGGTATACATGCCGCCGCTTTCGGGTATTCTTAAAGAACTTAAATCAAACGTTTCGTGTTCGAGAATTTCCAGAAGATTTTCATATAAAGGGGCAAGTCCCATCATACAGGTTACTTTGTGAGTTGCAATCGTATTTGCTATGGTTTTGGGATAAATTTTTTCGACAAGCACCATTGCTCCTCCCAGGTAAAGAGGACGTGCAAATATTTCATGAGGATGAGCAAAGGGCGCAAACATGCACAGATGAACATCGTCATTCTTTAATCCAAGCATGTCGATTGCTGAAATGGTGTTCCAGTATATATTGGAATGTGTGGTTTCCGCCCCTTTTGAATTTCCTGTGGAACCGGAGGTGTAATTTAAATAGACAATATCATGGGGCTGAATATCAAGGTCCGGATTATTGGTTTTCCCCGTGTTCATGATTTCGTTCCATGGGATGCCCCGTCCCGTGTATTTTCCAACAACAATAATGGGTAGCGGCGTATTGCCCGGCAACGACTGAATTGCGTGGTCCAGATATGAACTGTGAACTATCAGACACGCAGGGGCAATATTTTTGAAAATGGTTTCTATGCCTTCTTTTGTCAGTTCATAGTTGATTGGCGCAACAATGCCGCCGGTCTTGGCAACTCCCAGAAAGCTTATCACCAGTTCGGGAATTCTTGGGAGCATTAAGCCTATCCGGTCTCCTTTTTTAACACCTATCTTCAATAATTCGTTTGCCAGACAGTTTGCCGTTTTATTAAATTCCTTATAATTAATTTTTTTATGCTGGCAAATAATGGCAATTTTTTCCGGAGTCTCTTTAGCATGGCGCTCTAACACTGCCGATAAGGTGTGGCATTTGTCATTCATGTTTTGCGATCCTCCTTCCTTTTTTCGGAACGGAAGCCAATTCTTTTTTTTCGCTACTGTTCTTATGTTTTTAATCATTTTTTATCACCGATAGATTAGACTCGAAAGTACCGAATAAAATATATTTTGACGTATTTAAACAATCTTATGGAGACGTTGATTGTTAAAATACATTATAGCCTTATTTTTGATTCCGTATATGACACATGTCACATTTTTAAAAATATTTTATCATCATATAAATAACTTGTTGGTATGTTCTCTTAAAATGACTTTCCTGCCCTTGTAAGATACCAGGGTGTGATTTTCCTTCAGCACTTTAATAATCCTTGTTATTGTTTCCCGTGATGCACCGACCATGCTGGCAATTTCTTTATGCGTTGGGGCGTGTGATATTTCAATGCCATTTTTTGTTTTTTCTCCCTGATCGTGTGCCAACTGCTGAAGCAATCGAATTGTTCTGCCGTATACGTCTAAAAAAGCCAGGCTTTCGATCTTTTCGTTTGCGTGCCTGAGCCTTGCGCAGATTTCTTTAAATATTTTTGTCAATATGTCAGAGTACGTTGCAATTAGTTTGTGGAATTGTATTCTGGTAAGCAAAAATAAAGTCGTGTTTTCTATCGCAACCGCGCTTGCAGACCTTGTTTCGTTGTCCAAAAGCGACATTTCTCCAAAAAAATCACCTTCCTTTAAAAGAGAAAGCACAATTTCCTTCCCGTCTTCATTTAAAAGGGTGATTTTAACTTTTCCGGTAACTACAATATAAAATGTATCTCCCGGGTCGTGTTGGTAAACAATTATGCGCTCTTTTGGAAAATTTTTAGTAATGCCTGCTTCGAAAAGTATTTTCAATTGTTCGTTGGTGAGGCTATTAAACAATGGCACGTTTTTTAAATGTGCGTATAAACTAATATTATCTGCTTTATACATAAAATAACCAAAGAGGCTCCATATAAAATCATTGGTTTTTTTCTGACATGACTATTTGCGAGAGGTCGGCTATTTTCTCTGAGTATAATTCATTAATTTTTTTAATTAATAATAATCTATTGTTGCGAATTTCCTTATCGTCAACATTTACAAATACCTTATCAAAGAAAATATGGACGGGTTCAGCAAAAGCCTCATAATAGGAGAAAGAGGCCTCGACATATTTTTTGTCTGTTATTAGTTGTCCTATTTTATCTTTATTGCAGTTGTAAACTTCCCATAGTTTTTGTTCTTCTTTTTCGCTCAAATATCGTTCATTAACTGATCCGTGGCTATTTACTTTTTTGCCGATATTGAACGTCCTTTCCACCACGGAGACGAGTTCCGGCCAATATTTTTCCTTTGAAAGAAGGGATACGTCTTTTAATCTCTGAAGATAATCATAGATATCATCAAATCCTACGCCTGCATTCAAGGAGGCGTTCACCAGATCATAACGGTATCCTTTTTCTATATTCATTTGAAACAGTCTATCCTTAAAAAACCCCTTTATGTCAGATATTATTTCGTTGTCTTTTTTTTGCGGGAAGGGGGGTTGCAGGCTTAATGATTGCGCAAGCGCCTCTTTCAGTTCCAGATTAAATCCATGTTCTTCTATGATGCGAATTATTCCGTAAGCGTGACGTCTCAGAGAATAAGGATCTTGCGACCCGGTTGGAAGCAATCCAAGGGCAAAACAACTGGAAATCGTATCAAACTTATCAGCGAGTCCCACAATAGCGCCGATTATTGAAGACGGAATATTATCTGTGGCAAATCGCGGCATATAATGTTCTTCTATTGCAATGGCAACGGCGGAATCTTCTCCTTCCCATGCGGCATATTCCTTTCCCATAATTCCCTGTAATGACGGGAACTCTCCCACCATCAGTGTTAAGAGATCCGCTTTACATAGTAACGCTGCGCGTTTTGCAGTAGCGATGGTATTAATACTAAAATGAGGATAATTAAATCTGATTAATTGATGCGACAGATAAACCGTTAAAGAAACAATTCTGTTCGTCCTGTCATGATAATTCCCCAGCTTTTCGAGGAAAACGAGTTGTTTTAAATCCTCCACACGTCTTTGAAGGGGAATCTTTTTGTCTTCTTTCCAGAAAAAACGGGCGTCGTAAAGTCTTGCCTTCAGGACACGTTCATTTCCCTGAATGGGGCTGCTTTCGTTACTTTCGTCACGATTCAACGCGACAACAAATTTTTCTATCAGTTTGCCATTGCTTTTTTTAATGGGAAAGTATCTCTGATGTTCTTTCATTGCCGTTTCAATCACAATATCGGGGATATCAAGAAAATTTTCGTCAAACTGGCATGTGATGGCATTGGGATATTCCACCAGATTCGTAACCTCATCAAGCAGTGATTCATCGTCAAGTGTTGCGCCATGTGGTTTCATTAGTTGCGTTATTTTTTCTTTCAGTATATTGCGACGTTCAGCCATATCGACAATAACCTTTTCCTGTTTAAGCAATTGTTTATACTGATTCCAGTCTGCAGTTGAGAGTTCAATTTTTTTCCCGGACAAAAAGGGATGTCCGGAAAAGGACTTTCCCGCAGTTATATCGTTTATTTTTAACGGCACAATCTTATTGCCGAATAATGCAAGGATTGAACGGATCGGACGGGCAAAAAACAGGTTGTTGCTTTTCCATTTCATCGATTTCGGGAAGGATATTTTTTTGATAATTTCTTCCAACATACCGGGCAATAGGTACAATGTTTTTTCTCCCGTAATTTGTTTCATTGCGATACAATATTCTCCCTTTGCGGTTTTCTTTGTTTTTAGGGCGCTGCTTTCTATGCCCTGTGATTTGGCAAATCCCAAGCCTGCTTTTGTAAGGTTTCCTTCCTTATCGAAGGCGATTGAGGCAGAAGGTCCCTGCACTTCTTCGCTGATGCTTTCCTGTTCTTCCGGCAAGCCTTTGATGAAAGCAACCAATCTTCTTGGCGTTCCTGTGCAATAAATACTTTGAAACGCCAGGCGAAAATGTTTAAAACGTTCCTCTAGTAATGTTTTTATCTGGTTGAGAGACGGAGTTATATAACCGGCAGGAATTTCTTCGGTGCCTATTTCCAGGAGCAGATCAGTCATGTTAAATTATGACCACCCCTCTTTCCCTTCCTTCGCAAGGAGGGGAGAAAGGGGTGGTTTTCCTTAAATTAGAGTCGAAAAATATGTTTTTTGTTAAAACCTTTTAAAGCGTTGCGTGTATCAACTATTAATTTTGAGTGAGAAACGATTAAGTCGTAATCAAAATTGCTATGGTCGGTCACAATAACGCTGCAATCAATTTTTGAAAGAAATTCTTTCGTGAGCGATTTGGACTTTGCAGAGAGCCCGTGATAGTTAATTTTCGGAATGTAGGGGTCTGTGTAAGTCAGTTTTGCCCCTTTGTTTTTTAAAATATTCATAATTTCCACCGCCGGCGATTCCCGAATATCGTCAACATCCTTCTTATAGGCAACGCCGAGGATATGAATGGCCGAGCCCTTGACGCTTTTTTCCAGATTGTTCAATGCGTCGATGACTTTTTCAACAACAAATTCCGGCATAGCGCTGTTGATCTGGTCGGCAAGCGCGACAAACCGCAACTCAAATCCATTTTTTTTCGCTACCCACGAAAGATATAAAGGATCAATGGGTATACAGTGTCCGCCGAGACCTGGTCCGGGATAAAACGACATAAACCCGAATGGTTTTGTTTTGGCAGCATCAATAACTTCCCAGACGTCTATGCCAAGTCTTTCTGACATGATTGCAATTTCATTTACCAGGGCGATGTTTACGCTGCGAAAGGTATTTTCCAGCAATTTCACCATCTCTGCAACCTTTGTGGAAGATACAGGCACGATTTTTTCAATGATCTGCCCATATAAACTCCCGGCTAATTCTGTGCACTGTTTTGTAACACCGCCGACAATTTTGGGGACATTCTTAATGCCGTAAATTTTGTTCCCGGGATCTACCCGTTCCGGTGAAAATGCAAGATAGAAATCCTTTCCCACCTTAAGCTTGTCACCCTCTAATATGGGCAATACCAGCTCCCCGGTTGTTCCGGGATATGTGGTGCTTTCCAAAACCAAAAGCTGATCCTTACGCATGTACTTTTTTATTTCCTGGCTGACATTGATAATATAAGACATGTCAGGGTCTTTTGTTTTTGTTAAAGGAGTTGGCACACAAATACTCATTGCATCAAGTGTCGATATGGCGCTGGCATCATCAGTTACAATAAAAAGTCCTTTTTCCACAAATTGAGCAATATTTTCGTCTTTGACGTCCCCAATGTATGATTTTCCCCTGTTGAGAGAATCGACATGATCTTTGTTTTTATCTATTCCTGTAACACAATATCCGTTGCGCACAAACTCAAGCGCAAGGGGGAGTCCGACATACCCAAGGCCGATAATGCCAATTTTTGCCTTTTTTGTTTTAATTTTTTCTAATAGCTTTTCCATAGTGAAAAATTGATTATAATAGTGTAATTTGTAACACATTAAATATTAGTTAGTTAGGAAAGAAATTGCAACAAAAAAAAAATAATTATCGGAATGTTGCTAACGTGACGAAAGACTTTTTTCCCTCGGATAACTTGTGAGATGTTGATGCAGAAACGGCTTTTTTGACATATTTTTATATTCTTTTCCATGGAGAGAAATTTTTACTGTAATAATCCCTTGTTTTTTATATTTCTTGACTTTAAACAATTACTGCCGTACAATTTATGCATAATTTGACTTTTCAAAAAAATCCCGCTTAAATTAATGTCCAGACAATACATATCAAATCTAAAGAGTGGTAATCAGGTAGAAGACGTTTTCCTTGTTCTCAAAAAGGAAGTTCGCGAGACGAAGGACAAAAAACCATATCTTAACCTCCAACTGGCGGATAAATCAGGCAATATCGATGCAAAAAAGTGGGATGCAAGCCCCCAGCTTTGTAATAGTTTCAATAGTGACGAATTTGTAAAGATTAAAGGTACGGTAGAAAGCTTTAATAATTCACTGCAAATTAAACTTAGCGATATTATTCCTGTCCCTGAGTCAGAAGTGCACATGGATGAGTTTGTACAAAGCACCGAAAAAAATGTGCAGGAAATGCTGAATGAATTGAAAGAGATTATTAAATCCGTTAAAAACCCGTATCTTTCAAAACTTCTCATCTCTTTTTTTACTGATAAGTCATTTGTTACGGCATTTTGCGCCGCGCCTGCAGCAACACAGTATCATCATGCTTTTCTGGGGGGATTGCTGGAGCATATTCTCTCGGTTGCAAAACTCGCAATTAATTTTGCCGGTTTTTATCCTATGATCAAAAAGGATCTGTTAATTGCCGGTGTGATCCTCCACGATATCGGAAAAATTAAAGAATTATCGTACGAGCGGAGTTTTCAGTATACCGATGAGGGTTTGCTTACGGGGCATCTCATATCAGGCGTTCTTATGGTGAATGAAAAGGCATCAAAGATTGAAGGATTTCCGCAGGAACTCCTTAACGTCCTGTTGCATCTCATATTGAGTCACCATGGGGAGTATGAATGGGGTTCTCCCGTAAAACCGGGCACGCTTGAGGCAATTGCCCTGCACTATCTTGATAATCTTGACGCAAAGATTCAGGGAGCTTCTAAAGCCATCAGCGATCATAAAGATGATAGCAGCGCGTGGACGGATTACGTGAAGATGTTTGAGCGGCGGCTCTATAAGAAATAAAGATGCTATGATAGAACCCGTATCAATTATCCAATTTATCCACAGTAGAAAATACACGCCAATGACCGCCGCAGAACTGGCGGAACATTTTGAGATCAGCGATCAGGAGTACCGGGATTTCTGCAAGATGTTGCAGGATCTCGAATTTCGGGGAGAGATCGTTAAAATAAAACGAAAACAATATGCCGATCCTAAAAAAGTGAACCTGCTGGTGGGCGCTATGGACTGTAACCCGAGGGGGTTTGGTTTCGTAGTTCCCGTGAAAAAAGGTGAAGGGAAAGACATCTTTGTAAACGAAGAAAACATGGGTTCCGCCATGCACGGAGATATCGTTGTCGTCCGTCTGCCGGAATTGACGCAGATACCGAGAAGAAGCGAAAAAAGAAGAAGCGATTCCGGGCAAATTGTGAGTGTGTTAAAACGCGCTAATCCGGTCATTGTGGGCACCTTTGAAAAGGCAAAACGATTAAGATACGTCATACCGGATGAAGCGCGCCTGTTCAGAGATGTTTATGTTGCGGAAGATGTCACAAAAGGTGCAAAACCGGGCGATAAAGTGGTGGTTAAGATTATCGAATGGCCATCAAGACACCTGAATCCCGAAGGCGAAATAACGGAAATTTTAGGGAAAGAAGGCGATCCGAAGGTAGACCTCCATTCCATACTCTATCAATTCAAACTGCCGCAGGCATTTCATAAAAAGGTATTGGATGAAGCAGAAGCCATTCCCCAGAAGATTCCAGGGGGGGAAATACAATCCCGGCTTGATTTGCGGGAGAAACTGATAATTACCATAGACCCTGATGATGCCAAGGATTTTGACGACGCTGTATCCCTCGAAAAGGACGCAAAAAACAACTGGCAATTAGGGGTACATATCGCTGATGTGACCTATTATGTAAAACAGGATACGACCATTGATAAAGAAGCGCGGTTCCGCGGCACCAGTGTGTATTTGCCGGGAATGGTCATTCCCATGCTGCCGGAGGCATTATCGAACAATCTTTGCAGCCTCAGGGAAAGGGAAGACCGGTTGACCAAAAGCGTTCTTGTAACGCTTGATTCGGAAGGAAATATACTCAAAAGTACGATTAAACACTCAATCATCAACGTAACAAAACGATTAACCTATAAGCAGGCAACTGCAATTATTAACAATGAACCGGTGGAGAATATACCGGTAGAGGTAAGAGATGTTTTGGGAGAGATGGCGCGACTGGCACAAATATTGTTCAAAAACAGGATGGACAGGGGGGCGATAGAGCTTGATCTGCCGGATGTTTCTTTGAAACTGAACGCAGACGGGAATGTTGAAAATGTTGAAAAAGAAGAAAGGGATGTCTCTCATCAACTCATTGAGGAGTATATGCTCCTGGCAAATGAAATGGTGGCGACGTTTATGCATGAGAACAATCTGCCGCTGGTAAGCCGGGCGCATCCTGAGCCTGACGAAGAAGATATGCTGGAATTTGCCGATTTTGTCCGCGGACTTGAGAATACCAGAGTGGATCCCTTTAAAATACATCAGTTGCAGACTTTTCTGCGGGAAATACGCGGGAAGCCGGAGGCGTATACCGTTAACCTTGTCTTATTGAAATCAATGAAGCAGGCGATCTATTCGGCGACAGAAAGCGGACATTTTGCCCTTGCCCTTGAACACTACGCACACTTTACCTCCCCCATCCGCCGCTATCCCGACCTCATTATCCACCGGGTGCTTGATCAGCATTTTTCCGGTGAATTAAAGTCGCCGATAGTGAAAAAGACGTGGGAAAATTGCCTGCCCGAATGGGCGGGGCATTGTTCCGTTACCGAACGCCGGGCGGAAGAGGCAGAGAGGGAAATCATCAAGCTGAAATTGCTACGCTTCTTTGAAAACCGCATAGGAGCAACCTTTGAAGGCGTTATTACCGGAGTACAGGAATATGGTTTATTTGTGCAGATAAACGAATACCTTCTGGAGGGGCTTGTTCATATCCGCACCCTTGAGGACGATATCTACGAGATAAGCAAAAAACACATGGCCCTTGTAGGTTCCCGAAGGAAAAAGATGTTTCGCATTGGAGACGTGGTGAAGGTAAAAATATACAAAATCGATTTTTTAAAGAGGGAGATTGATTTTGTTCTGTGTGGGAATAGGGAACGGGATACACGGTAAAATTATATTTGCTATCAAAGATATAAAAACCATCTATGTTTTGGAGGAGTTTACATTAACTTTTGAGGTAAGGTAAATATGAAGATAAAAGATATTATAGCAGAAGCAATTTCATTACCTGTTGAAGAAAGAACTATGGTCATTGATTCTTTATTAAAGAGCCTGAACCCACCGGAATCGGAAATAGACAAAAAATGGGCAGCAGTGGCCAAACGAAGGTTGGAGGAACTTCATTCTGGTAAAGTAGAAGCAGTGCCAGGAGAAGAAGTATTTAGAAGGATTTGGAATAGGTTCTCAAAATGAACTATTTGTTTCATCCTGAAGCAGAAACAGAGTTCCTTGAAGCTATCGAATATTACGAGGAAAAGGAATCAGGATTAGGATATGATTTCGCGGTTGAGGTGTATTCAGCTATTGAGAGAACAATAGCTTTCCCAGAAGCTTGGCCAGTTATAGAAGATGATATTCGTCGGTCGTTAGTTCGAAGATTTCCATATGGAATCTTATATTCAGCAGAAAAGGAATTGATATATATTGTAGCAGTCATGCATTTACACAGAGAACCAAAATACTGGAAACATAGAATTTAAATAAATACCTGTCCGGGCAAAGGGGAGTTTTGTTTTTCCACGTCCCACACACTTTGCATGGATGTCTGCATATTGCGGCTAAATGATGGTTCGATTCGGATTATATGGGTAGCGAAAAGATTCAATGGCTATTTGCAAGATGAGAAATAATGAAATAGGAGCAAGCAATTAGAAGCAAAATTTGATTAGTGATTTGTCCCATTATACCTTACGTTACTGTGGAGTGTAATATTCAATGGCTGATGTACCATTTTATGCCAATTTTAATTTTTGGTCTGTATTAGTGGCTTTTGCGGCATTAATTATATCTCTATCGAAACCTATTTACAGACTAATAAGGCGAGGAAAGCTGGACTTAAATGTATACGAAAAGGTTCTCATAACACATTCTTTTGGTAATCCATATCTGCAATTTCATCTAATAATTAATAATATTGGTGGAAGAAAAGTGTTGATTGAATCTTTTGAAGCGGAATTAACTAAAGAAGAAGGAACGAATTATTTAATTAAAGCACAAAATTATTATAAAGAACAAGTTCCACAAGTTGCTATTTTATTTACAAGATTTACACTTTTTCCTTGTGAAGAATGGTCTCACATAACAAATTTTTTTAATGATTTTACTACTGCAGAAGAGAGAGAATACAAAAGTTTAGTTAAGAAAATTAAAGATGACTTAGAAAAAAAATCAAGGATACAAAATGATAAAAATACAAAAATTGAAGCAGATGAAGAGATTATAAAAAGGACAAAAGATTTTTTTTATTGCAAATTTATCTGGAGTCCAGGGGATTACAAATTGCGTATAAAAGTAAATTGCTCCAATGACAAGTACAATATATACCGTGATTTTAGGTTTACTTTATTTGAATCAGATTCTGAAGAACTTCGGTCTTATACGGATAAATATAAATATGGACTAGGCGTATATTATTACGATTATCATGAGATGCCCGGAGTGACTGTAAAGTTACACATGGTTAATATTTAATTATATACTATTAAAAATTCACAATTTTGGCCGATGGTTGTTATTGTAAAACAAATAAGATTTTCGAAATAAGGAACAGATTCTAAGTATCACTGAACAGGCAATCCTTCTACTCCCTGCCTGCTCGGTAGGCTTGCGCCCAAGTTGACAACGAGCGTCATTTTGGGAAAATAATTGCTCATGACTATGTAATGATTGGGTGAATGTTTATAATGCGGAATGAAAAAATTATAAAAATGTGCAAAAAAATAGTGTTTGCGTACATGTTTATTATTTTCCTTTTCTCCTCAAGCTTAGAGGTTCTCCTTTGTGATTCTATTAATGGGATAGCAGAAGCCGGTTGCAAAAAGGATGAGAGTGTCCCTCCAACAAAGAAAAAGAAGTTGTTGAAATGGCTCAAGGCGGGTAATTATCGTGAGACGTATACTGCCGAGCCTGAGGTACATGAGTCCACCGGACCGCATGGCGGCAATGTGCGAACCTACTATAATCCAATCCTTGTGGATGATTTGAATAAAGGGAAAACAACGTTCAGCAGATGCGCGACGATGATAAAGGAACTCTATTTTTCCGAAGAGGAAGAGGTGATTGGGTATGCCGTTATGATCAAGGTAGAGAAGAAGAGCGGGAAGAAGGGGAAGGGGTGGTTGTTCTATGAGACCTTTGACGGCACGAATGAAGACGTTTCTTACGGGAAAGGGATTTCCGAATGCGCTGATTGCCATAGCGACGGAGTTGATTACCTTCTTTCAGATTTTCGCCCGTAATGCAGAGAAGAAATATTTTTATAAATGATATTATATACTTACATAGAGGCGCTGAGGTATAAAGAATGACAAATGTATTTTTCTCCGCATGGTAAAACCTAAATTGAAAAAACTAAAGCCCTCTTTTTATTTTACCTTGACAGACAAGTCTGTCTGTAATATAGTAGTTCATGATTAGTAAAGTTGAAAATCATCCGAAAGACAGAATAATAGAAACCGCGTTGCGTTTGTTTTACGAGCAGGGGTATCTTGCTACTGGCATTAATCAGGTCATTGCCGAGTCGCAGGTTGCAAAGGCAACATTTTATCACCATTTTTCTTCAAAGGAAAATCTTTGCGTTGCGTATTTGCAGGCGCGACATGTGGTCTGGATGAACTGGTTGAAAGGCAGTGTTGAGAAACATGCAACTATCGAAGACCGTATAAAAGGAGTATTTGGGTTTTTAAGCGAATGGATGACAAAGTGTAATTTCAGGGGGTGCGCGTTTTTAAATATTGCTTCTGAAGTTCCCTCTTTGAATAGCAAGATCAGGGCTGAGGTGGTAAAACATAAGGACGACCTGAAGGTATATTTGAAACAAATGATTTCAGAGTTAAAGGATTCTGGTGATCGGTATAAGCACATTGATATAAAAAAAGATGTTGATAGGGTGTATGTTCTGGTGGAGGGCGCGATTGTTGCCAGTCAAAATTACGGGAAGGTGTGGCCTGTTAAGGCTGCCCAGGATGCAGCTTGCATATTATTAAATATTGCTATCTAAAAAAATTTACTCTTTCAAGACAGACCGGTCTGCCTTGAAAGATTTGTGCCATTACGGTGAATTTATGAAAGGAGATTGCAGATGGGATATAAGTTTTTGACAGATACCTATGAAACAGAACGGATAAAGACGCTTAGTACCTGGAGTACGTTTAAAGATGAAGATTTGAAAAGACGTCCGCATCCGCAGGACAGACGGGGAAGAAATGCCCATGAACATATGGTTCATCAATGTATGGGAGAGAATGTGTGGTTTTGCAACATGCTTGGTATTGATGTAGGCGCTCCGCCATTACCGGCAAATGAAACACGTCTGGAATTTATTCAACGATATGCTGAGGATTCCGGAAAGCGTTTGGCAGTTTTGAGGGAGAAAAGCGACTCATGGTGGGAGGAAGAAGTCAATTTTTTTAATGTCAAACGTTCACGTGCCTGGATTGTCACGAGGAGAATTGCCCATACTGCCCATCACCGTGGACAGATGACGATGCTGCTCAGAATGATTGGAAGGGAGATATACAGCACGTATGGCCCGACTGCGGATACCGGAGGTCTTATGCAAAACAAAGCGCAGACGATTTATCCGTATCCGAGTGTTGAGGCCTTGATCGCTGGGGAAACCGCGGGAGGCAATAAAAAAGCTCCTCTGCCGGGACCTGGCGATAAACCCTGTACGGAACGTCCTGATACGAAATAAATCTTCTTCAATACCGTTAAAAAGCCTCTTTTATCTGTGGCAAGCGGTACATTTGATGCCAAACGCGTCAGGGTGTGGGGCTTCTCCCGCCCTGTTATGCGGATGGCATTCATCACAGTTTCCCGTAAAAGGCGGATGTGGTGTATCTCCTGCAGAAGAGTGTTCGGGATCAGGGTGGCATACCGTGCATGAAACCATTGATATGGGGAAGTGGCAATTTGTGCAATGCCGGTTTCTTGTATTGGAACCGCCCCATGATGCGGTATGGTTTAAAGGTTTTGTGTTTGAGTGACATCGTTCGCAGAAGTCTTCCAGATGGCAGACACTGCATTTCTTTCGCTCCCATGAAGCGGCAAAGCCGTGTGTTTTCCTTCTCCATGTATTATTGTGATTCCGCGGTTTTTGATCCCGGTGGCAGTCCACGCACCAGTTGAGGTCGACATGGCAGCGCTGGCAATAGTCTTTGTTGTAGTAGAATTCACTTCCATGTTTTTGTATCCATCGCACATCCTCATGTTTGACCCATCTGTCTTCATGATATAGTGGCATGCGATCCTTTTTTATGTGTTTGTGGCAAATATTACATGCGACTTTTTCTTCCCCTTGTTTTTTGTGGCATGGAACACAGTTGGTGAACATGTCGGGAAAGAGGTCTACCGTAATCGCATCGCTCGTTTCTATTTTTTCGTGACACGATTTGCATTCAACATTTTTTTCAAGATGTGTCTTGTGAGAAAAATTCAGGTCTTTATATCTTTTTGGCACATCATGCTTCACTTTTATTTTCATTCCTGGTTTTGTATGGCAGTAAAGGCATGATTTCGGATCGGAAGTGTCAAATTTCTTCATATGGCATGAGAGGCACTTTGCCATTTTGGGCCATTTTGGTTCCAGATCATCTTTATAATTGTGACAAATATTGCAATCGCTAAGCCCTCTTTCAACGTGTTTTGCGTGGCTGTAATGAATGCCGGATTCTTCGCAACCGCTCATAAGGGTGATTGAAGATAGGGCAAGAATGAAAAGCAGATAGTACGTTTTTCTCATAATGTTTTGCCGGTATTTGCTAAAAACTCATGCTATACGAAAGCAGTAACTGGTGATACATTTCCGGATCAGTATCGCTGTTTTCCGTTGTCCATCGAAAACTGACGTCTGATTTTTCCGTTAATAGATATTTGATTCTCATATAGTAGGTACGAACATTGATCTTTTGTTCGATATCCCGTGAGTATTCATTGTCAAGGATCGTTTGCAGGGTATTGCTCCCATCAAAATTATATTTATATAAAGAATAGTTTGTGCCGCATCCGAGGTCGAACTTGTTGATTTTTTTGTCGAAATCGATTCCGGCATCAGCGCTGTGGTCAACGCCTTTCGCATCCCAATATTCAACAGTGAAAGTAATTTTTGAGTCATTGAGAAAGAGATTATTTACGTTAAATGCGAGAAAACTTCTGTAGTAATCGTGATTAAAGGAATTTTCTTCATCTTTGTCGAGTACGTTCCGGTAATCCAGCCCACTGGAAATTCCGAATTTTTCCCCGAGTCCTTTGTAACCGGTGAGGCTGATGAGATCAAATGACTCAAAAGTGCCGAGTATTTCATAGAAAGGAGAAATATCATTGCTTTGTTCCGAGAGGGAATGTAAGAATCGGTAATACGATAATTGCAGGCTTGTATCCCAGTCTATTTTATCCCAGGACAATTTTGCAAGGAGATCCTTTGGGAGATTGTTTAACAGGGTATATCGCCCATAAAAGTGGAGATCATCATATATCCTTTGCCATACGCTCAATCCTATTTCATCGTCATCGCTGTGGTCGTCATCAATAATGCGAAGATAGTCCAGAGCGGTATGGGTGTCAATAAAAGGCCGCAATGCAACGCCGCCGCCCGCAACCATGTCATCGTCAGGGCTGCTGTACTGCGATGCCCTTAAACCGCCAAAGGCATATGTTTCCACCGGCCCTATCTGCTGTTCGTATTTTGCGCCGTCAAACAAAATATTTTCAACGGAATAATGATATTGGCGGCCTAATCGGAGTTGTGACTTTTCAAGAAGCGGCTCGTTGATATCGGCGTAAAAGTAATAAAGCCGGCCGTTGATGCTATGGTCGTAAGAATCAAGTATGTCTCTGAACGCCCCATCCTTCGATTCATGTCCGTCAAAATCCTCAGACAATCTTCCGGAGCCGGAGATTGAAATTTTGTTATTGAAAAAATCCATTGTTTTAAAGCGGAGTCGTTGGTACATATCGTGGTCGTCATCCCCGCCTGCCCAACGGCCCTCGTATTGGGTACTAAAATTACCTGAAATAAAATTATTATAGGTAAAGCCGCTTTTTTCTGTCAGACCAGTGACTAAATCACTATCGCTTTGATTTGTTGTTTGAGCATAAAGCAGAGAAGGTAGCGAAACTATCAATACCAATGCGATGTATGTTGTTTTAAAAAAAAAGGATTTGGTTTGGTTTTTCACTTGGAGCGGCAATTTATTATTTTAGTGTTTTTAGATTCGTTTCCTTGCAAAAATAAACATATTCAGCATCAGGTGCCGCTAAAGCTACACAATGTTGTTTCGATTTTCAATAAAATTTTTTGGTTCCAGACGGGAAGCATCTAATTCCCAAAGTAAGTAGTAGTATTACCTTCCCGTTTTTATTATAATAAACAAAAATTTTTGAATTCTCGTTATAGTTTTCTCAGGAAATTCGCTGAGGGAAATAATCAATGAAATTTGGAAAGTTTGAAATTTATCCTGTTTCTGATGGGTCCATTTATCTAGATGGCGGTGCAGTTTTCGGCATAGTGCCAAAAGTTCTGTGGCAAAAAATTTTTCCGCCGGATGAAATAAACAGGGTGCAATTATCATTGCAATGTCCTTTGGTTGTGGCAAAAAAGTTTAAAATACTGATAGATACCGGGACAGGCTCAAAACACGACGAAAAGTTTTGCCAAATATATGGATTAGATAAAAAATCAAACCTTTTGGAGTCCTTATACCGGTTTGGTTATCAACCAAAAGACGTAGATGTTGTTGTCAATACCCATCTGCACTTTGATCATGCGGGAGGGAATACTACCGTAAACGAGAATGAGGAAATTGTTCCTACATTCCCAAAGGCAAAGTATTTTATTCAGAAAGGGGAGTTGGAAGTTGCCCTGAACCCTAATGAAAGAACAAGGGGAAGTTATATTGCACAAGACTTTTTGCCGATAGGCGACCCAAAATATCTTCAGCTTGTGGAGGAAGATGTTATTGAAATCGAAAAGGGTGTCTCATTGATTAAAATAGGCGGCCATACACGCCATCATCAGTGTGTGAAAATTGAATCTGAGGGACAAATCGCATTTTTTCTGGCCGATCTGATACCTACCACCGCCCACTTGAATTATCCTTATATTGCAAGTTATGATTTGTTTCCATTGGAAACATTGGAAAGCAAAAAAAAGATACTAAAACAGGCATTTGAAGAACATTGGCTTTTGATATTCCAGCACGATCCTAAAATCCGTATGGGATATTTAAGCAAAGCGGGTGAAAGATTCGGAATTGAGGAAGTCAAAGTCTATTAAATAGACTTTGACTTCTCATTGTTGTTGATTGTTGCTGTTAAACCGGTTGGGTTGTTCCATTTAAGTGTTTTCTCTTCAGAATTCCGTATGTTCCGCAGATAATCAAATAGAAGGTTAAAGTGGAAGAAAGCGCCAGTTCCGGTGTGATGATAAAATAGATAATTGCTGCAGAAAATTCTAAAATAACCGCTTTCATGCCCTGTTTCTTCCCAATTTTGCGGGTAATATCAAAAAAAGGTATTTTGCTTACCATAAGAATACCCAATGCAAAAACAATAAATGGCAGCAAATTCATTATAATATCTATTCCAAACCGTGTGTAGATAAAGTGATGAAGTATGCAAAGCTGTGCAACAGTTCCTCCGGAAAGTGTTGTGGGCAGGCCGGAGAAAAAGTGTCTTGGTATTTTAATCCCATCTTCTTTTTGTGTGTTGAACCTTGCTAGGCGATACGCGGCGCACATCATGAAAAATAGACCGAAACCCCATGAAATAACCGTAGGGCTGTTACCGCACATATTTGTCATGAGGACTGCCGGCGCAATGCCAAATGCCACCAAATCTGCCATAGAGTCGAGCTGTGCGCCGATCTTGCTCGTGGTATTCATCAAACGCGCAAGCTTTCCATCAAAACCATCAAGGATCATAGCCACTATTATAAGCCATGCGGCTATCTCGAACTTTTGATTTAAAACGCACATAATGGACATAAAACCGCACATGATATTGCCTGAAGTCAACATTGTGGGAAAATTTTCTTTTATCCTCAAACCAAGGGCCTCCTGATTATTAACAATGAAATGCCGGATTATACAAATGAGATATTTTACGAATGAATTTAACCTAATGAAGATTTATAAGCCAGTAAGCTTTGTTGTAAATCGTTTTAACCCTACACAAACTATATTCCATTCAGACTAAAAAAACTACCCATCGAAAATATACTTTATAACTATTACAAATGCAAATAGTTATAAAATTTTATGGAAACATGTATTTTATTTTAACTACAGATTTATGCCCAACTGGTGCAGTATGCTTACTGCGCCAGTTGAGTATAATTACTGCATTGGGTGTGGTAAGAAATCGTTCTCCGGTCATTGTTCATAAACCGAATTAAATTAATGTCGTATAGTTTCTCATTATTTGCTGCGGTTGGTGGGCAGAGAAAATTTTCGGCGCTTTTGTTTCGCAAAAAACATCTTTTTCGTTGTATTTTAGGTTCTTTTTGCTTGACAGCATTCTTTTATTGTGATAATTTGTCTCAAATTCATAGCTTTTGAATATTTAAGTATATTTAATTGATTAAGAAATCAGATACCGCAAAAGATTATGAAATAGGATGAAGGGGAATGTTGATTTGGTAAATATTCTTGCTAAATCTTAAAAATAACTTACAGGAGAAAACTGAATGAATGCATACAAAAAGTATTTAGCCGAATTCGTTGGGACATTCGCATTGGTTTTTATTGCTGCTGGTGCTGTATGCGCTGATTTTTATTTGAGACAGTCTGGCGGACAGGGTTTTGGGCTTTTGGGACTTTCAATTGCCTATGGTGTGGTGGTAATTACCATCATTTATGCTATCGGTTATGTATCCGGTTCCCATATTAATCCTGCGGTAACAATATCTTTTTGGATCACGAAAAGAATGGAGCCGAATACTGCGATTATGTATATAATTTCTCAGATCGGCGGCGCTATTTTAGGTGGATTTGCATTAAAAGTTATTTTTCCTGATGCGTTGAGTAGTGTTCATTTAGGGACGAGTGTCTTGGCTTCGGGTGTTTCTATTGGGAGAGGAATACTGATGGAGTTTATTATCTCGTTCCTCTTGATTTTTACAATATACGGAACACTTGTAGATAAAAGGGCATCTGCCGGATTTGCAGGGCTTGCTGTTGGATTAGTGGTATTGTTTGGTTCTCTGATAGGCGGAACAATCAGTGGCGGTGCAATGAATCCTGCCCGCGTATTTGGACCTGCGCTTGCTTCCGGTCAATTTACCAGCCATTATGTATGGTGGATAGGCCCTATACTTGGTGGCATTGCAGCAGGTATTGTGTATGATAAACTTTTCTCGGAAAACAGAAAATAATATACATCTACATCACGGTATTACTACTATTTGTAAATTTACGGCTAAAAAGGTTTCTATAGAATAAAAGAAAAAACGGCAATATGCAAACCTGCATATTGCCGTTTTTTTATTGAAGGTTTACTTTTGTTTGATATAGACATAATCCTTACTGCAATAAAGAAAAAAAATAAAGAGTTTATTGAACCTGCCGTTACAACCATTTCCAGGGAACGAACTCCTTTCCATGTATTGATATCCTGTATTTTAAGTTTGAGGACGAAAGATCAAACGACAAAAGAGGCTTCGGAACGGCTTTTTGCGATAGCGGATAAACCTGAAGATATGAAAAGGATTCCTCTGCAAAAACTGGAGAAATTAATTTATCCGGTGGGTTTTTACCGGCGAAAAGCGGCTAATATTAGAGAAATTTGTGAAATACTCACAAAAATTTATGAAGGTAAGGTTCCTGATGAAATAGATGAATTATTAAAATTGAATGGCGTGGGACGGAAAACGGCAAATTTGGTTGTTTCCATGGGATACAAAAAACCGGGTATTTGCGTTGACGTTCATGTGCATAGGATCACTAATCGATGGGGATACATCAAGTCAAAAAATCCTACCGAAACCGAATTTGCCCTCCGCAAAAAGCTTCCTCCAAAACACTGGTTGAGCATCAATGATCTTCTCGTCACTTATGGCCAAAATATTTGTGTGCCGGTTTCACCGAAATGCAGTCTTTGCCCGGTAAATACCTATTGTAAAAAAGTAGGGGTGGTACGACACAGATAAGTGAACTTTTGTCGATGAATAAAAAACTAAGAACATAGAGAAGAATTTATAAATGTATAAGTGGTATATTGATTAGGTAAGGAAACAATATGAGGCCAAGTTGGATACGGGCAAGATTTCCTGTTGGGAAAAATTTTAAAGAAGTGAAGGATATATTGATGGCACATAGATTGCGAACCGTATGTGATGCGGCATTGTGCCCGAATATCGGTGAATGTTACAATCAAAGAACAGCAACGTTTTTAATACTGGGTGCTGTGTGTACCAGAAAATGCGGATATTGTGCCGTTGCGAAGGGAATTCCGGCGGGATTGGATGAAGAAGAACCCTACCGAATTGCCGCTGCAGTTAAGGAGATGAAATTAAAATATGTAGTGATAACATCGGTAACAAGAGACGATGTCCCGGATGGCGGCGCGCATATTTATGCAAAAACAATTCAGTGTGTGCGTAATTTGGTGAATGATTGCAAGGTGGAAGTGCTGATTCCTGATTTTCTGGGGTCTGTTGATGCGTTATCAATGGTATCGGAATCAAAGCCGGATGTTTTGAATCATAACATAGAAACTGTTCGACGGTTGTATCCAAAGGTAAGGCCGGAGTCTGATTATGAAAGATCATTACAATTATTGAAGATTGCCCGGCAGGAAAGGTTGTTTCTGTCGACAAAATCAGGGATAATGCTGGGATTGGGAGAACAGTGGGATGAGGTAATAGAGGCTATGCAAGATATTAAAAATGCAGGATGTGAAATAATAACGCTGGGGCAGTATCTGCGTCCAGGCAAAAATGCATTGCCTATTGAACGGTATTATACTCCAATGGAGTTTGAGAGATTAAAAAGGGAAGGAGAGAAGATGGGTTTTTTCCATGTTGAGTCCGGGCCGCTTGTAAGGAGTTCCTACCATGCAAAGATACAATCGGAAAGTATTTTAGAAGGCAAAGATAAATTTCTGTTTCAAAAGATTGACTAAAGCAGCAACCTATGATGATATCGGTATAAATACCTCTAATTTTGATATGTTTTCTGACATACTGTTATTTCCTGCAATAACCCCTGAAGGTGAGAATAAGGGCAACCGCTCAGGATTGCGGCTTTTCGGTTCGTCAACCTAGCCCTTATTTTTTTGCTTGATATTAAAAATCTATAATTGTAACATTATGTAACAAATAGAGCGGTAAGCCCGCTGTAAGTTCCTTTGGTGTTCCCTTCCGTAGGTTGGCAAAGCCATAGGATACGCACTTACAGGGCACGCTCTTTTTTTATGGCAAATAAATATCATCATGCTTAATTTTCTCCTGAAAGATATTAAACCATTCCCAGTCATCTTTTTCATATTTCCTGAAAATCCCCCAGGAAAACATATCAACTGCTTGGAGAGGCAGGTCTTCATGGGAAAGGTGATGGTCTATATCAAGCGGTATTTTCGGCTCTATCCTTCCGCTTAATTGCTGTATCAGATAATTATCGAACTCTTTTATTTCTTTCTTGCTCTTGCTTCTGTCTATCACAAGCCCTATTCTTACAGATGCATTTGCAAAAGGAATGACATCAAGGACATTTCTTGCAATAAAATTATAAACCCTGTCCTTCTTCTGTGTGAGGTAATCGTATACACGCCTTTTATTAAGGGTAAGTGTGTAAATTTCAAATGGCACTGATTCTACATGTCTGTAAAAATATTTCTTAATCTCTATAGATTGTTTTGACCCTTTTAATTCAGTTCCTTTTTGCTTCAGCAATTTATTTTGTATTGTTCGTTTTATAGCTTTAGCTATCCTCTTTCTGTTTTCCATTCCTTGCACCAGCATCACTGTAACAGTAAAATACTTTGAGGGGTTTTTAGTAAAAAAATCAAAACCTAAATCGCCGCTTTCGTCAAGATAGAGATAAAGCATTTAAATTTTCATTTTTAAATTATGTATGTCAAATACAGATAAAACCACATAAATGTTGACCGTATTATAAGCAAACAGGGGAAAGTTTCAAGGGTGAAAATACTACATACTGTATTCATAATTCAAAGAGAAGCTATATATTGCATTTTCAGTCATTCATTGAACCCGATGGCATTAAGGCGATAGATCAAAAAGGCGGGAAAGGTAAATTAATGCAAAGCAGGTTATATATTTTTCCGCATACGGAAACAAAAACACTGCATGTTATTTCAATAGGCAATAAAACAGACCAAAAAGGCGATATTAACGAATGTAGAGAGTACATAAAGCCTTTAAGAAAGGGAAAGAGATAATAAAATGGGGAAGAAATATAATAACGTTTTAGAAATGATTAAAGATATTTCCGATGAAGAAGATTTCAATAAAGCATTGGAGGAGGAAATAAAAAACAAACAAAATATCAAAAGCTTTATTTGCAATGAGATGCAAAGCCGGATTAACACAAAAGGAACTTGCTGAAAAAGCCGGATTTACTCAAGGAAAAATATCAAAAATTGAAAACGCATTTGATAATGAACTTACATTGAATGATCTAACTAAATATTGTTCTGCAATCAATATGCAAATCGAAATTGGCTTTTCTGGAATGGATGCAACATTGGCAGATAGGGTAAAATCTCACTATTATGCAATTATTAAGCTTTTGGAGGAAATGAACTGTTTGGCGGAAGGGGATAAAACTATTGAGGCAGGAGTTGCAAAATTTCATGAGGAAGCATTTGCCAATATTACAACTGGATTGCTGGATTGCCTGCTCAAGGCCAAAACAAGAGAAAAAAAGAGTCCCCTTCATGTATCAAGTCCTGTAGATATCAAAACCTTGCTTGAAAGAAGGGAAAAAGAACTAACCTTTAAATAAAGCAATACATCATACAGGTTGTCCTTTTTCCCAATAGTTTTAATGCAAAAGGTTGTCTCTATAATTTCATACCATCCTTTTCATTTTCTCTCTTCTTTGGTGTTCAATAGGGCTGATAAAATAAAAAATACTTGCAATTTTCTTTGGTTTTGCTAAAAATTATACTTGAAGGGAAAAAGCAATTTCCTCTCCTCTCCTCTCATCTTCTATCATCAATTCTTATACATTGTATATCGAGTTTGTTTATGTTATACTATGAAAACTTTCAATTAGGGAAGCATAATGAATATACTCTTTATATACCCTGAGTTTCCGGATACATTTTGGAGTTTCAAACACGCGCTCAAGTTCGTTCGTAAAAAGGCCTCCTTTCCACCCCTGGGACTCCTGACGGTTGCCGCAATGCTGCCGTCAGAGTGGTCAAAACGCCTGATCGACGTCAATGTGACAAGGCTCACGGATGAAGATCTGGCGTGGGCGGATTATGCGTTTATCGGCAGCATGGTTGTTCAAAGAACGTCAGCTCAGCAGATCATTCGGCGTTGCAGGGCGGCTGGCCTCAAAGTGGTTGCCGGAGGGCCTTTATTCACGAGTGAACATGAACAATTTGAGGATGTCGATCACTTCATACTCAACGAAGCAGAGATGACCCTGCCGTCCTTTTTGGAAGACCTGAAGAATAACTGCGCCAGGCGTATTTACAGCACATCTCATTTTGCAGACATTCAAAAAACACCGGTGCCTCTTTGGGAGTTGGCTGATCTCAGGCACTACGCCTCGATGAGCATACAGTACTCACGTGGTTGTCCATATCACTGCGAGTTCTGCAACGTAACGTCTTTGTTTGGGCGAAATTCAAGAACGAAAACCGCCGAACAAATTATTGCTGAGTTAAACAGTTTCTATCGTATGGGGTGGCGCGGACCCGTATTCTTCGTAGACGATAATCTCATCGGGAACAAAAAAAGCCTCAGGGATGAATTGCTCCCTGCTTTAATCAAATGGCAAAAAGAACATGTGTCGCTACCGTTTAACACGGAAGTCTCCATCAATCTTGCCGATGATGAATCCCTAATGCACATGATGTCCGAGGCGGGTTTCGATGCGGTTTTTGTGGGGATTGAGACGCCGGATACGGATAGCTTGGCAGAATGTAACAAAAAACAGAACAAAAACCGTAACCTGATCGAAGATGTGCGGCGTATTCAGCGGGCAGGGTTGCAGGTACAAGCGGGTTTTATTGTAGGCTTCGACAGTGATACACCATCCATTTTCCAGCGACAAATTGATTTTATCCAGAAAAGCGGGATCGTGTCTGCAATGATTGGCTTGCTTCAGGCCCCGGCAGGGACAAAGCTGTACGAGCGACTAAAACGAGAGGGGCGTTTGCTTGGACAGATGTCGGGTGACAATGTAGACGGTACAACGAACATCGTCCCTACCATGGATATCGATACATTTCGGGAAGGATATAAAAATATATTGAGACACATTTATTCTCCGGAAAACTATTATCAGCGCATAAAGACCTTCTTCCGGGAATATAAAGCCCCGAAGATCAAAGCTCAGTTTACCTTCAATCACATCTTGGCATTGTTTCGCGCTATGTGCCATCTCGGTATCCTTGGCGGTGAGCGCGTCCAATTTTGGAAACTCTTGTTATGGACGTACGTTCATCGTCGCGAATTATTGCCCCTGTCCATTACCCTTGCGGTTTTCGGTTATCATTTCCGTAAAGTCAGCAAATTACACGTCCTTTAATGTGTAAGGGGTCACCCATTAGAAGGCTTTTGTCAAGCGAAAAAGATTTCCCCTAGCAAAAAATCGTAGATTTTTTGCCTTATTAAATGAAAAAATTATAATGTCCAAAAGCATTCATTCCATTGACCGCACCCGTATTTTCAGGTTTTTTAGTTACGGATTATAGAAATCCGCACCAGT
>Ga0194126_10000589_pt1 | contig 60671 bp, 54 predicted proteins | sample TA2KigC150mmetaG_FD_148641 | JGI IMG/M metagenome (GOLD analysis project Ga0194126, IMG submission 148641) | Freshwater microbial communities from Lake Tanganyika, Tanzania - TA2015035 Kigoma Deep Cast 150m | ecosystem: Environmental > Aquatic > Freshwater > Lake | place: Tanzania: Lake...
AATTTAAAACAAGACTTCTCGGAGAATACAATCAATATAATTGCCTGGTGGCGATTGCCGTGGCGAAAAGTCTGAGAATTGCTGACGAAGTGATTAAAAAGGCCCTGGCTGATTTTTCTGGAGTTTCTGGCCGAATGGAAGAGATCTCCGAGGGGCAAAATTTCGGAGTTATCGTTGATTTCGCCCACACTCCAGCCGCCTTTGAGGCAGTTCTTAGCGCGCTGCGTGGCCGGGTAAAAGGCGGGATTATTCACGTTTTCGGCTGCACTGGCGAGCGAGACAAGAGTAAGCGGCCAATGATGGGAGAGATTTCCGCTCACCTAGCTGATAAAATAATCTTAACTTGCGAAGATACATATCACGAAGATCCCGAGAGAATTATTAAAGAAATCGGAGTAGGGGTAAAAAGTGGGGGAAAAGTTTTAGATAAGGATTATTGGATTATGACAGATCGAGAGGAGGCCATTGGGCGGGCAATTAAAATGGCAAAAAGAGATGATTGTGTTCTAGTCACCGGTGTAGGACACCAAAGAACATTGAATCTTGGCGGTCGGGAGACGCCCTGGTCGGATCAAGAAACTTGCAGGCGATTTTTAAAAGAGAGGGTATCATGAAATTGATATTTGGCGAATATAAGGCAAGTTACGAAAAATACTATTTCCCTTACCAGGTTTGGTTGCTGAAGGAAGATAAAGATTCCCTCGAGGAAATTTATAATTTAGGATTTTTGCCGATTAGGAATCTACCGGGTGTTTTTTATCTTTCTAGGAGTGTGCGGGTAAGCCTCGAGAAATTTTCCCCCTCTAGTGAGAACAGGAGAGTTTTAAGAAGGACCTCTGATTTTAACTTTGAATTTATGGCGCTAGACCAATTTGGCTATACATCGGCCGTGCAGAAATTTTGTAAGGATTATATGGATAAGCGCTTTGGCAAAGGGCAAATGAGTGTTGCGGACATAAAGAGCGTTTTTCGAAAAGGAGTTTATAACCGAATTTTTATCGGGAAGAAAGGCAAAGAAGAAGTTGGATACGCTCTCTGTCTGGCGGCAGAAAACCTAATCCAATATGCCCATGCTTTCTACGATCTAAAATTTCTGTCTTTGAATTTAGGCGCGAGAATGATGCTCCAGGCGGTAATGTGGGGGAAAGAAAACGGCAAAAAATATGCCTATTTGGGCACGTGCTATGAAAAAAGCGCGCTCTATAAGACGGAATTTTCCGGCGTTGAGTTCTTTAATGGCTTTCGCTGGTCGGATAACCTGGAAGAGTTAAAGTGTTTAGTCGAGAGAAAAAGCGAAACTTATCTTTTCAAAGACGAAGATTTCAGAAACAAGTTCTACAGCCAAAGCCTAGAGGAAATGTTTAAGCATCAATGAAGAAGCACGCCTACTTTGTCGGTATTGCAGGCAAGACAATCGCTCCCCTCGCCAAAATGTTTAAGGATTTAGGTTGGCGAGTAACAGGTTCCGATCAGGCCGAAATCTACCCTCCGATTAGTACCTATCTAAGAAAAAACAAAATTTCTTATTGCCGGGGGTATGCCGAGGAGAATTTAGAGGGACGACCCGATTTAGTAGTGGTGGGCCGGAGCGCACTTCTTGTCAACCCGCAGAATCCGGAATATCTGAAAGCCAAAAAGCTTGGCCTCAAGGTTCTTTCCCACCCGGAAACATTAAGAGAATATATAGTTAGGAAAAATTCGGTGGTAGTGGCTGGAACTTACGGGAAAACAACGATTTCCGCGCTAATGTCCTGGATATTAGAAGTAGCTGGGCTTAATCCCTCCTTTATGACGAGCGGCGTCCCCTTAAATTTTCCCGATGGGGTACGCGGCACTGATTCTCTTTGGTCGGTGATTGAGGGCGATGAGCCACCGGCGATGAAAGAGACCGACCCCTCTAAATTTATGTTTTATAAACCGAAATATGTCATTTTAACTGCCTGTCGGTGGGATCACCCCGAGGTTTTTCCAAGCGAGAAGGCGTACCTAGGGGCATTTATTAAATTTGTTAAATTAATTCCGAAAGATGGTCTTTTAGTGGTCTGTCGGGAGGGGGAAAATAACGAGGTAGTGGCGAAAAAAGCGAATTGCCCCGTAGTGTGGTATTCAACTAGGGATCATGGGGCGGATTTTTGGATGGAAGATCTCTCCTTTAGGAGCGATTTTACGCAATTTACGGTAGTTAGTAAAAAGAATGGCAGTATGATTGCTCTCGAATCACCCCTTCTCGGTCTCCATAACGTGCAAAATGTTTGTGGAGCAGTTGCCTTAGCGCTTAATTTTAAAATTGATCCCCTAAAGATCCAGTCCGCCGTAAAAACATTTAGCGGGGTAAGGACGAGACTCGAGTTTCTGGGAAAGTTTAAGGGGGTAGAAGTATATTGGGATTTTGCCCAGCACCCATTTAAGGTAAAAGAAGCATTGGCTGCCCTGCGCACGCGCTATCCGAAGGAAGCCATCTTTTGCGTTTTCCACCCCCACCAAAATATGTTGCAGAGGAGAGAGAGTCTCTCGTGGTATTCGGGCAGTTTTGATAAGGCAACAGAGGTAATCGTAGCCAGGTTTACTTTCTTCTCGAGGCTTGCCCGCAAAGATAGGGTAACGGGGAAGGATATTGCCGGCCAAATAGCGAAAACCCAACCAAATGTTCACTATCTCCCGCTTGACAAGGAAGTCATAAATTTTTTAGTGAAAAACTGGGCAAGGGCAAAAGTGGTGATTTTTATGTCATCGGGCGGACAGAAGGTGCCGGAAATGATAAAGACTTTGGCAAAGAAGTTAGGCGTAGGGATATCGCAGCTGGACAGCCTATGCTAAAATTAAAAGCAGAATAAATTTTTTTGAGATGGCAAAATTTATTATCTCCGGCGGAAGACAGCTTAAGGGAGAAATCCGGCCGCAGGGCAATAAAAACTCTGTCCTTAAGATCATGGCGGCTGCCCTTTTAACCCATGAAGAGTGCCTAATTGAGAACGCGCCAAAGATAAGTGATGTTTTGGCGCTGGGGGAGATTCTTAAGGAAATTGGCGTTAGGGTAGAGGGCCTAGGCACCGATATTCTCAGGATCCAAGCGAGAGATATTAAAAATACTGTTTTGCCTCCCGAGTTGGTGGCCAAGTTGCGCGCTTCGGTGGTTTTGATGGGTCCGCTCCTGGCAAGAAATGGCGAGGTGAGTTTTCGTCATCCCGGTGGCTGTGTTCTTGGCCGGCGGGCGATCGGGACTCATTTTGACGTTGTTAGGTCTTTGGGGGGAGAAGTCGAGGCCCAAGGTGAGAATTACTATGCTAAGATGAGAAAACCGGGGCCCGCCAGTATTTTCCTTGATGAGGTTTCGGTGACGGCAACAGAAAATGCGCTACTTTTGGCTTCCTCAATTAACGGCGAAACGGAAATTCGCGATGCTGCTTGTGAGCCCCACGTTCAAGAACTCTGCGATGTTTTAGAAGAAATGGGGGCGAAAGTTTCCGGGCAAGGCAGCAATCTCCTCAAAATTACCGGCGTGCAAAAGTTAAAAGGTTTCCACCACAGAATTTGGCCAGACCATATTGACGTGGGTACATTGGCAATTGCCGCGGCCGTGACCGCCGGGCAAATAGAAATTAAAGAAATTAGGCCACAAGACCTGGAAATGATACTCCTCTATCTTTCCCGATTCGGCGTGCAGTTTAAAATTAAGGGCAGTACGTTGTCCATGTTACCCTCAAAGTTAGTTGCCCCTTTGGGCAAAATTCAGACTCGTCCTTGGCCCGGCTTCCCCACCGACTTAATGAGCGCCTTAATCATTTTGGCGACGCAAGCGCAAGGAACGACTCTTTGTCACGACTGGATGTATGAATCAAGGCTGTTCTTTGTTGACTCCTTAATTACCATGGGGGCAAACATCACCATTTGTGATCCCCATCGCGTTTTGGTCAACGGGCCAACTGTTCTTCGCGCAAAGAATCTTTCGAGCCCAGACATCCGCGCCGGCGTAGCCCTATTGGTGGCTGCTCTCTGCGCCAAGGGGGAGAGCGTCATTGATAACATTGAAATGATAGACCGAGGATACGAGAAAATTGATGAGCGACTGGCCCTTCTCGGGGCGGATATTAAAAGAGTAAGTTAGATGGAGAAAATAAACTTAGCGGTTGTTTTTGGAGGCAAGTCATTAGAACACGAAGTCTCGATTGTTTCGACTTTTCAGGCCTGGGAGTGGATCAATCCACAAAAATACAACCGCTACTTAATTTATATTGACCAGAATAACCGTTCTTATTTGTGCCCCTCGCTGAGGAAAGAAAATTATCAGCAATTTATTAAAAAAGTCCTGGAAGAAAAGAGGGGAATTGAGTTTATCTCCGGAGGCTTTCGTTACTCTCGGTCCTTTTTGAAAAAGGAAGTCGGTATTGATGTTGCCCTGCTTATTTTGCATGGCGCCTATGGCGAGGATGGCCGAGTTCAGGGGATGCTTGATTTTTACGGAATTCCTTTTACGTGCTCGGGCGTTTTGGGTAGCGCCCTGGGGATGGATAAGGTAGAACAAAAGAATATATTCGAAAAGCTTGGTTTGCCAATTACTCCCTATTTATGGTTTTATGACTTTGAGTACCAAAGTAGCCCCCAGAAAATTAAACTAGAGATTAAAAAGTGCCTCAAATATCCCCTTTTCGTTAAGCCCGCTAATGGTGGTTCAAGCGTTGGCGTTACAAAGGTGAAAGAGGAGCGAGGCTTAGATCAAGCGGTCCAAAAGGTTAGTCAATACGACCACAAGATTTTGGTTGAACAGTCTGTTGGGGGGGTTGATATTAATTGCTCGGTGATGGGTGGATATGAGTTGCGAGTGACTCCGTGCGAGCAGCCGCTTTCGGAGGACGAGTTCCTCTCGTTTAGAGAAAAATACCTGAAGGGAGGAAAGACTAAGGGAATGGCAGGCTTGTCGAGGATTATCCCGGCTCCGATCCCAGACGAGGTGGCCGGCCTCGCTCAAGAAATGGCCAAAAAAGTCTTTAGGGAACTCGGTTGCTGGGGAATGGCAAGAATGGACTTCCTCTATCAGAAAGAAACGCAAAAGATTTACCTTAATGAAATTAATACCATCCCCGGTTCACTAGCTTTTTATCTATGGCAAGCCTATGGCTTGACGCCCAGTCAGATGGTTGACGAGCTGATTAAATTAGCGTTGGAGCGCGAGGAAGAAAGGGCCCGCCTTAATTATCACTACCAAAGCGAAATTCTGAATCAGAAATAGTGATCGGGGAGTTCGTTTTCTATGAGAATGACCGTTGGTGGTCGTAAAAGCGGGGTTAAGACAGTCTCGTAGGTTTGATTTTTTTCTACAAAGATAATTCTCTTAGCGCCTTTGGCACCTCGAGCGAGAGATTCCCTATTAGTTTTACCGACGATTAGAAAAATATCGCAGATTTTGGTCGCTTCAGCGGCGATCTCGCAATTGATTTCGTTCTGTTTTTTGCCAAACTCGATCATTCCCGGCGTAATAATAATCTTTTGGTAGGCTTTGTATTTAGCCAGTTCATCTAGGGCTTTTCTAAACCCAAGAGGGTTGGAATTATAGGAGTCGTCAAGATAAACCAAATCGCGACTTACCCTCTTCGTGGTTAGTCGGTGTGCTGGCGGTGCAAATAGTTTAATTCTTTTTTTAATTTGGCTGGGAGAAATATTTAGTTGCGCGCCAATTGATAGACAGACTTTTGCGGGATCGATTATTTCGTGGTCTTTTGTTGGCAAGAAGAGCCTTTGTCTGTCGGTAATAAAAGGTACAAGCTCCATCTTAGTTTGCCGAATGTTTTCCAAGGTTTTAAAGCGTTCTAGGTGCATCCAGCCGATACTGGTAATAACCCCAAAATTTGGCTTAACCAGCTGGCAAATTGCCTTAATATCTCCTCTTTGATAGGCGGCGGCCTCAATGATGAGGACTTGTTGCCTATTATTAATCTTACGTAAAACCAGAAGGGCGATACCGATTTGGGTATTGATATTGGCTGGCGTTTTGGCTACTTGATATTTATGCTCTAAAACGTAGGCGAGCATTTCCTTAAGAGTAGTTTTGCCGTAGCTCCCCGTGATAACTATTTTTATTAGTTTTGGATAAAACATTAGCTTAATCTTGGCCAGAAAAATGATAATCTCTTTTGTGGGGCTGGAGATTTTATCAACTAGGGAGTTGGCGAAACTGACTGCTCTTTTCTCCCCGAATAAGGGGATAAATAAAAATGAGGCGACGAGGGTAAGAATCGTTCTTGTAGTCCAGCGGAGTTTATTTTTCCTTTCTTCAAGATCCTGAATCCGATACCTTTTTAGCCAATCGAGGTAACGCTCGTTTTGGTACTCTTCAAGTTGGAGCAGGTAAAGCAGTTTCCTTAGAGTTTTCATTTATTTATAAAGTTGGCAATTAGATTTGCAATTTCTTCTGGGTTTTGCTGAAACACGAAATGGTTACCGGAAACAATTTCTAACCTGCTATTGGGAATTAACTGGTGAATGTTTTCTCCTAAATCTGGGGACAATTCATTGTCTTCTTTCCCCCAAATAACAAGAGTAGGAGATTTAATTTTGGCATAAATCGGTCGTAAATCCTCTTTAACGATATTTTTGAAAAGCGGCCGGAGCCGGCCAGCGTTTTTGTAATCCCGACTGACCAGAAATGAGCGGACGACTCGCTTAATCGGCGTAGGGATAAGCTCTTTAAAGCGATACCAGATTTTCGGTTCCGGAATCCCGGAGGGGGCGATTAAGATTAATTTGGTAATGATTTTAGGGTTTTGATAGGCAACCAGGGTAGCGATTTTTCCGCCGTATGAATGGCCAACCAAAGTCACCGGCGTAATTTTTTTCTTTAGAAGCCAGTATTTAACCGCCAAGGCGTAATCTTTGGAGGAACTGATCTTTTGTGGCAGTTCGCTTTGGCCAAATCCTGGAAGTTCTATTAAAAAGAGCTTGCGCTGTTTGAACAAAAAGGGGACTAGCGGCGTAAAAGAATGACAGTCTTGCTGCCAGCCATGGATAAAGACAATCGGAGGTTTCCCTTCTCCGAACTCAAGAAAATTGAGCTCCATGGCTTGATTTTAGCATAAAAAGCATCTAATATCTAAATGTTATGGCTTTGTTTTTGGGACTTTTAATTTTCTCTTTTACCGTTACCAGCATCCTCATTATTCCCTTTATTAACATTCTCTACAAAATTAAATTCTTGCGGGCAGAACAGAAAACAACCGACTTCCAGGGCACACGAACTTCTATTTTCGACAGGCTTCATAAACACAAGGCGGGAACGCCGGTCGGGGGCGGCTTGCTAATTATTCTTCTGGTCTTTCTTCTTTATGTTTTTCTTTTCCCCCTTCTCTCTTATCTCGGGGTTTATATTACGGCCGTTTTCCCCATTAAAGAAGAACTAAATATTCTCTTTTTTACCTTTATCTCCTTTGGTATTTTGGGGCTCTACGATGACGTGATGAAATTCTTTGGTTTCCGGCGGACGGGATTCTTTGGCCTAAAGATGCGCCACAAATTCGCTATTCAGTGGATTCTTGGCCTCATCATTGCCGTTCTCTTGGCGCAAAATCTGAAAATTAACTTTATCTATATTCCTTTCTTTGGCGTTTTGAAGTTAGGATGGCTTTATTTGCCTCTGGCCGCCGCCATCATTGTCGCTTTCGCGAATGCCTTTAACATTACGGATGGCCTGGACGGGCTTTCTTCGGGGCTTTTGATGATCTGTCTTTTTGCTTTTTGGTTCATTTCCCATACTGTTTTGGACACGCCGCTTTCGGTTTTCTTGGCTCTTTGGATTGGATCTTTGATTGCCTTTTTATACTTTAACGTTTATCCGGCGCGGCTTTTCCTGGGCGATGTGGGCGCGCTTTCTTTCGGGGCAACGCTGGGAGTGATTGGTCTTTTAATAGGGAAAGTTGCTGCCTTAGTGGTTATTGGGGGAATCTTTGTGCTCGAGGCCACGACTAGCCTCTTGCAGATGCTTTCCAAAAGATTTTTGGGGAGAAGACTCTTTGCTTGTGCGCCGCTACACCTTTTCTTGCAGAATAAGGGATGGGAAGAGCCAAAAATCGTCATGCGTGCTTGGTTAGCCGGCATCATGCTGGCCATTTTCGGTCTATGGCTGGCAGTGATATAAGACCTGCCATCGGGCAGGAATTTAAAATTCAAAATGGAAAATGTAGAATTGAACACTTTGATAATTTGAATTATTGAAGTGTTGTGAGATTGAATTAGCGAACCATGATCGAGAAGTCGCCTGCGATTGAACAGCTGCTTTACCAATATACTCATCTTCCGATTGGCGGAAAGAAGATTAGATGCCCTTATTGGATGGACAAAATAAAAAAGGGGATTTGCGGGCCATCTGGCGGGAAGGGGAGTCCTGAGCAGATTGTTGAGGCCACTTTGATGGCAGCCAAGAAAGAGGGTATTAATTTAGACGAGCTTTCTACAAAACAAATAAAAGCCTTCATGAAGAGAAACCGGATTGGTATTGATTGTTCGGGTTTGGCTTTCAATCTTCTCAACGTTCTGGACAAAGAAAAAGGCGGCAAAGGCCTAGCCGAGAAGATTCCGGGAGCAAAAGGGAAATTTCTAGTGAGAGCTAATGTAAGAATGCTAACCGATCGAAACGTTTCCATGCCGGTTAGTTCGGTTTCCGATATTAAAATAGGCGATATGATTAGGCTCCGAGGCGGCAGGCATATCGCAGTGGTGGCTGCAGTGAAAAAAAGCCGTAGCGGGAAAATCACCGAAATTACTTACACTCATTCATCACCCAAAACAGCAGTTAGCGGGGTTCACTCGGCGAAGATCAAGGTTAAGGACGAAGCCAGGAGATTAGAAAATCAGGAGTGGCTGGAGGAAACCAAAGACGACAAAAACTATGGCAAGTTTGCCTTTTCTCCCCTACGCGGCGATGGAGTAAGAAGGTTCAAGCTATAATTTCTTTACTTCTCTTCTTCGATCAGCAAGACCCGAGGCGGGTCAAGGCTGACTATCTCCATTTCTGCCCCACAGTTCTCGCACTCGATAATTTCGCCGACCTCGGCATCTCCGGAGACGAGAACTTCTTTCTGACAGTCAGGACATTTGACAGTCATACTGAATGGTATAATTGAAGCATGGCTCAAAAAATTAGTCAAGAGGCAAGCTTAGCTTGTCAAGTGGGGAATACCAGAGAAGTTTTAGTCGAAGGAATAATTTTGAAGAGAGAGGACGAAAATCCCACCGGTTCAATTAAGGACAGGGGAATTTCTTATCAAATTGATCAAGCAGAGGAAAGAGGTTTGAGTGATTTGGTTCTTTCTTCTTCGGGAAATGCGGCCATCTCCGCGGCCTATTTTTGCAGGCGGGCAGGAATTAATCTATCTATATTTGTTTCCCCTAAAATAAGTAAAGTAAAGCTAAAGAGGATAAGGGGTTTGGGAATCACGGTTTTTCAAACTCCGCGGCCGATTAGCGGAGCGATAAGATTTGCCAAAGAGAACGGTTTTTTGAATTTGAGACCATCCGCTGCCGCAGATGGGCCCGTTGGTTACCAATCTATTGCCGCGGAGATATTTGATAGGTGGGGGAAAATTGATTCGATTTTCTTACCTGTTTCCAGTGGCACAACCTTGGTGGGTGTCGCCGAAGGGTTTAAAAAACTAGGTTTTCTGCCGCAAATTCATGCCGTCCAAACTGCGGCTATTTGCCCCATTGCCGGTAAGTTTGACCAAGACTTCGTTCCCGTCAAGTCTAGTCTAACTTCCGCCTTAGTGGCCAAATTCTTGCCCAGAAAGAAACAGGTGTTAGAATTAATCAGAAAGTCAGGTGGCTGGGGGTGGGCAATTTCCGACGAAGAAATTACCCAAGCCGATGTTTGGCTCAAAGAGAGGGGAATAAGTACTTCCTTTGAGGGGACAGCGGCCCTGGCTGGAGTTTTTAAGGCAAGACGGAAGCATTGGTCTTTAGGAGAAAAGATTGTTTGCCTTTTAACTGGAAAGAAATATGATTAGCGAACCCATATTCTACTTAACTAATGATGTTAGCCACGGAATTGGCGTAGAAAAGTTACTGCCAAATTATCATATTATTTGCATTGACGATCACCCGTTAGTTACCTCTCTAATAGAGGCTGGGGTAAGGGTTTTGTGCCTCGAGAGACTTTTAAAAAGGAAAAATATAATCTTTCGGAGTAGCGGCAAGCTTTTAGAGCAGCCTGAAGTGGCAAACTATATAAAAGAAAATTCGGGTAGTAAGACGCCGAATATTCTTTATTTTAAACCCTCACCCAAAATTGACTCGCTTTGTCGAAAAAGGGGTTACCGGCGACTGGGCAACACGGCGTCATTGAATAGGATTTTTGAAGACAAAATTTCGTTTTACAAGATTTGCCACACCCTTGGGTTAGCTATTCCGCCGGGCCAAGTGGCTAACTTGGCTAAGGCAGACTTTCGAGATTTAAAAGAAAAGTATGGCCCAAAAGTAGTGATCCAATTTGGTCGGGGTTGGGCGGGATCAACCACTTTCTTTATTACCGATGCAGACCAGTTTAATAGACTAAAGTGCCGTTTCGGTAATTTGGAAGCGAAAATAACGAAATTTATAAACGGAAAAACTGTTCTTAATAATTGTTGCGTCACTAGAAACGAGGTTTTAATAGGCCAGCCAGCGGAGCAGATACCAAGGATTTCGGATTTTACCGCCAAAGAAGGGGCAACCTGCGGCCGTATTTGGCCGGCGAGCCTTAATCGGGATCAAGTTTTACAGCTTGAAGAGATAACAAGGACCACTGGTGAATATATGCGCCAAAAAGGTTATTTGGGTTATTTTGGCCTTGATTTTCTTCTTTCCGAAGAGGGGGAAATCTATCTTTCCGAAAATAACGCTCGCTTTACCGCCTCCGCACCGTTTTACAGTAAGCTGGAGATAAAGAATGGGAGCTTGCCAATGGCGCTCTACCATATTTCGGTATTTCTCGGTGGTCCAGAAAATATGATAAAGTGGCAAAGAAAAGAGGTAACAGGGAGTGAAATCGTGGTTAGAAATAATCGTTCCTTGCCGATCACGATTAAGAAAGATTTTCAACCAGGGATATATAAGTTATGCAATTCCCTACCAAAGCCGGTGCGATCGGATTATGATGTTGGCGGCGCAAAGTCTGAGAGCGAGTTTTTCTTAACGGCAGCCGCTTACGGCAGAATCGTCAATCCCGAGATGGAGCTGGCCCGCCTAGACACTTTTGCATCCGTTAGAGAAAAAGATGGTAAACTTGCTGATTGGGCTATTAATTTGTTAAAACGTCTTAAAAAAGACCTAGCGGGCTGATGTAGATGGCTATTTTGAAATCGCAGAGAAAAAAAATCGACTGGCCGTTACTGGTTCTTTGTCTGGGAGTAGTTCTCTTCGGACTCTTAGCGATTCTTGACGCCTCGGAGGCGATCGCCCTAAGGGACTTTGGCGACAGGTTCTATTTTTTCCGTCTCCAGGCGAGCTGGGCGGCGATAGGCTTTTTTTCCATGATTGTCTTAAGCAGGATAGATTATCATCTAGTAAGCAAGTTTTCATTTCCCCTACTTCTGGTGGCCACTCTTTTCCTGGTGGCCGTCCTATTGCCCGGAATTGGCGTTAAAGCTCTTGGCGCTCGGCGATGGCTAGGGCTTGGCCCTATTGGATTTCAGCCTGCCGATCTGGTTAAGCTTAGTCTCGTAATTTACCTTTCCTCGATTCTTAGCAAAAGAAAAAGCCTGGCGATGGTTTTAATAATTCTTTTTCTTTTTGGTGGTTTGATAATGGCCCAGCCGGACCTAGGAACAACGGCGATCGTTTTTGGCATCGGCCTTAGCCTTTTTTTTGTTGCCGGAGGCTCTTTGTCGCATCTTTTTGTTCTGGGCGGCCTAGCAAGTTTTTTTGGCTTAATGATGATATTAACCTCGACCTACCGCCGGTTCCGCCTGTTAACCTTTCTCGATCCGACAATTGACCCCCTGGGTATTTCCTATCATTCCCGCCAAATACTTTTGGCTCTTGGCTCGGGTGGGTTTTTTGGCTTGGGGCCAGGTCAGTCCAGGCAGAAACTTGAATACTTGCCAGAAGTGGCGACTGATTCGATATTCGCGGTGGTTGCCGAGGAGATGGGATTTTTGGGCGGGGCGATTTTGATATTGGCTCTTTTTCTAATCATTGCGCGGTTGTGGCGGGTTGCCAGCAATGCACCGGACGAGACAGGCAGGCTTTTGGTTGTGGGCGTGGCCTCTTGGGTGGCGATACAAACTATAGTTAATTTGGGGGCAATGACTGCCCTTTTTCCCCTCACTGGAGTGCCATTGCCATTTGTTTCATATGGCGGTTCTTCTTTGGTCCTTCTTTTGAGCGGAGTTGGTATTGCCCTGAACGTTTCAGAAAAGAAAATTAAGCAAAAATGACGGACAAAACAATTGTCATCACCGGTGGCCATCTCACTCCTGCCCAGGCAGTCATGGAGGAGTTGCAAAAAGGAGACTGGCAAATTTACTATTTCGGGCGCGAGTTTTCTCTTGAGGGCAGTCGAATTCCTTCCGTGGAATCGCAAGTTGTTCCTCGAATGGGAGTGAGGTTTATTGGTTTCCCCGCCGGCCGGCTCCAGCGGCGGCTTACCAGAGAAACTATACCGGCACTTTTGCGCATTCCCGCCGGTTTTTTTAGTGCTTTTTCTAAGCTTTGGCAGCTAAGACCCAGAGTGATCCTTTCTTTCGGTGGATATGTTTCGGTGCCGGTAGTTCTGGCTGGCTGGTTGCTAAGAATTCCCATTTTGACTCACGAGCAAACAAGAGTGTTCGGTTTAGCCAGTAAAATCAACTCCTTTTTGTCCAAGAAAGTCTTGGTGTCGTATTCAGAAAGTATAAAATTTTTTTCAAAGAAAAAAGTCATTTTAACCGGCAATCCCTTAAGGGAGGAAATATTCAACTATCAGCTATCCCGCCAAAGGCCCGCTTCGCAGCGAGACGAGCGAGGCTCGCCAGGGGCGGCGACTATTAGCAATCAGCTATCGAGAGAAAAGCTGCCACTAATTTATATTACTGGCGGCAATCAGGGAGGACAGGTTATTAATCGGGCAGTCGAAGAGATTCTGCCACAGCTTTTAATTAAATATCGCCTTGTCCATCAGGTAGGGGGGCTGGATTATGAAAAGTTCAAAGCTCACCAAGTCGGACTTGGACAAAGTTCAAAGCTCAAAACTCCTCTCGGGGAGCGATATTTTGTTACGTCATATGTTGAGGCAAAAGATATTGGGTGGGTTTTAAATAGCGCCAGCCTGGTGGTTTCTCGGGCGGGGGCAAACATTACGAGCGAGTTGGCGGCTCTTGGGAAACCAGCGATTTTAATTCCCATACCCTGGAGCTCTCAAAATGAACAGGAAGAGAATGCCAAAGCCTTAGTTGAAGCAGGGATAGCCGTTATCCTTGAAGAGGGGCAACTTAGTGGGAAAAAATTATTACGGGCGATTGAGATGATGATGACTAATCTCTCAAGATACGAAAATTGCGGTAAAAAGACTAAGGCCCTGGCCTTACTTGGCGCGGCGCCGCGAATCGTCGCCGAAATAGAAAAATGTCTAGAGAGATAAAAAAAAGAAAGAGGATTTTAGTCGGCTTATGCTTCATCTTCCTAATATTGTCGTGTTTTATTCTTTCCCGAGCAAAGCAACTTAGCCTTTCTTTCAGGGAGGATAAACTGGCTGAACCAATTCAAGAAAAGACTCAGGAGGAAAAGTTCTTGGAAAAAATAAGGTTGGGGCTAGCTGATCCGGAACTCACCCTCGTGGGTGAGCCCGAAATAACAGCAAGTAGTCTCGTGGCAACGTTTTCGGGAGGGCTAGTGGTAATATTTTCTACGAAACGCGAACCGCAAGCTCAGGCCGACTCTTTACAATTTATAATCACCCGGGCTAAAATAGAAGGCAGAAGTCCAAAGAGGATCGATTTAAGGTTTAACAAGCCAGTGGTGACTTTTTAACTATGGCCCATTCTAAAATTATTGCCGGAATCGACATAGGCTCTTCCAAGATTGCAACTATTATTGCTCAGGCTGGCCCCGACGAAGAACGGGTAAGTGTTATTGGGGCCGCCTCCGCCCCGTCGGCCGGGATTCGGAAAGGACAGGTTATTGACATCGAGGGGGCCAGCTCAGCCATTATTGCTAGCGTGGAAGCTGCCGAGAGAATGGCTGGCTACTCGCTTAGTCGCACTCTCGTTTCCGTGGGAGGGGCTCACATCAGTTCGCAAAATTCGCATGGGGTAGTAGCCGTTGCGGAGCCCGAAGGCGAGATTACTCCTAGCGATGTGGAGCGAGTTATCGAGGCGGCTCGGGCCGTTTCTCTCCCTTCCTCGAGAGAAATAGTTCACTGCATTCCTCGTCAGTTTACAGTGGATGGCCAAGAAGGAGTTTCTGATCCTCTCGGAATGAACGGCGTCAGATTAGAAGTCGAAACGCACATTGTTTCTGGTTCTGCCACAGCGATGCGTAATCTAGAGAAGTGTATCGCTGAAGTGGGGGCTGATATTGAAGGATTGGTTTTTTCCGGGCTGGCAGCGGCCGAAAGCGTGCTCACTCCTACGGAAAAGGAACTGGGAGTAATCCTGGTCGATTTGGGAGGAGGGACCACCGATTTGGTCATTTTTGTTGAGGGATTTCCGGTCTACTCATCGGTTTTACCGATTGGGGCAAAAAACGTTACGAATGATTTAGCAATTGGCTTGCGTCTTTCTTTAGAGAGCGCCGAAAAATTAAAAGTTGCCTTATCGCAGAAGAGGAAAGAAGTCGTCTCTTTGCCAGACACAGAACAATCAGAAGAAAAAAAGGCAGAGTCTGCCAAGAAAGAAGACGAAATTGACCTGAACTCCTTGGGTATTTTTGAGGAGACGAGAACGGTTTCGCGAAGAACACTTACAGAAGGAATAATTAAGCCGCGGTTGAATGAGATTTTTACGATGGTGGGATTAGAAATAAATAAAAGCGGCTTTGCCGGGATGACGCCTTCGGGAATTGTCATCTGCGGCGGCGGGGCAGAGACCGTAGGTTTGATAGAGGCCGCCAAGAGGACGCTTTCCCTACCGGCGAGAGTAGGTATCCCCGTCGGTTTTGCCGGACTGGTTGACGATATTCTGGCGCCTGCGTACGCCGCCTCTTTGGGTCTTGTTGCCTATGGCATTAAGGGGGAAGAGAGGACCAGTCGTTTTCCCAGGCTTCCTTTGTCTTCAATTGGCGAGATCGGAAAGCACCTCCCCGTCAAGGGAGTCCTTGGCAAAATTGTCAACCTCGCCAAGTCTTTCCTCCCCTAAGGAGCGGGATAGCGGAATCGAACCGCCTTCTCCACCTTGGGAAGGTGGCATACTACCGGTGTACTAATCCCGCGATAACCGAGATTATCTAACTAATTTTAGCACATTTCCCGGATGGATTAGGTTGGGATTAGCGAGCTTATTGGCTTTGGCAATTTGTGACCATTTAAAGCCATCCTGATAGGCCCTAACGGCAATTTTCCAAAGACTGTCTCCCTTAACCACGGTGTATTCCGTACCGCCTATCGGCTCGGCAGCTAGTAAGCCGCCCTTAGCTGTCTCTGTAGCCTGGACTACTGGCTGGCGAACTTCTGCTTTAGGAATTCTCAGCTCCTGTCCTGCCAAAATTTTTTCCGGTCCTTTGAGGCCATTTTCCCGGGCGATGTCAACCCAATTATATCCCGAGCCATAAAACCTTAGGGCGATCTTCCAAAGACTATCACCCTTTTCGGTTTTATAGGTAATGGGCAATTCAGAGGAAACCGGCGATGGTGTGTTAGCAGGAGTAATGCTCGATGGCGTTTCTGGCCTTAGAAATGGTAAGCTCGGCCCCGTTATGCGGTTGATGCCGCGAAAATAGTTGAATAGCAAAAGACCGATTACAACAACGACCAGAGTGCCCAAAACCACGCTTATGGCGCCCTCGGCTAACTTAAGACCCTTCAAAATATTTTTAATTGTCATGATACCTGCCTTATTCACCCCCTTTCGGGCAGATTTTTTGGGCAGGTTTTGATAACCAAGTCAGAATTGGCGGACCCGGCCGGACTCGAACCGGTGATCTCCCGCCCAAATTTGCGGGGCCGACGAGACTTGAACTCGCGGCCTCTTCCGTGACAGGGAAGCGCTCTAGCCAACTGAGCTACGGCCCCAAATTTTTGGCGGGCTATGTTGACCGCTACACCACGCGTCCACGCAACTTCATACTATCACATGATTGAGGTTTTAGTCAACCGGATGGTATCATTGCAAGTGTGACAAATAGGGAAATTGCAGAACTCTTACGAAGTATCGCAGCGGCCTATATAGTTAGAGGTGAAGATAGATTTCGAGTAATGGCATATCAGCGAGCGGCCGAGTCGGTTGATCACGCCACTAGCGAGGTTAAAGATTTATGGGATGACGGCAAGCTGAAAGAGCTAGCAGGCGTTGGTTCCGCGATTGCCTCGCATCTTGATGAGCTTTTCAAAACAGGGAGAGTAAAACACTTCGATGAGGTTAAATCCGGATTGCCGCCAGCAATGTTTGCGCTTCTGGATATTCCCGGGATTGGCCCGAAGACTGCTTTTAGGCTCTGCCAAGAGCTTCAGCTAAAAGAAGAAAAAACCGCTATTTCCCAGCTAGAGAAAGCCGCCAGCGGCGGATTAATTAGAAAAATTGAGGGTTTTGGCAGTGAGTCGGAAAAAAGGATTCTAAGCGGCCTGAAAGCCCTTAAAAGGGGTCAAACCAAGGAGAAGAGGATGTTGCTGCCGTACGCTTTTGCGTTGGCGAAAGAGGTGATTGAGTACCTTGCGGAATGCCCTGCCGTAATACGGGCTGACCCGCTGGGGTCGTTACGAAGAATGGTGGCGACCATAGGGGATATTGACATTGCCGCATCTACTAAAAATCCCAAGGACGTCATTCGCCATTTTATTAACTATTCTAAGATTAGGCGCGTTCTTAGCCGGGGAGAGGAAGCCCTAGCGAGAGTAATTTTACAAAGCGGCCGGCAAGTTGATCTGCGCTTGCAGCAACCAGAAGCATATGGGGCGATGCTTCAATATTTTACCGGAGGAAAAAGCCACAACATTGCCCTGCGCGAATACGCGTTACAAAAAGGATTTTCTCTCTCCGAACACGGAATTAAAAACCTTAGAGATACAGACAAGAAAGTAAAAAAATATGCCGCGGAAGAAGATTTTTATCGCGATTTGGGACTGAAGTGGATCCCTCCGGAGTTGCGGGAAAATATTGGCGAGATAGAGGCTGCCCTTCGCTCCGCCCAGGGTAAACCAGGCGGGCTTCCAGAACTTGTTAACTCCGGGGATATTAAAGGAGATCTGCACGTGCACTCAAATTTTCCGATAGAGACAAGTCACGATGAAGGGGAGAATTCCCCCGAGGAGATTCTGGCTAAGGCAAAAGATCTTGGTTACGAGTATCTTGGTTTTGCCGAGCACAACCCTTCGGTGAGCCAGCATAGTAAATATAAAATAATTGACATATTAAAGCGTAAACAAGAAGTAATAGAACACTTAAAATACTCAAGAGTAAACAAAATATTCGTAAACCCAATTAATGGGCTTGAAATAGACATTAAGGCTGATGGAACGTTAGCAGTTCCGGAAGAGGGGTTGGTTTTATTGGATTATGTTATTGCTTCAATACATTCAAGTTTTAATCTTAGCCGCGAGGAGATGACGGCACGGGTATTGCGTGCGCTAGATCACCCGAAAGTGAGAATTTTTGGGCATCCTACAGGCAGAAAGATAAGTACCAGAGAGGGATATGAGCTTGACTGGGAAAAAATATTTGCATTTTGTAAGAGAAGGAATATCTGGTTGGAAATAAACGCCTGGCCAGATCGACTGGATTTACCAGATACGCTTGTGCGCGAAGCTGTGAAATATGGTGTGAAAATGATTATTTGCACCGATGCCCATGCCGTTAGTCACTTACCTTTAATCACTTATGGCGTGGCCGTTGCCAGAAGGGGTTGGGCGGAGAAGGAAGATATTATTAACGTTTTGGGGTATAATAAGTTTATGGAAATGATAAGGAAAGGGGGTGAATAGTAAATGTCAGCTTTATTAATTTTAATAGGAATAGTCGCGGTCATTGTTTTTTATGTCTTGTCCCTATATAACCAATTCGTCACGATTAAGACTCGGGTCGGAGCCTCGATTCAGGAGATTGGGAACCAATTAAAGCGTCAAGCCGACTTAATTCCCAATCTTGTTGCTTCAGTAAAAGGCTATATGAAGCACGAAAAGGCCATTTTCGATGAGTTAACGGAGGCAAGAAAAGCGGTGATGAAGGCAGTTGACTTAGGCGATCCGCAAAAAATGATTGATGTTGGGAATCGCCTGCAAGCAGCCCTGGCCCCGATTCGTGCCGTATTCGAATCAACACCACAGTTGCAAGCGGCTGGGCCGACCAGCAAGCTAATGGATGAACTGCGGGACACGGCCGATAAAGTAATGTACGCCCGCAGGACATTGATAGATTTAGCGGCCGACTATAATATTAAAGTGGTTACCTTTCCTTCAAATATCGTGGCCATGATTTTTGGCTTTAAGGCCGAAGCAGGGTTGAAAATGCCCTCCGAATCGGAGGGCGACTTTGCCGCAGTTAGTGCGGAGAGCACAAAGGCTCCTGGGGTCGAGCTTTAATTTTCTGTCAAGGAGGGTAGATGATCAACGTATACGAGCAGCAAGACAGGAATAAGCGCCGAAGTCTGCTGGTCATTGTTTTATTTACAATTTTTATTACTGGTGTTAGCTGGGTTTTTTCCCGGGCTTTTAGCTATGGCCCTGGAACTGTCGGGCTGGCACTAGTACTTTCCGGTCTGATGGGTTTTTCCAGCTATTGGTGGGGAGACAAGCTGGTTTTGGCTATTTCAGGAGCGCGCCCCGCAAGCAAAAAGAATGATTTTAATTTTTACACGGTTGCGGAAAATTTGGCACTTGCCGCCCGAATCCCTGTCCCGCGGCTTTACGTTATTGAAGATTCTGCGCCCAACGCCTTTGCTACCGGCCGAGACCCGGAGCATGCCACTGTTTGCGCCACGACTGGTCTTTTGCAGAAGCTTGACAGAACCGAGTTGGAGGGCGTGATTGCCCACGAGCTTTCCCATGTTAAAAATTACGATACGCGGTTAATGAGTATCGTGACGATTTTAGTAGGAATGGTAACACTTTTGGCAGACTGGGCCTTAAGAGGAATGCGTTTTGGCAATCGCAGTCGGGAAGGCCGGGGGGGAAATCTGGGCTCTTTCTTGCTTATCGTCGGCATAGTTTTGGCGTTAATTTCGCCCCTTATTGCCAAACTTATCCAGTTGGCAATTTCCCGCAAAAGGGAGTTTTTGGCAGATGCTTCAGGAGTGATGTTAACCCGTTTTCCCGAAGGACTAGCCAGAGCACTGGAAAAAATTTCGGCTGATAGGGAACCTCTCGAGGCAGCTAATAAAGCCACGGCGCACCTCTACATTGTCAATCCGCTTAAGGGGCAGAGTTTTGTGGGTTGGTTTGCCAATTTTTTTAATACCCACCCGCCCGTCGCGGAGCGTGTTAAAGCATTAAGAGAAATGTGATGGAAAAAAAGTCAAAAGTCAAAAGTCAAAAGTCAAAATTAACGGAAGGAGAAGTGGTTCATGTTGCGAATTTGGCCCATCTAGCTCTCGCGCCAAAAGAGATTAAAAAAATCCGAGATCAGCTCTCGGAAGTTTTGGACTATGTAAAAATTTTACAGCAAGTAGATACGGTCAAGATTGTGCCCACAAGCCAAGTGACCGGACTAAAGGATGTTTTTCGGGAAGATAGTGTCCAGCCTTCTTTGTCGGTGAAAGATTCTCTCTCTGAGTCAAAAAATAGCGAGGGGGAAAAGTTTAAAGTGAAATCAATTTTTCAATAGTTATACCAATTATTCGAATAATCGAACATGAAGCTAAACGAGCTGACTATTAAAGAAGCCCACGAGGGTTTAAGACAGAAGAAGTTTTCTTCGTTAGAGTTAGTTAGGGCCTGTCTTGGACAAATAAAAAGGCTTGATCCCAAGATTAATGCCTTTATTACCGTTTGTGAGAGGGAAGCGGCCAAAGAGGCCGAGAGAGCCGATAAAATTCTTGGCCAAAAGCCGACGGATATTAGTGCCCGGCCGCTCTTGGGTATTCCGGTTGCGGTTAAGGACAACTTCTGCACTAAAGGCCTGAAGACGACAGCATCCAGTAATGTTTTGGCTGATTTTATTCCTCCGTACGATGCTACCGTGGTGACTAAAATTAAAGATGCTGGTGCGGTGATTTTGGGAAAGACGAACATGGATGCCTGGGCTCATGGTTCTTCAACCGAGACATCGGATTTTTTTACCACGCATAATCCCTGGAATTTTAATCGCCTGCCGGGAGGCTCCTCCGGTGGATCAGCGGCGAGTATTGCCGCAGACGAAACGATTGCCAGTCTCGGTTCCGAAACTGCCGGTTCGATTCGCCAGCCATCATCTTGGTGCGGGACAGTCGGCTTTAAGCCCACCTACGGCCGCGTAAGTCGCTACGGACTGATCGCGATGGCCTCTTCTCTGGATTGCCCCGGTCCCATTGCTAAGACAGTGAGCGATGCCGCTATTCTATTGAGGATAATTGCCGGAAAGGATCCTTCTGATGCCACGACATCGTCTTATGCGGTACCGAATTATCTGGAAAAGATTAATAAGGGAACAAAAGGAATCAGGGTTGGTGTTGCAAAAGAGTACCTTGCTGTAGCCGAAAATGAGATTAAAGAGGCGGTTTTGGCGGCGGTAAAGACGCTTGAAAAAATGGGGGCTAAGGTTAAAGATATTTCTTTGGTTGATCCAAAGTATGCCATTGCCGTCTACACTATTTTGCAAAGATCAGAAGTTTCCTCCAATTTGGCCAGATATGACGGGATACGTTTTGGGTTCGGGAGGGAAAAATTTGGCCAGGAGGCAAAAAGAAGAATAATGCTCGGAACATACTATCTTTCGGCGGGGTATTACGAAGCCTATTACCTAAAAGCCCAAAAAATGAGAAGTATTATTTGTAGAGATTTTGAGAAAGCATTCAAAGACGTAGATGTTATTTTGGGGCCTTCAGCGCCTACAACCGCTCTTCCTTTGGGAGCAAGTAAAGACCATCCCATGTTTGGAGAAATGATGGATATCCTTTTTGAACCATCGGCCATTGCCGGATTACCTGGCTTAAGTCTTACCTGCGGTTTCTCGGCGGAAGGCTTACCTATTGGAATGCAGATCCTGGGCCCCCAGTTTAGCGAGGAACTCTTATTTCAAGTTGGTTATGCCTTTGAGCAGGCAACTGATTGGCATAAAAGAAAACCGAAGTTATGATGAGACAAATTGGTCAAATTAGTCAAATTCGTAGAGCCAATTATCAGCCCATTATCGGCCTGGAAATCCACATCGAGCTTAAAACAAAAAGCAAGATGTTTTGCGGTTGTCCGGCTGATCATTTTGGCAAGCCGCCCAATACGCAAACTTGTCCGGTCTGCCTCGGTTTGCCTGGCGCGCTACCAGTACCCAATCGTAAGGCGGTTGAATGGACAATTATGGCCGGCCTAGCCTTAGGTTGCCAGATACCCGGGGAAAGTAAATTTGACCGAAAGAATTATTTTTATCCCGACCTGCCGAAAGGTTACCAGATAAGTCAATATGATCAGCCGCTGGCCATAAGCGGCAAGCTAGGAAATATTGGGATTTGCCGAGTTCATCTGGAAGAAGATACCGGGAAACTGGTTCACGTTGAGAAAGCGACATTAATTGATTTTAATCGAAGCGGAGTGCCATTAATGGAAATTGTAACCGAGCCCGATCTAACCTCGTCTGACGAGGCGAAGGAGTTTTTACAAAACCTGCAAAGAATTATCAAATATTTGGGAATCTCGGAAGCGGACATGGAAAAGGGGCAAATGCGCTGTGAGCCAACGGTTAATTTGGAAATAAAGAAGGGGAATCTTACAGTTTACACGCCTTTAGCGGAAATTAAGAATATTAATTCCTTTAGATTTGTTAAGCGGGCCATTGACTTTGAAGTACAGCGCCAGTTTGAGGAGTTTGAAAGGACAGGAATTGAGAAACAGGCGGGAAACAAAGTCACTCGTGGCTGGAATGAGCAGAAAGGAATAACTATTTTACAGAGAGAGAAGGAGGAGGCGGCGGACTATCGCTATTTCCCCGAGCCGGATATTCCGCCAATGCGTTTTGAAAGGAAAAATATTGAAGATTTGCGAAAGAAATTGCCGGAGTTGCCCGAGAAAAGAGCGCGACGGTTTATTCGAGAATACGGCGTGTCCGAATACAACGCGGCCATCTTAATTGAGAACAAAGGAAAAGCTGATTTCTTCGAGGAAGCAGTTAGTTATGCGAGGGAGCTCGAGAAACCCCCGGGGACTAAAGCGATTGGCGACTGGATTGTTAATAAGCGTGTTGATTTGGCCAAGACTTCTCCGGAAAATCTTCTCAAGGCCATTTTGGCCAAAGCCGGGGCGGCGACGCTAGATGACTCAGAGTTAATCGCTGCTATTACAAGCGTTCTGGGTATTAATCAAAAGGCAGTTATTGATTATAATAATGGCAAAGAACCGGCCTTAATGTTCTTAGTGGGACAGGTGCTGCGCAGAACGAAGGGGAAGGGTGACCCTGGGCAGATTAGACTTTTATTAGAGAAAGAACTTCACGATGATAAGAAAAGATAGCCAAAACCATTTCTCCCAGTTGCTTGGCAATAAGGATTTTCTGAAGATTTGGATCTGTCAAGGTTTTTCGACAACCACCATCAACCTGGTTAGTTTTGCCCTGATCATGAAGATTTTTGAGACCACGCTTTCCACGATTACCGTCTCTTTTGTTTTTATCTTTTTGGCAATTCCCGCTATTTTAATTGGGCCCTTTTCCGGTGTGGTGATTGATATGGTTGACCGGCGGAAAGCATTGGTTTTTACCAGTTTGGCTGAGGCCGCGATAGTTTTTTGTTTTTCCCTGGTGGGAGCCAAGATTTGGCCCGTCTATGGCCTGATATTGCTTTTCTCGTCGTTACAGCAATTTTATGTGCCTGCTGAAGGAGCATCTTTAACCACGGTTGTGGAGAAGAAAAATTTGCCGGCGGCCAACAGTCTCTTTCTCTTCACGGTGTACGGCGGCTTATTGGCTGGGGCGGGTTCGGCAAGCCTTCTCCTAAGGGTCTTTGGACGAAGAGTGCCCTTTGTAATCGGCTCATTATTTCTTCTTATTGCTGCTCTAGCGAGCTACCTCCTTCCCCGGGAAAAATTTATGACTCCACCCAGAATTAGGGGGTGGGAGAAATTCTTTCAGGAGTTGTATGCCGGTTATCGCTTCATTAGCCAGCAGCAACTCGTCCTTTTCCCCATTCTTCTTTTAGTTTTTATCCAAATGACTTTGTCGATTTTGGCGATTTTGTTTCCCTCCTTTGCGGTTCAAGTTTTGAAGATTGAAGTTATTGATGCGGGAACTTTTCTTATTTTACCGGCCGCGATTGGCGCAATATTGGGGGCAGTATTAGCCACCAGGCTTCTAGGGAAGTTAAGAAAGAAGAGGGTGATCTGCGCCGGGCTTTTCGGCTTTAGCGGCTGCCTGCTTTCTCTCTCGCTGGTCCTTCCCCTCCTTTCCGATTTTAGAGTTCCGCTGGCATTTACGCTGATGTTTTTTGCAGGAACTGCCTTTGTCGCGGTGATTATTCCCACCCAAACGCTTATTCAGCAGCATACACCGTCAACTTTGCGCGGGAGAGTATTTGGCGTATTGGGTTTTTTGGGAATGGTGGTATCTTTGATTCCCACTTTTTTGACGGCGGCCTTGGCCGAAGTGATTGGAGAAACATGGGTAATTTTCCTCATCAGCTTAATAATTCTGGGCCTAGGGATTTATGGGAGCAGGGGCAGATATGCCCTGTCGGCCAACGCAAACCATAAACTATGACGGACTTTGTTCACCTACATACTCATTCCGAATATTCCCTTCTCGACGGACTGGCCAAGATTCCCCACCTAGTGGGACAGGCGATTGGGTTTAAGCAGAAGGCGCTCGCCTTAACCGATCATGGCGTAATGTACGGCACAATTCCCTTTTACCTTGCCTGTCGAGAGGCCGGCATTAAACCAATTATTGGTATTGAGGCCTATATGGCTCATCGCTCTCGTTTCGACAAGCAGCCGAAGATCGACGCCGACCAGTACCATTTGCTTCTTTTGGCCAAGAACACGCTCGGTTACAAGAACCTGATGCGGCTAGCGACCATCGGGCACTTAGAAGGATTTTACTATAAACCAAGGCTGGATCTGGAAGTTTTGAAGAAATACTCCGAGGGACTAGTTTGCCTAAGCGCCTGCCTCCAAGGCGAAATTCCGAGCTTAATCGTGGAAAACCGCCATAAGGATGCCGAAAGCCGTGCCCACGAATTTTTAGAGATTTTTGGTAAGGATTTTTATCTCGAGATTCAAGAACACCCGAAGATTCCAGAGCAGGCCAAAGCCAATAAGGGCCTTGTGGAAATTTCCCGAAGACTCGGGATCCCCCTTGTTGCCACGAATGATATTCATTACGCTGAGGCCCAGGATGCCGAAGCCCAAGATATCCTCTTGGCTCTGCAAACGCAGAAAAAGTTAGCTGATAAAGATAGGCTGACTATGATGGATTCACCTGATTTCTACCTTAGAAGCTCCGAAGAAATGGCGGCACTCTTCAAAGAACAACCGGATGCTCTGAAAAATACGGCCGCAATCGCCGAAAAGTGCAATCTCGAAATTGAGATGAACAAGTGGATTTTGCCCCACTATCCTCTGCCAGCAGGTGAGACGGCCGAAAGCCATTTGAGAAAGATGGTTTCAGAGAGACTATCTGACCGTTTTCCCGAAGTGACCAAAGAAATAAAAGAAAGGTTAAGCTATGAAATGGATATAATCTGCCAAAAAGGCTTTGCCACCTACTTTCTTATTGTGCAGGAGTTTGCCAATTGGGCGAAGCAGCAAAAAATAAGAGTTTCTTGCAGGGGGTCGGCGGCTGGCTCGCTGGTCTCGTATGTCTTACGGATTACTTCAATTAACCCCCTGGAGCATAACATTCCCTTTGAACGTTTTTTAAATCCCTGGCGACCTACCCCGCCCGACATTGACCTTGATTTTGCCGATGACCGCAGAGACGAAGTCATTAACTATGTGACCAAGAAGTATGGCCAAGACAAAGTCTCGCAGATTATTACTTTTGGAAAGATGGAGGCGCGGATGGCAGTCCGAGACGTAGCGCGCGTTTTGGGTTATTCTTATTCTACCGGAGATAGACTTGCCAAGATGATTCCTTTTGGGCCCCAGGGCTTTGAGACGACAACCGAGTGGGCGATGGAGTCTAATCCGGAACTTAAGGCTGCTTACGAGAACGAAGAGGAAACAAAAAAAATACTGGATTTGGCCCATCGGCTGGAGGGGGTATCCCGCCAGGCGTCAACTCACGCCGCCGGCCTAGTGATTGCCGATTGCCCACTAACCGAATATGTTCCCCTTCAGTGGGATACCAAAAGAGAAAAAGTAATCACGCAATATGATATGTATGCTCTGGACCTTAATGTCTCCGAGCAGGCAATTGGACTTTTGAAGATGGATTTCTTGGGAATTCGCAATTTAACGATTTTGGGAAGGGCGGTTGAGTATGTCAGGTCGACCAAAGGCAAGGAAATTGACCTTTCCGAAATTTCCCTCGAAGACCCCCGGGTTTATAAGTTAATTTCAGAAGGCGAAACGACCGGCGTTTTTCAGCTTGAGTCGGCGGGAATGAGACGGCTGGGTAGGCAGCTTAAGCCGTCGCGGTTCTCTGATATTGCCGCCATGGTGGCCCTTTTTAGGCCCGGGCCGATGCAATGGATAAATGAATTTATTTCCGGGAAGAATAATCCAGCCGGTGTCCGTTATTCCCATCCTGCCTTGAAGCCTATTTTAGAAGAAACATATGGCATCGCCGTTTACCAGGAGCAATGCCTACAGATAGCCGTGACTATAGCTGGTTACAGCTGGGGGGAGGCTGACGGGTTGAGGAGGGCGATAGGGAAGAAGAAAAAAACCTTGATGCAAAAAGAGAAAGATAAATTCATTGCGAAAGCAATCGACAACGGTTACAAGAAGGACGACGCGGAGAAAATCTTTTCTTTGATTGAACGTTTCGTTGGTTACGGCTTCAATAAGGCCCATTCTACCTCCTATGCCATGATTGCTTATCAAACGGCCTGGATGAAGGTTAATTATCCGGTTGAATTTATGGCTGCTTTTCTGACAGCAGAATCGGGTAATGCTGATAAAGTTGCCTTGGGGGTAGCCGAGTGCCGGCGGATGGGAATTGTTATCCTCCCGCCTAATATTAATAAATCGGAAGTGGGTTTTTCTATTGAAGCGCACGCGGGTTCCCTGGAGGATTGCGCGATTCGTTTTGGCCTCTCGGCAATTAAAAACGTAGGCGAGGCGGCCATCGTGGAGATAATAAAGGCAAGGCAGCTTGCGGGCGAGTTTAAATCTCTGGGAGATTTTTTCCAGAGAGTTGATGCCCAGAAAGTTAATAAAAAAGTTTTAGAAAGTTTAATCCGGGTTGGGGGGATGGACAGTTTCGGGAAAAGGGCGGCGATGCTAGCCGGACTCGATAAGTTACGGGCTCAAAATGAGAGTTTGCAGAAACAAAGAGCCGCTGGCCAAGCCAGTCTTTTTCAGGAAGATAATGAGGCCCATGGCAAGATTATTGCCGAGGATGATTTGCCTAAGATAGAAGAATTTTCCAGGCAAGAGCTGCTTCGGCTGGAACAGCAGCTTTTAGGTTTCTATTTGACAGAACATCCTTTAATGCCACTTCTTTCTCTTCTGGGGGAGGAAGTCACGCATAAGCTCTATGAAGTTTCTCCGGAAACCATCGAGGTTGACCAGAAGATTAAAGTGGGCGGTATTCTTTCCTCAATTAGAATCGCAATGACTAAAAATGGCGTTTCAGAAATGGCGTTTGCCACCATTGAAGATGACACGGGCAAGCTTGAAGTGGTAGTTTTCCCCCGGGTTTTTTCGGCGACGAGGAGCATCTGGGCCAAAGACCAAGTTCTTTTAGTTGATGGTCGCCTGGAGGCTCGCCAAGGAGGAACATCCTTAATTGCCGATAGTGCGATTTCGCTTTCCACTCTTAATCAGGATCAGCCAAGCTTTGATTTTACGGTGAGGGTTCCTCGTGGCGTTCATGCCCAGGCGCTTGTTAAACTTAATAAGCTGTTAAAAGATAGTCCGGGAGAAAAGAGGGGGATTTTAATTTTTGAGACAGAAAACGGGAAACAGCGCAAACTGGCATTAAATTTTGGGGTTGATTATAATGATGGCCTGGAAAAGCAAATCAAGAAAATTTTGTCAGAATAGTTGAAATATGCTAGAATATTGATTATGGCAATAAGCGCACAGTGGCAAGACGTAAAATTTAAAGTCGGCGACACGATTAAGATTCAGCACCGCATTAAAGAGGGCGGCAAAGAAAGACTAGTCGCCTTTTTGGGAGTGGTGATTGCCATCAAGGGAAGAGGGGAAAACAAGATGTTTACCGCCAGGAGAATGGGCGCGCAGGGCGTCTGGGTTGAGCAGATTTTCCCCCTCTCGTTGCCGTTAATTGCCAAAATCGAGGTGAAAAAGAAGGCGACCAAAGTAAGAAGGGCCAAGCTTTACTACTTAAGAAAGACCTCTTGATGGGGAAATTAAGCGTTGGGAAATTCGGCGAAGGGCTGGCGGCCGAATTTTTGGCCCAAAAAGGCTACCAAATCATTGAGCGGAATTTTAGAAAAAGATACGGAGAAATTGACCTCGTGGCCCGGGAGGGCAAGACCCTGGTTTTTATCGAGGTAAAAACAAGATTAACAGACAAATACGGCCTGCCCGAAGAAGCGATAACTCCGTGGAAGCTGAAAGCTTTGGTCAGATCCGCTAATTATTATAAAATGCTTCATCCGGAACTGCCTGAACTTTTGCGGATTGACCTAGTGGCTATAGACTACGTGAATTCTTCCGATCACCCCGAAATCAGGCTAATAAAAAATATAAGTGGTTAATTTTTGATTTTGCCGTTTCGCAACTACTTTGTTTTTGGCCTTAAAAGTAGAATGAGACCCAAAAGAATAGCCACTAAACTTAAAACTTGAGCGACTTTGACGCCTTGGATTTGCCAGGTGTCAAAGCGGGCAAATTCGGTTAAAAAACGGATGGTGCCAAAAAGAAGAAAATAGACACCGCTAGCAAACCCAATTTTTTGCCCTTTTCTTTCGAGTAAAAGCAAAATAAGAAAAACGGCGAGCATGGCCAGGAATTCGTAAAGAAAAAGCGGGTGGAAAGAGGTATGGTTTTGCCAACTGCTAGGCCGGCGAGACGGGTCAATGTAAACTTTCCACGGCAAGTCAGTTGGCGGCCCAAATGCTTCCTGATTAAAAAAATTGCCGATTCTGCCGATTGCTTGAAGTATAGCGGCGGATGGAAGAAGGAGATCAGTTAATTGCCAAAAAGAATAATGTTTTATTTTGGCATAAATTGCCAAGGCAGAAATGCCGGCAATGAGGGCCCCGAAAACACCCAGCCCCCCTTGCCATAAAAGGAAAATTTCTCCTGGATGGTTAAAATAGTAGGCTTTGTAGTGTAAGACATGGTAGGCCCTTGCCCCCAAAACACTACTGGGAATGAGTATCAAGAAAATGCTTTCGACAGTCGAATTTGTAACCTGGTACAACTTTGCCCTAAGTCTTGCCACCAAAAAACCTACCAATACGCCCAGGGCCATAAGTCCTCCATAGATGTAGAAATTGACTGGCCCGATTGCAACCATTGCCAGCATATTGTAAGATATATTAGTGGCAAAACATAGTGCAGGGAAAGGGGGTGAGATAAATGCCAGATTTTAAGGTTGGAGTGATTACCCACTACTACGATAAAATTGGGGTAGCTGTCCTTGAGTTATCTGACGAACTTGCCGCGGGTGACACTATAAAGATTTCCGGCCACGGTCGGGAATTTACCCAGGTGGTCGCCTCAATGCAGGTTGAGCACGAACAAATCCAGTCGGCCAAGCGAGGCCAAACGGTGGGCATGAAGATTGACCAGGAAGCGAAGGAGGGCGACGAGGTTTATAAAGTTACTGCCTGATGATGGAGTGGTTTCCGGCTGACGATATTAGAAACGAGATAATTTTTCTCTTGCAAAAACTGGGCTTTTCCCACATAGATCCGGCCAGGATATTTTGCTTCCGCTCTACCGGCTCAAAGTCCAAAGCCAGGGCAAGAATTTGGTCCTTACCGCGCATTTGGCAAAAAGCCCTGGCTGTCCCGCCCGGGTATTGTATCGAAATTATTGCGGAGAGGTTTGATCATTTGCCAGCGGAAGATAAGAAAAAAATTTTAATTCACGAACTATTACATATTCCGAGGAATTTTTCCGGCAGTTTGCTTTCCCACCGCGGAAAGTACCACTCAATTAACACCAAGGTGGTGGAGATTCTTTGGCAAAAAATACAATGCTAGTTCTTCTTCACGGAGAAAATACCGTTTCCAGCCGAAAGCGCTTAGCCGAACTGGTTCGCCAGGCCGAGGAAAAGGGATTAACCGAGAAAATTACTCTCGAGGGAAAAACGTTAACTCTCACCGATCTGAAGCAGGCCCTAGAGGCAAAATCGCTTTTTGGCGAGGGCAAAATAGTGGTCGTGGAAAATTTTCTATCTTTGCGAACTGGTAAAGAAAAGGAACAAATCATAAATTATCTTGTTCAATTGAGGGGCGAGGTTTCTTTATTACTTTGGGAGAATAAGCAATTAACCCAGGCAGTTATTGCTAGGCTTACCCCCACTCTTACCATCGAAATATTTAAGGTTGAGCCATTGGTTTTCCGCTTCCTCGATTCGCTTAGGCCCAAGAATGCTAAAGAGATGTTGAATTTGCTTCACCTTAGTCTTAGGCAAAAAGAGCCCGAGCTGATTTTCTATCTCTTAATAAAGCGATTCCATTACCTTATCCTGGCAAAAGATCTTCAAGGTGACGGGCTCGACAGTCTTCCTTCATGGCAGCAAAGAAAAATTTTAGGCCAGGCAAAGCACTTTACCTTGGCGGAACTTCGGTCGGGCTACGCGCGCCTCTTAGAGATAGACTTTCGTCGCAAGACGTCGGCAGCGCCTTCTTTCCAAACCCTGCTTGATCTTTTTATTATTAGTCCTTAGAATTGATTTTGATGAGAGGAAAATTCGTTGTTTGGTTTTCGGAGGTTGGTAAAGATGACATTTCCCTTGTCGGCGGGAAAGGGGCTAACTTGGGAGAGATGGTTTCCTTTGGTATCCCGGTGCCGCCGGGCTTTATCGTTACTTCTGGGGCGTATTTTGATTTTCTGCGCGAGAATAATCTTACCGATAAAATTAAAAAAGAATTGCAAAAGCTGGACGAGAACAACCCCCAGTCTTATTCAGTCGTCTCCGCAAGAATTAAAGAAGCTTTGTTGGCGAAAAAGGTGCCAAAAGACACAGGAACAGAGATAATAAGAGCGTATCTTGATTTAGGGGGAATTTTAGGCCAGAGGGTTTTAGTGGCAGTTCGTTCCTCGGCAACGGCGGAAGACTTACCCACCGCCTCTTTTGCCGGCCAACAGGTCACCTTTCTAAATGTCAGCGGAGAAGCTAATGTGGTTGAGAAAGTTAAAGAATGCTGGGCCTCTCTTTTTGAACCAAGGGCTATATTTTATCGCCAGGAAAGAAATTTCGATCACCTGAAAGTGGGTATCGCCGTGCCGGTTCAAAAAATGATTCAATCGGAAACTTCGGGCGTGATGTTTACCTGCGATCCCGTTACGGGCGCAAAGAACAGAATCGTTATCGAGGCAATTTATGGTCTGGGCGAACTGATTGTCCAGGGCGAAGTAGCACCCGACAACTATGAAATCGGAAGTAAGTCCTTGAAAGTTCTCACTAAGAAAATATCTAGCCAGCCAGTTCAATTAATTAAACTAAATGGCCAGACCAGTCTTAGACCAGTTCAGTCTAATAAACAGTCAAGACAAAAAATAACGGATAGCCAAATTATGGAGTTGGCGAAGTTAGGCAATAGGATTTACCACCATTATTTCTTTCCGCAGGATATCGAATGGGCCATTGAGAGAGGAAAGATCTATATTTTGCAAACCCGGCCGGTTACCACTCTAGAGCAGGCCAAAAAAACAGAAGAAAAAAGAACGCAGTCGTTTACCAAAGACCTAACGGTGCTGCTTAGAGGTATGCCGGCTTCGCCAGGAGTCGCTACCGGTGTTGCCAGAATAATTCATTCGGCCAAGGAAATTAATAAAGTAAGAAGCGGAGAGGTTTTGGTTGCGCCGATGACCTCTCCTGATTATGTGCCGGCGATGAAAAAAGTGGTGGGTATTGTTACCGATAGCGGCGGCCAAACATCACATGCCGCCATCGTTTCCCGCGAACTGGGAATTCCCTGCGTCGTTGGCACAAAAGAAGCAACAAAGACCCTGAAGAATAGCCAGATAATCACGGTTAACGGGACAAAAGGGGAAATTCTAAAAGGCGGATTTCGGTCCGCAGAAAACCTAAAAGTTTCTTCAAGCTCTTTTCTCCGTACTCCGAGCAGAGTCTCTCTCAATACGGCTACCAAAATCTATGTTAACCTGGCGGAGCCGGAAATCGCCGCCGAGGTTGCCAAGCGCGATGCGGATGGCGTTGGGCTTCTCCGGGCCGAGTTTATGATTGCCCAGATGGGACTTCACCCCAAAAAAATTATCAGGGAAAAAAAGGAAAAATTATTTATCAAGCACTTAAGCGACAATCTGGCCATTTTCTGCGAGAGTTTTAAGCCAAGGCCGGTAGTTTACCGGGCGACTGATTTTAAGACAAACGAATATCGGAACTTATCGGGAGGAAGAGAGTTTGAGCCCGAGGAGCCTAATCCGATGCTTGGTTTCCGCGGGGCCGCCAGATATATCAGAGACGCCGAAGTTTTTGAGCTTGAACTGGCGGCGATAAAGGAAGTACGTGCCAAAAAGGGGCTAAAGAATTTGTGGTTGATGATCCCCTTTGTGCGGTCACCACAGGAACTCCACGAGGTGAAAAAGATCATCGTTTCCTCTGGCCTGATGCGTTCCTCGACTTTTAAGCTCTGGATGATGGTGGAGATACCGACTAATGTTATTATGCTCGAAGATTTCCTGGAGATCGGAATTGATGGGGTATCTATTGGGTCGAACGATTTGACAATGCTTATTTTGGGCGTTGACCGCGATAACAATGAAGTAGCACCGTCTTTTAACGAAGAAGATCCGGCTGTCTTGTGGGCCTTAGAGAGAGTCATTAAAACTTGTCATAAATATAGTGTTACCTCCTCGATTTGTGGTCAGGCGGCTTCTTCTCGGCCAGCCTTAGTGGAAAAACTGGTTGAATGGGGAATTACCAGCGTATCCGTTAATCCGGATGCAATTGAAGCGTGTCGCGGACTGGTTCACCAGGCCGAGGAGAAATTAATTTTAAAAAAATAACTCTATGATTAAGATTGCAAGCCTTGCGGCCAGGGAAATATTTGATAGTCAGGGAGGCAAGACGATTGAGGCGGAACTTTTTTTGGCCGACGGAAAGAGCGGGCGCGCCTCCGTCCCTGCCGGAATTTCTACTGGTCAGTGGGAGGCAAGGAAAGTTAGCGCGGACCAAGCTGTTCGGGAAACTCAAGGAATTATTTACCCGGTTATATCAAAAAGAGAATTTATTGGCCAGGAAGACTTTGATAAAGAACTGGAAAACTTTCCTTGCGGCGCAAATGCCACCTTGGCGGTTTCCCTGGCTTTTTCCCGCGCGGCGAGCACTCTTTCATACCCCCAAGAACTTGTTTTTCCCAAGCTGATGGTGCTTCTTTTTGAGGGAGCGAAGCATGGCAGTAAAAACCTAACCATTCAGGAATTTTTGTATATTGCGGAAACAGTCGAACAAGGACAAGAGGCGTATCAAAAGATAAAAGACTATCTGAGAAACTCGAATTACCCCACGACAGTCGGTGCCGAGGGAGGATTTTCGCCGCCGGGATTAAATGACGAGCAAGTGCTTGAGATTATTACCAAGGTCCTGGGTAAAAATAGCCGTATCGCGCTAGATATTGCCGAGTCGTCAAGGGAAAATCAGCCTCCCTTGGATTACGAGCGGCTAGTCAAAGATTTCCCAATTATTTCTCTTGAGGATCCCTGCCTTGACGACGACTGGGACAGTTGGATTAGGTTAACAGCATCTCTACCAGACACTATGATTGTCGTTGATGATTTAACGGCCACGAACGCGGAAAGAATCAAAAAAGCAGCCGAACTAAAAGCCGGTAATGCAGCAGTAATTAAGCCGGACCAAAGGAGCACGCTTACCCGAGTTCTAGAGGCGGTAAAAGTGGCCAAAAATTGCGGGCTGAAGACTGTTGTTTCCCACCGCGGTCAGGATACCAATGATCCATTTGCGGCCGACTTCGCGGTGGCCATCGGAGCAGATTATGTAAAATTCGGCGGCTTTGCCCGCGGAGAAAGGATTGCCAAATATAATCGCCTCCTGGAACTTAAAAATGCTTAAAAAACCTCTTGTTTTGATTATTTTAGACGGTTGGGGATTAGCACCAGCCGGACCCGGAAACGCCGTTACCCAAGCTAAGACGCCAACGATGGAATATCTTTGGAGGAATTATTTTCATACGCAGCTTTTGGCTTCCGGAGAGGCAGTCGGTTTGCCAAAAGGAGAAATGGGAAGTTCAGAAACGGGCCATCTTAATTTAGGGGCGGGCCGGATCGTTCCTCAAGATCTACCACGAATAAGTAAGGCGATCAGCGATGGCTCTTTCTTTCAAAACAAGGCCTTTTTGGCCGCCATCAGCCACGCTCGTTTCCACCGTTCATCCTTGCATATAATGGGGCTTCTAAGCGATGGCGGAGTGCATTCTGGCTTTGATCACCTGCTTGCCCTTTTGGAACTTTGCAAGAAGGAAAATTTCACCCATGTTTTTTTGCACCTTTTTACGGACGGAAGAGATATGCCGCCAAAATCGTCGCAAAAGCTGCTTTTCCAATTGGATAAAAAAATGAAAGAGCTGGAAGTAGGGAAGATTGCCACCATTATGGGCCGCTACTATGCCATGGATCGCGATCTTCGTTGGGAAAGGACCGAGAGGGCCTATCGGGCAATTCTTGAAGGGATTGGGAAAAAGGCGGAAGACGTGTTTAAGGCAGTGGAGAATTCTTATCGAGATGGAATAACCGATGAGTTTATCGAGCCAGTTGTGATTACGGAAAAGCAAAGACCCGTTGGCAGAATTTTGGATAACCATGCCGTAATTTTTTTTAATTTTCGAGTTGACAGACCTCGCCAATTAACCAAGTCCTTTCTCACCAATGGTTTTAAAAATCTTTTTTTTGCCACGATGACTGAGTACGAGAAGGGCTTACCTGTTTCCGCAGTTGCCTTTTCCCCCATTGTTGTTGCTTCTCCTTTAGCCCAGATTCTTTCGGGCCAGGGCGTTAGTCAATTACATCTCTCCGAGTCGGAGAAAGAGCGATTTGTCACTTATTATTTTGACGGACAGCGGGAAAAACCTTTTTTCGGCGAGAGTTGGCTTGAAGTGCCTTCCCCAAAGGTTACGACTTATGACTTAAAGCCAGAGATGTCAGCCGAAGGGGTTTATGGGGCCTTTTCGGAAACTCTTCTTCACGGCGCGACCAACTTTTTCTTACTTAATTTTGCCAATCCAGATATCGTTGGCCACACCGGTGTACTTTCGGCAGGCATAAAAGCCTGCGAAACGGTTGATTTTTATCTAGGCAAAATTGTTGAGGAAATGCTTCGCGCAGAAGGAATAGTTATTGTAACCGCTGACCACGGCAACGTAGAGGAAATGCTTGATTTAAAAACTGGCGAAGTAAATACGGAGCACTCGACCAATCCCGTGCCGTTTATTCTGGTTAGCAAGGAGTATGCCAGCCCAAAAATCCTCTCCCCTGGGATTTTGGGTGACGTTGCCCCTACCATTTTGAAAATAATGGGTATTCCCAAACCAAGAGAAATGACAGGGCAAAGCCTTATTTGAAATCTAGCAAGTACATCTCTCGACACACCGCTTGAAATTTCTTTTTTGAACTGTGAGTTTTTCTTGCAAAATAATAGATCATGCTCTATAATACGGTTTATGGCGCAACGGCGCCATAATATACCGAGAAAACTATGAGAGAAGCATATTGCGGCGAATCCAAATCTACCTTTAAATCCAGTTTTCTGCCTTCACCTCTGGCTGAAAAAGTTCTCAGAGAAGGCCGTATCATAGGTGCCTCCGAGACACCTCAAATGATGATCAAAAGGATGGTCGAAGCGCTTTTTGTCCCCGAAACCTGCTTTGGGACCTCCACCGCCGAAATCCAGCGGTTAATCGAAGACTTCGGATTTTTTTTAGATGGAAAGTACTGCGTGATGAGTACGCCTGTCATGACAAATGCAGGCCGATATACAGATAGACCGTTATCTGCATGCGCTGTTCCGCCGCTTGATCTTCGAGGAGATCTCCGAAAAGTGAAACAAGTTGTTGATGAATTTCATCAAGCTGGTATGGGTACCGGCTTTAACCTTAATGATACCGAAAACCCAGTTGAGATTCTCGGATTTCTTAACGGTGTGGCCGTCGATGGTGCCAATAGCGGAAAGGAAAATCGTCCTGTTGGTAACATGGCAATTTTAAGTATCCACCACCCTCGCATCTTAGAGTTCATTGAGACGAAGGTTGGATCAGATGAGCGAGGAGAAAATTGGAAGTTTAATATCTCTATTGATGTAAGTCCAGAATTTATGTGTGCCGTTGGGGTAGGAGAGCATTATAGGCTAAGTGATGGTACTTACCTAAATGCACGAGAAGTAATGTACCGCATTGCAGAAAGTGCTGTTGCCTGTGGAGACCCCGGATTGGTCTTTCTTGACCGTTTTGATAGAGATAATCCCACGCCTGGGGTTGGAGCATATGTGGGCTAGCTCCTTGCGCAGAAGTGGGGCTCGTGGCTGGCGAATCATGCCAATTTGGGTATATCAACGTTGGTAAGTTTGTTGATCCGTTATCTGGTATTAACTATAGCCAGCTTGAAAAATTAATAAGATTAATGACTCGTGTTCTTGATAACGCTCTCGAATTTAGTATTGAACATTACGCCCACCCACTTAATCAACAAGTAATGAGAGCAAAACGAAAAATCGGAGTAGGTATTTGCGGACTAGCTGATATGTTACTTCAACTTAGGTTACCATATAGCGATCTAAGATCAAGGAGAGTTGCGAAAGATGTTATAGCTTTCATTAACTACGTGTCCAAACTTGAATCTCATGAGCTTGCAAAACAAAGAGGCTCATTTGGGGCGATGGGCTTCGTTTCGGGTTGTCGATACAACGACAACCCTGGTTTTCTTGAGGAAAAATATGGATCTCTTGAAACAAGAACCGTTACTCCTATTATGTGGAGGGACCTTGCCTCTAAAATACGAGATACTCGGCTATTAAGAAATGCATCTACTGTTGCTCTACCCCCAACGGGAAGAAGTGGACTCGTGATTGATGCATCTACAGGAATAGAGCCGATATTCTCGTTAGTTGGATACGGAGGAGAAATTAATCCATATCTTAAGCGAGAACTCGATAAAAGACGGCTGCTTAACGAAGCTTTATGCCGACAAATTTTTGGACTCGGTCGTGTGGGAAGTATGGGAGGGGTTCCTCATGACATCAAAGCCGTCTATCAAACTGCGCTTGAGATAGAGCCGCAAGAACACCTTCTCATGGCTGGTGAAATTGAGAAAGCAGTTGACGAATCAATCGCGAAAACAGTAAATATACCAGGCGCATCAACTACCGACGATGTTGTGAAAATCTATCTTCAGGCGTATAAATTGCGTCTTAAGGGTATCACTATTTTTAGAACAGGAAGTAGAAAGATCCAGCCAAGAAAATTGGCAAATCTATGAAAGAAGTAAGGGGACACTATTAACCCGATCTAAAATTGCGCTTCTTCTCTCATTAGCATATTTGTAACACTCTTTGGAACAATTTGTTGACTTGAGATACCTAATTCTCGCAAAAAATCTTTAATCCTTGTCTTCGCCTCTTCGATTTTGTCTTTGGGAGTAATGATTTCAGCTTCAAGAATTGGTCCGAAATCAACGATATCTTCAAAAACAAGGGCCATTCCTTCTACAGAATAGGTTGAGCGGTCTTTCTCTAATGTAAAGTATGGCTTGAAGCTCATCGTTTGCAAAATAGCTTTAGCCTCGTCAAAAGAATCAACTGCTATCTCATGCTCTTCCCAGGCATTGTGATCTCCGTATTGGGTAATCATTTTAGTGTTTATTTCGATACGAGTTTTACCGTTTTCCACTTTTTGGCGAAGTCTCAAACTAAACGAGCCCACTGTGTTCATCTCGATTTCCGGAAAAGACTTAATATTTATGGGGCAAAAATACGCATCTTTGAGGTGTTCTGTTTTCTCTAAAGTTGCACCCCTGGCTTCTAACAAATGGGTTAGTTCCCTTTTCTGTCTCGCCTTCAACAAGGCTCTTATTTCAACCTCATGTAACCCTTTATCCTCTTTTGTAGGGAGTTCTCTTCCTATAGATCCTTTCATATACCTATTACCGTCGTAACTATTTTTTCATTTTGCTATAATTAGCAATAGGAAACAAGAGCCATTATACTATAGAAAACATCTAAAGTCATGTTTTATATGCGATATAAAACTCAACCGCCAAAAAACAAGAGAACAGTTTTTGTTACGTTTTCAAGTAAAAGACTTAACCCAGAATCAGGTTTCTCATACAAAGACTTTATCAAAGTTATTGAAGAAGATTGTAATTTACACATCAAATATCGCTGGTTTGCGCGAAAACGGAAACATGATCCAGATAAAATTCATTATAATGCAGTGGTGGCTATAAACGAGGCAGATTTTTTTATTGCCGAAGTCTCGGTCGCTTCAATAGGAGTTGGACAACAAATCGCACATGCACTTCAGAAACAAATCCCAACATTCTTATGTTTGAGAACGGAGCTTAAAGATACGAATAACTTATCCTTCCTTAAGGGTACTAAATCAAGAAATCTTCATTTTATCTATTACACCGGCAGTGATGATCTTAAGAGAGAATTGTCTAAAAAAGTAAGCGTGGTCAAAAGAGATAACTTGGAAAAATTTAATTTTCTTGCGACACGCGAATTGAAACAACTTTTGAAACAAGAAAGTGAGAAACGTAGACTTTCTCAATCAGCATTATTGAGGGAAATTATTGAAGAATGGGCAAATAATAAAAAAAAGAGTACAGCTTAATAGTCCGCACACTAGAATTTATAAGTGGAAAAGAACAGTTATTTCCCCTTTTGGCGGATTGTTAGAATAAAAAGCCTGAAATTCTGAAAGTTTTCCTCTCCTGGCCTCTTCGTAAATTTTTGTTAGTTCTCGGGCAATTACAATTTCGAGCTCACCGAAAATCATTTTAAGATCAACGAGGGTCTTTACCAGCCGGTGCGGGCTTTCAAAAAAGATTATCGTCCCTCTGAAAAATTTACTTACTGAGCGAAGATTTCGAGAAATCTGGAGCCATTTACCCTCTTTTTCGGTAGATAACCAAGAAATAGAAATTTGTCGGTAGGCAATCCAGAGCAGACAAGGGAAGCTAAAAGTGCCGACGGGCCGGGAATTGCCTTGACTTTTGTCCCTTGTGAGAGACACTCCCTCACCAATTTATACCCAGGGTCAGAGATAGTAGGCGTGCCGGCACTGGAAACTAAGGCGACATTTTTACCACCCTTTAAATCTTCAATGAAAGGCGAGATGCGCTGGAGCCCATTTTGCTCATAATAGGAAATTAGTCTTGCCTTTTTGACCACTCCTAGCTTTTCTAAAAGGAGGCCGGTTTTCCGCGTATCTGCAGGCAATAAGATCAACCTCGCCCAGCACTCTTAGCGTCGGACAGTAATATCTTCAAGGTTGCCAATTGGCGTCGAAACGACATATAAAGTGCCCATAGTTTTAATCTCTTGACAAATGCCTTATAATAATTATTAGGAATGAGGGACTGGGGCTTTCCCGGGCCCTCATTCTTTTACGGAAATATCTTCAGTCCGTAGTTTAAGAAATCTTTGCTATTAGGTCTTCGGTGAAGCTTTTTTTGAACAATGGCAAATGCCTTATTCTCAGCCCCACTATTTAGCACCCACTTTCCTAAAGGGTAGGCGACTAGGTCAGCTATTTGCATACCGGCAATGTTCTGCATTTTCTGACTAAACGAAAGATCGGCTAACTTTCTTTGAACTTCGGCGGCAGTAATATAACGGTGGTTATTTTCTTTAAATTTTTCATAAATCTTCGCTAATTTCTGATCGTTATGAGTTTCTCGCGATTCTATTTTTAACATCATTTTCTCTCTGGAGGCCCCAAGGTACATAACGGCACGCTCTAGTATAAACTGAAAACATAAGTGGTAGGGATTATCTGGAGCAGAATATTGGTTTTTGAGCTTATTCTTTTCGATGGCGGCTGAAATTACTTTAAATTCGAGTCTTTTAACAAGATTATCTAGGGCCTGGTAGAATTCTTCCCTTCTCTTTCTATCTACCAGACAGGCAAAATCACTCTTCTGCTTGCGAATATCATAAGAGCGGAGAATGAGATTGTTTTTGCCAAAAAAGCATATTTTCAACTCATTGACTTGTTTTTCTGCCTTTTCGAAGTAATAATCAAAATCGAAAATACAACCAGCAAGAACAAACATAGGATAAGATTGATCAATCTTATCTAGACTGTGATCTCCTGACTCGTCAAGAAACATTATTTTCATCTGTGGCATCACTAGCTTCAGTCGCTTTCAAAATATCCTCGAGCTATTTTTGAATCATTTCGGACTTTATTATACACTGAAATTACCTTAAAATTTAGGTAATGAAATTCAAGCTAACCTCTGATTTCGAGCCGACCGGAGACCAACCGGAAGCGATCCAAAGATTGACTTGGGGTGTTGAAGAGAACCTGAAACATCAAGTTCTCCTGGGCGTTACCGGCAGCGGAAAGACATTTTCCGTAGCGGAAGTTATTGAAAAGACGCGGAAACCAACCTTAGTTATTTCTCATAACAAGACTCTAGCCGCCCAGCTTTACCAAGAATTTCGCGATTTTTTCCCTAAGAACGCCGTCTGTTTTTTTGTCTCCTATTATGACTACTACCAACCGGAAGCTTATATTCCAAAGACCGATACCTATATTGAGAAAGAAATAGAAATTAACGAAGAGATTGACAAGCTTCGTTTGGCAGCGACGACTAACATTTTAACTCGACCAGATGTGATTGTCGTTGCCTCAGTTTCCTGCATCTATAACCTCGGCAGCCCGCGAGAATATGGCCACTTTGTAATCGAACTGAAGGAGGGAGAAAGAGTTAGCCAGGAAGACATTTTAAGAAGGCTGGTTAATCTCCAGTATGATCGAGCGGACTATGATTTCAGGCGAGGAACTTTTCGGGTTAGAGGAGAAATGATTGATCTTTTTCCTGCTTACCAGGATGAGGCCATTCGTATTGAGATAGAAGGAGGAAAGATTAAGAAAATCAAAAAACTTGATCCCTTAACCGGAAAAATTTTAAATTTTGAGTTTTCAATTTTAAACTCAGTAGTGATCTACCCCGCCAAGCATTATTTAACTGACCCGCGTGGCTATGAAGATATTTTTGAGGAGATAAAAAGCGATCTTAAGGCAAGGGTGGCGGAGCTAAAGGCAAGAGGAAAAGAGTTAGAGGCCCATCGGCTCTTGCAGCGGGTAAATTATGATTTGGAGATGATTAAAGAGATGGGTTATGTCAACGGCATCGAGAATTATTCCCGTTATTTTGATGGGCGTAAGCCGGGTGAGCCGCCTTTTACCTTACTTGACTATTTTCAGGAAGCCTATCAGGATAAGTGGCTCGTAGTAATTGACGAGTCGCATATGACCATTCCCCAGATTCGGGGAATGTATAACGGTGATCATTCGCGTAAAGAGGTTTTAATTGACTATGGCTTTAGATTGCCCGCCGCTCTGGATAATCGGCCCCTTCGGTTTGATGAGTTTTTAAGAAGAGTGCCGCAAGTAATTTATACTTCCGCTACCCCTGACGAGTGGGAGAAAAGTCAGGCGGGCGGGGCGATCGTGGAGCAATTAATCAGGCCAACCGGTTTGGTTGATCCAGAGATTTTGGTTCGACCGACGGAGAACCAGATTCCTGATTTAATAAAAGAGGTTCTTCTGCGAATTAAACGAGGCGAGAGGGTACTAGTGACTACTTTGACGAAAAGAATGGCCGAAGATTTAGCAGAATATTTAACTGAGCACGAAAAAGAAATTAAAGTGGCTTATTTACACAGCGAAATTGAAACGCTCAAGCGCCAGGATCTTTTGGACGATTTGAGGCTTGGCAATTTCGATTGCTTGGTGGGCATAAATCTCTTGCGGGAAGGTTTAGATTTGCCAGAAGTTTCTTTGGTAGCAATTCTCGATGCCGACAAAGAAGGGTTTTTGAGATCAGAAACCTCCTTGATTCAAGTGATGGGTCGGGCGGCCAGGCACATAAATAGCCAGGTAATTATGTATGCGGATAATATTACCGGCTCGATGAAGCGGGCTATGGCGGAAGTGGAAAGAAGAAGGGCGATTCAGGTTGCCTACAATAAAGCCCACGGAATTATCCCGCGGTCGATCATTAAACCAGTGAGGAAAAAACTAGTGGAAAAAGAGGAAAGAGCAAGTGAGCAATTAGCAATTGAGGGATTGGAGAAAGAGAAAATTGAACAAATGCTGCCGGAAGATAAGAAAAGATTGGTTAAAGAGCTGTCAAAAAGAATGCGCCTCGTCGCCGATGATCTCAACTTTGAACTCGCGGCAAAAATTAGAGATAAAATAAAAGAGATAGAAGGGATAAAATAATGGGAATTGATCCCGATTTTCTTTTAGGAAAATTTTACCAGCTTCAAGCGGGAATTTATTTTAATAAACCGATTAATTTGGGTTGGGTGAAGGTTTATACACATGATCTTTTAGATGATGAATTTAATAATCACGCCCTGATTTATTCTTTAGAAGGTGATTGTCGAGAGGGAGTTGAAACGATAGAAGAGTTGTTAAGAGAAAGAAATAGAAAACCAGCATTGTACATTGCTCCTTTTTCAAAACCCCAAGATGTAAGAAGAGTTATAACTGACTTTGGCTATAAGCTATCCTTTTCTGATGCGTGGATGATTTATAAGAACACGAAAGACATAAAAATCGAAAGATTGGCAGCCGAAGTTGTTAAGATTAAAACGGGTGAAGAGATAAGGGCTTATGGCGAAGTTATTCGCTTGGGTTATTCAGGCCCGAAATCATTTGATAGCCCTTACGGCGGTGTTCCGATGGAAAATTTTATTATCGTGTCGCAGAAAGCGCTGCGCGATCAGCAATTTAAAAATCGCTTAGAAGGGTATTTGATTAAGAGCGATAAGAGATATGTTGCTGCCGGCCTACTACTTCGTGACGGAAAGTGCGGCTATGTTGCCGGCATTGCCAGCATTCCGGAGGCGAGAGGGAAAGGTTTTGGCAAACTAATCTCGCAGTTTATTACCAACCGATCGCTAGAACTCGGAAATGAGGTGACGTTTCTCGGAACTGAATTATCTTCGCGGAATGAAGAATTTTATCGGCGGCTAGGCTACAAAACCATTTTTACCGGCCACTGTTGTGTAAAGTAAGCGTGAAGTTATTTTGTATCATATATTAATATATGATACATTGATCAGAGAGGGAATAGCTCAGGCCTTAATTATTCCTCGCGAAGAAAACTCAAGGCTTAGTGAAGATTGTTTTAAATCTTTTGCAGTCATTAACTTAATTTTTGTCATATTGCTTTGCAAAATGTCAAATCATATAATATCCCTACCACGGGTAACCCTTCGACTTCGCCGAGTCAAACTCGGCTTCGCTCAGGGTAAACGGTTTTAAGTTAAAAAATTTTATGGATAAAATTATTATAAGGGGGGCAAGAGAGCATAACCTTAAAAATGTTGATCTGGAGATTCCGAAGAATAAGCTGGTGGTTTTCACCGGTGTTTCGGGCAGTGGCAAATCTTCCTTAGCCTTCGACACCATTTATGCCGAGGGCCAGCGGCGCTATGTGGAGTCGCTTTCGGCCTACGCCCGCCAATTCTTAGGTATTATGGATAAGCCTGACGTTGATTCCATCGAGGGCCTGTCGCCGGCGATTGCCATTGACCAAAAAAGCGTTTCCCATAACCCGCGGTCAACGGTGGGGACAATCACCGAGATTTATGATTACCTACGCCTTCTTTTTGCCCGCATCGGCCACCCTCACTGCCCCAATTGCGGCAAAGAAATTAGCACCATGAGTGTTGGGCAGATTAGAGAGCAGGTGCTTAAGTTTAAATTTCCCAGCCGGCTCTTGATTCTTGCGCCCCTTGTGCGCGACCGCAAAGGTGAGTTTGCCCAGCTTCTTGATAATTTACGCGTGAAGGGATTTACCCGGGTGAGAATTGACAGGCAAATCTTTGGTCTTCACGAAGATCTTTATCTAATCAAAACTAACAAGCACACCATTGAGGCTGTGGTTGACCGAATTAGCTTTCCGAAAAAGGAAAGTGAGGCAAAAGATCCCGCCTTTGCCAGAAGACTTGGCGATTCAATCGAACAGGCCCTGAAGCTTTCCGATGGCCAGGTAATTGTGGCTGAAGTGCAAGATTCGTCTTTCGATTTTCCCGAAAAGCCGAAAGAAATGACCGATCATCTTTTTTCGCAAAAGTTTGCTTGCCCAGCGTGTAATCTCTCTTTGCCGGAGATTGAGCCGCGCACTTTGTCATTTAATTCTCCGCATGGCGCCTGCCCTACCTGTTCGGGAATTGGCACTTTGATTAAGGTTGACGAGGAGTTGGCGGCTAAATTTGGCCTTTCGCGCGAAGAGTTAGAGTGGCGCTATTGGCGGACGGATTCGGAGTCTGTGCGGGAAAGAATTGAGCGGTTTATGAAAAGGGAAATCTGTCCCGATTGTCAAGGAGCGAGGCTTAAAAAGGAGGCTTTGGGAATAACGATTGACGGAAAATCGATTAGCGACGCAACAAAGTGGTCAATTAAAGAAACAATTTCCTGGCTAAAGAGCTTGACCCTTGCTAATGAGAGGGAAAAGACAATCGCCGAACCGATTCTTAAGGAAGTCATTACGCGCTTAGAGTTCTTACTTTCGGTCGGCCTTGATTATCTTTCTCTTGATCGGCCCTCGGCGACTCTAGCTGGTGGTGAGAGCCAAAGGATTCGGCTGGCTTCGCAAATTGGGTCTGGACTAAGCGGCGTTTGCTATGTTTTGGATGAGCCGACTATCGGCTTACACCAAAGGGACAATCGGCGCCTGATCGAGACACTAAGAAAATTGCGTGATTTAGATAATACCCTGATTGTAGTGGAGCATGATCGGGAAATGATGGAGAGTGCGGATTGGCTGGTTGATTTTGGGCCAGGAGCAGGGGATGGCGGAGGAAAAATTATTAGCTTTGGTAGTCCGAAAGAGGTAAAAAGCGATCACGATTCTCTTACCGGAGCATACCTTTCCGGGAGAAAAAGAATTCAGCTAATGAATTCTACTCATCCATTCGTCAACTCCTCTAATCATCTCGTTCTCAAAGGCTGTTCCCAGTTTAATCTCAAAAATATTGATGTCCGTTTTCCTCTAGGCAAGTTTATCGGGGTAACGGGCGTTTCCGGCTCGGGCAAATCAACCCTGGTGGTGGAGACACTTTATCAGGCTCTAGCCGCTAAATTTAACCCTTATCATCGGGAAAAGCCGGGGCGTTTCACCGAGATTCTAGGCTTAGAACATATAGACAGGGTGATTTTGGTGGACCAGTCGCCGATTGGCCGCACCCCTCGCTCTAATCCGGCCACCTATACCGGCACGTTTACCTTTATTCGCGATCTTTTCGCGCAACTGCCAGAGGCAAGAATCCGCGGTTATAAGCCGGGCAGGTTTTCTTTTAATGTTCGGGGAGGCCGCTGTGAAAATTGCCAGGGTGGTGGTCAAATAAAGGTCGAGATGCAATTTTTGCCAGATATCTATGTCACCTGCGAAGTTTGTCAAGGAAAGCGCTATAACAGTCAAACTTTGGAAATCGAATTTAAGGAAAAAAATATCAGCGAGATTTTGAATTTAAGTATTGATGAAGCCGCCCATTTTTTCCAAAATTTCCCCTTAATCTTAGCCAAGCTTAATATTCTTCAGGAGGTTGGGTTGGGCTATATCAAGCTTGGACAGCCCGCGCCGACTCTGTCTGGGGGAGAGGCGCAAAGAGTGAAGCTGGCGACGGAACTGGGGAAAAAAGCGACCGGAAAAACCTTTTATATTCTTGATGAGCCGACTACTGGCCTACACTTTGCTGATTTAGAGAAGCTCTTAGTAGTTTTAAGAAAACTGGTTAGTCGGGGAAATACGGTGGTGGTGGTGGAACACAATTTGGATGTTATCAAAAATGTGGATTGGGTGATTGATCTTGGGCCAGAGGGGGGAGATGAAGGCGGATTTATCGTCGCCCAAGGCGCCCCCGCGCAAATCTCCCGCTCCCAAAACTCCTACACGGGGCAGTTTTTGAAGAAGGTTCTTTAATGTTCTCCCAAAATAGCGTAGAATGGAAGTAAGATGGTAAAAGCAAAATCAAAGATTATGCGGCGAACCTGTGCTGTCTGCGGTAAGAAAATTGAAGCGATTCTTTATTCTGACCGCAGTTATCGTGGCGGCCACTATTTCGGCAAAGTTCCCGATAAAAAGCTTGAATACTGGGAATGCCCGAAGTGCTATTGGTAAAACTAAATTCTTCTGGTGAACGAAATTAAGAGATGGTAGAATTGGTGCAGAAAGGGAAAATCCCTACAGGATCTCTAAAATCAAAAGATGGGGAACATATTAGATAATTTAAAAACTTTGCTCCAAAAAGACGAACGGTTAGTGAGCGAAGGTGAGCTTTTGAAGAATAAAATAATTGAACTTGTTCTGAAGCTGGATAAAGACCTCATTAAACTCCTTTTATCTGATAAAAGAATGCGGGGGGTATTTTTTCTTGAAATTGACGGGGTGCTTATTTTTGATAAAGACAAGTTTATTAAATTTGTTTCTAGTAAGGATTTTCTGCCGGATTCTTATACTGCTTTCAAGAATAAGATTGGCTTAACTATTGGTGATGAATTTCTTAGCGAGAAAAAAGAAGTCGTACTTTCTTGGCCGTATAAGGATTGTGTCTTGGAAGGTGGGATGACTAAAGAGGACCAAAAGCGGGACGAAGTTTTTTGGAATCAAACCCTAGCGCCCGATGAAATCAGCCGCCTTTTAGATTCAAAAGTTTTTACCAATGCCAGAAGAATTGACGTTAAAGGTGAACATGAACCGGATAAATTCAAAACTGATGAGAAAGGCGACATTAAAGACAATCTTATTATCAAGGGCAATAATCTTTTAGCTCTCTACTCCCTCAAAAAACGCTTCGCCGGAAAAGTAAAACTCATCTACATCGACCCGCCATACAACCGTGAAGATGAGAATTTCTACAACGATAGTTTTAGGCATTCTACATGGTTGATTTTTATGAAAAATAGGATAGAAATAGCCAGAAAATTATTGAACAATGATGGTGTCATTTTTGTGCAAATTGACTTTAGGGAATTGGCATATTTAAAAGTTTTAATGGATGAGGTTTTTGATAGAAAAAATTTTATTGGACAAATCAACTGGCAAAGAGTGCCAGAGGGGAGGACACTACTTGGTCAAGGGGAAAGTGACTTAAAGATCTCAACAGAATATCTTTTAGTTTATGCCAGAGACAAAAAGCCCGACATTTTAAATAGCAGTGTTAAGAAATTGATTGATGCCACTGAGAAGATAATTCAACAATATTCCTATGTCCTTAAGACAAATTCTAAACCAATAGAGGTAAAAAGACTTAAAGATAGTAAGGGCAGAGACGTTATTTTTTATAAAGTCCAAGATTTTGAGTTGCGACCATTGCGAGATAAAAGTATAGAAAATTATATTAGAAATTATGAAAATATGGTACAGTCTGTTGGTATACAAGAGGAAAGTACTTTCCAACAAAGACTTCTTTTTGAGACTAAAAAGATAGATACTCTGTGTATAGTGGAGTATGTTCCCGCTAAAGGAAAAAGAAAGGGGGAGAAATTGAGAGATTATTTTATTAAGGATAGGAAGTTGTTATTTGCAAAAGAATTTTCTGTTTTTAAAAATGAAAGACTATATAGAGAGGGCGATATTAATGACTTTTGGAGCAATAGTGAAATCCAAGTTACAGATATTGCTGGAGAGGGTGCAGTGTCCCTGCGAAGAGGGAAAAAGCCCGAAGAACTATTACGTCGAGTTATAGATTGGACAACGTATAAAGATGAGATTGTTCTAGATTTCTTTATGGGCACCGGAACTACTTGCGCTGTGGCTCACAAAATGGGTCGGCAATATATTGGAGTTGAGCAGCTAGACTACGGGGAAAATGGCGCAGGGGTAAGATTAAAAAATGTCATCAACGGTGACCAAACCGGTATTTCAAAATCCGTTGGCTGGAAAGGTGGCGGGGATTTTGTTTATTTAGAACTGATGAAATGGAATGAAAATTTTGTCGGGAAAATCCAGCAAGCAAAAACGAAAGATGAATTAAAAAAGTTATGGGAGGCGATGAAAGAACGGGCGTTTTTGAGTTATAAAGTTGATGTTAAAGCGATTGATGCACAGGCTCCCGCCTCCGCTAAAGCTACGGCGGGCAAGGAAGATTTTGCGGATTTATCGCTTGAAGACCAAAAAAGATTTTTACTGGAGTGTTTAGATAAAAACCATCTCTATGTCAATTACAGCGAAATTGAGGATGAAGAGTATGGAGTGAGCGAAGAAGATAAAAGTTTAAATAGGGATTTTTATTTATGAATGAAATTATAAAATCTCTACATGAGATAGTTGCCGTATTGAAAGATCCTAAAGACTTTTGGGTAAATATAACTTTAGCAATATCTACTTTTATAGCGGTAATAGTAGCTTTATTTCAGGAAAAAATAAAAAAACATTGGAATAAAGCTACATTAGATCTAAGAATAGACTTAAATCCTCCTGATTGCCATCAAATTTCGTTAATAGACCTTCGTACGGGAAAGTTTGTGGGTCAATCTATTTACATTAGGATAAAAGTTATTCACAGAAAAGGAGGGGCCGGCGAGAATGTTGAAATTATGCCGATTAACTTTTTCCGCATTAAAGGTGATGGGAAACTGGAAAAGTTAAAACATTTTTTACCAATAAGTTTGGCCTGGAGTCATTTTCAGCCGCGTACGAATCTTAGTCGTATTCCCGTTAATTTATTTAGACATTGCGATTTTGGACACTTTGTTAAGGATCTAAAAGATAACAATAAAGCCGTTTTAATTTTAGATACCATGGTGCAACCTAATCCGGTGGCAGAAAGCGAAGTTCCAAACATTATTAAACCAGGAAAATATCAGTTTGAATTATTACTTAGTGGCGATAATGTTAAGCCTATTAAAAAGGAATGGAAGCTAGAATTTGATAAATGGAGCGAGGATGAAAAAGAAATGCTAACCAAAAATATTAGCATAGAAGAAATTTGATTTTTTCTTATTAATGGATGGTATGCTCTACGAAACTTTTAATTCAATATGAAAGACAAGAAGATACAAACTCCAACTAAAATTGCCATTTTCAGAGGCAGAAGAGTGCGGAGAACTATTTATAAAGATGAATGGTGGTTTTCTGTCAGCGACATTATTGAAGCTTTAACCGGTACAGATAGACCGAGAAAATATTGGCATGATCTTAAGAAAAAGCTCATCGACGAAAGGTATTCCGAGGTGTCCGAAAAAATCGGACAGTTGAAATTACAATTTAACTATGCTCTACGAAACTCTTAACTAAATATGCACAGAATTCCCGTAACTTCATCGAATATTCGCTCAATTGGCTACGATCCGGAATCGCAAATTTTGAAGGTGGAGTTCAATTCAGGAGAAGTTTATCAATATTTCGATGTTCCCGAGCATCTTTATCAAGAGCTTATGAAAGCCTCATCGCCTGGACGTTTTTTGAATGATTATATTAAATATAGTTATCGTTACCAAAAAATTACTTAGTGTATGTTTAGTCCCAAAACTGAAAAAATAAAAAAGATCACCGAAAGAAACCAAGAGGCAGTCGAACGATTAGAAAAGCTTCTTGGAAACTCTACGAGAGTTTATATTGATTACGCCAATGTGCGACCGTGGAGCACAAAACTGCACTGGCACATTGACCTTAGGCGGCTAAAACAGTTTTTGGATTCTTTTGACACAGTGGGAGCGGTAAGTTTTTACGGTGGCTATATCAAGGGTGACGAACGATCGGAGAGAGAAATAAAGCAGGTTGAAGATCTGGCATATATTGTGCGGACTAAGCCAGTGAAATTTTTGCGATTTTCCATCAACGCTTCTAGCATTTCGGCAGATTCTACTGCCTTACTAAAACCATTTATCCGGCGAGCCCTGTTACGAAAGTATGAGGTCTCCACTATCGAATATCTCAACGAACGTTTTGCTGATATGAACAAGAAGGGAGAATATTACATTGAAGACAGAAAATGCAATTTTGATGTTGAGATTAGTACCGATATGCTTCTTGATTCTGAACGCAAAAATGGGGAGATTTTTGTTTTATGGAGTGGCGATAGCGATTTTGCGGAGCCTGTAAAGAAGTTATTGGAGGCAGGCAGAAAGGTGGTATTATGCGCAACGGCGGGGAAAATTTCCAGCGAGCTTAATACTCTAAGAGTAAAAGGACTAGAAGTATTTGATATCTTTCACATTAAGGACTTAATTTGCTGGAACAGGGAAATAAATAAAAGGTTAGATAAAAGCACAAAGGACTCCGTTTCCGGAGCCCCTTAGCACTAGAGTTAGTGATCTTTCGATCAAGGCAAAGTATAGCGCAAAGAAGACAAAAGTCAAGGATCAATTTATGCTCTACGAAATTTTTAATTCAATTAAGGATTCATTTGGAGCGGATTATTTTACCTCGCGAGTTAGTAATGAAATAGTCCAAAATCTCAATCCAAAGTTTGAACTGCGAGAATATCAAAAAGAAGCGCTAGGAAGATTCGATTTTTATTTTAATGGCTACCAAAAAAGAAAATTTCCAGCGCAATTACTTTTCCATATGGCCACCGGTAGTGGCAAGACGCTGATTATGGCCGCCAATATTTTGTCTCTCTACAAACTTGGCTACCGCAACTTCATCTTTTTTGTCAATAGTGTAAATATTATTGAAAAAACGCGAGATAATTTTTTAAATCCCCTATCGGAAAAATATCTTTTCTCTCCTACCATTAGGTTTGGCGAAAAACAAATTGAGATTAGAGAAGGCAAAAATTTTGCGGCCGCAAGCCCCGAAGATATAAATATTCTTTTTACCACAATTCAGGGATTGCATGTTCGCTTGAATTACCCTAAGGAAGATGCTCTAACCTACGAAGATTTTGCCGACAAAGAAATTATTTTAATTTCTGATGAAGCCCACCACTTGCAGACAATAACAAAAGGCAATAGGGAAGAAATCGAATTAGAAAAAAGCTGGGAGCATACAGTTGAACGTGTCTTTAGAAGTAATTTTAAAAATATTTTATTGGAGTTTACGGCCACAATTGATTTGGGTAATGAAAATATAAGGCAGAAATACGAAGACAAAATTATCTTTCAATACGACTTAAAGCAGTTCAGGTTAGATAAATACTCAAAAGAAATAGAAGTTTTGCAGGCAGACTTAGAACCGGTTGACCGGGCCTTACAGGCGGTTATTTTAAGCCAGTATCGCCGCAAGATAGCTGAAAAATACAAGTTGCGCTTAAAGCCGGTACTACTTTTCAAGTCCAAAAGCATTAAAGAATCAAAAGAAAATTATGATGATTTTTTGGAAAAGATGAAAAACTTGAAGTCAAGCGACTTGCAGGAAATATGTTCCCGATCCCAAGGAACAGATATAGAAAAGGCATTTAATTATCTTAAAAAAGAAGACATAACTTTTGACAATTTTATTAAAGAATTACAAGAGGATTTTGCTGAAGAAAAATGTATGCTTTTGGATTCAGAACATGTAGATGAAGAAAAACAATTAAAACTCAATTCCCTGGAGAACAAAAACAACGAGATAAGGGCAATATTTGCGGTTAATATGTTAAATGAAGGGTGGGATGTGCTAAATCTTTTTGATATCGTCCGGCTCTATGACACACGCGACGGCAAATACGTTCATGGTAAATATAAGCCGGGCAACACGACAATGGGAGAAGCCCAACTTATTGGTAGAGGAGCAAGATATTTTCCATTCCAATTAGATGAAGTTCAGGATAAATATAAAAGAAAATTTGATGAGGATGCCGAGAATGAATTGCGAGCAGTAGAAACATTATATTATCACAGCGCCCATAACCCCGATTATATTAGTGAGATAAAAAGTGCCCTGACGGAAATAGGAATTTTGCCAGAAAAGTATTCTCAATTAGAAATGAAAATTAAAGATGATTTCAAGAAAACGGATTTTTGGAAAGACGGAGTGATTTTTATAAATGATAGAATAGCGAACCCAAGAACAGAAATTTTTAGTTTAGAAGACGCAAAAGTTGAGCGAAGCTACGCGCATAAATTAAAAACAGGAGAGATAAGAGAAAAGGTTATTCTAGACGAAGATGAAGAGATTAAGCCAAGAGACGTTGTGCGTAGTAAAATGAAATATAAACTTTCTGATTTCGGAGAAAATATAGTTAGAAGTGCTTTAGACAAGCTTGAGTTCTATCGATTTGAGACACTAAGAGAATATTTTCCCCACATAAGGTCGGTGAAAGAGTTTATTGCCTCTAATAATTATTTAGGTGGAATTGAGATAGAGGTTTCTGGGCCAAAAGATAAACTGAATAAACTACTACCGATTGAGAAATTGGAAATGGCTTTATTTGTAGTTAGAAATGTAGCGGAAAAGGCAAGGATTAATACCTCGGATTTTGTAGGAACTAATCTATTTAAGGCGAGGTTGTTGCGGCAAGTTTTCAAAGATAAAAAAATCAAAATAGACATCGATGAAGTGAAGAACCAAAAATTAGAGAATGTTAATTTGGTCGAGAAAGATTGGTATGCTCAAAATGAATTTTATGGCACGGATGAGGAGCAAAATTTCATCAACTTCCTCGATGGATTTATAGAGAAATTGAGACAAAAATATTCAGATATGGCCTTACTTCGCAATGAAAAATTTTTTCAAGTTTTTGACTTTAGTGAAGGTAGAGCGTTTGAGCCGGATTTTTTGATGTTATTAAAGAGAAGAAACCACAAAATTAGTATTTACCAGATTTTTATTGAGCCGAAGGGAGATCTATTTAAAGATGGCCAAGGCAGATTTGAAAATTCAAAAGAGGGATGGAAGCAAAAATTTTTGCTTGAGGCGGAAAAACGAGTAAAGATTGACCTAAAACTTGAAAGCAAAAACTTTAAACTCATCGGGTTGCCTTTTTACAATGAAAAACTGAAAAGAGAATTTGAAGAAGCTCTTGAAAATAAAATTTTATCTGATCTGTGATTACGCGCCAAAAGGTTTAAGTAATATAAAGTTTTACGAATAAAAATGATTAATAGCAAAAGTGATTTTGAGAAATCATATAAAAAGAGAGCGAAAATAGCCCTAGGCCTAAAGGTTTAAGTATAAAGTTAAAAAAATAGAATCGAATGGAACGCACTTATTGTCCATGGTGTGTCGGGAAGGAGGAATCCCTAAAGCGTCAGGGAGCTGGTGAATCAGGCGGGATTTGTGAACGCCACCTTAGAGAGCTTTTGGGGGAGGAAAGATACGATCAATATCGCAAACAACATGCCGAAGGCCAGGCTTTACCAACAGGGGACGAAAGGAAAGAAAATCAGCCTTAAGCAGATTTAGAACCCTAGGCCCTAAGGATTTAAATGCCACTGTATACAAATTAGTATACTGATCAGTATATGGATTTTAATGAGCGAGGGAGAATTGCCAGCCGAACTTTGCTAAATTTACTCCCCTTTTGCTAAACTGATGGTTAGTGATTAGGCGAATTTTTTCCTCTTTAGTCTATTTGCTATTAGCGGTTATCTTCGGTTGTGTTTTAGCCCTTACTGGCCCACAATTTAATTTGGCCTATGCCGCCGGGGAGTTTGCCACGACTTATGATATTACCTATGAGGTAAATGAGCAGGGAAAGGCGGTGGTGGTTTCGGATATTTCGCTCATTAATAAGCTTTCCAATATTTATGCCACCCAATACCAACTAACTTTGGAAAGGGGAGATATCAGCGGCATTTTAGCCTGGGACAATAAGGGGGCGATTAAGACCGAGGTGGAGAAACAGGACGAGGCAACGCTGATCCGCTTAAAATTTAACGACCAGATCGTCGGCGTTGGCAAAAACTTACGCTTTACCCTAAAATACGAAATTTCCGATTTTGCCAAAAAGAACGGTCAAATATGGGAGATCGCGGTTCCGAGAATTTTGGACTTAAAAGAAAGCGAGGTCGCGACGGTGGCCGTCAAGGTTCCTCTCTCTTTTGGCTCGCCCGCCTTTATTAGTCCTTTGCCAAATTCTACCTCGGAAACAAAATTCTTTCAGATATTAAATTTTAGTAAGGAGAGAATTGGCGATAAGCCGATAATTATTGCCCTGGGGGAGTTTCAAATTTTCGACTTTAGCCTAACCTATCATCTCTCCAACTCCAAAGCTGCCCCCGTTTTTACTAAAATTGCCTTTCCCCCGGATACCAATTACCAGAAGATTGCTTATAACGGCATTCAGCCAAAACCAGAAAATATTGAAGTTGATGGCGACGGCAACTGGCTGGGCACCTATACGCTTTCTCCCCTGGAAAAAAAGATAGTTAGAGCCACCGGTAAGGTTAAAATTTGGGCTAATCCAAACACCGAGAGAGGAGCAAAACAAGATTTGAAAAAATATTTGACACCCCAAAGTTATTGGGAGGTTGAAGATCCGGAGATTAAGAAACTGGCGGCATCGCTAAAGACACCGGAGGCGATATATAACTATGTGGTCGACAATCTAAATTATGACTTTAGTAAGGTTGGTTTAAGCAACGAACGGTTGGGCGCGCAGGCCGTTCTAAAAAAGAAGAACAACGCCATTTGCCTGGAATTTACTGATCTTTTCATTGCTCTGGCGCGGGCAGCGGGGATTCCCGCTCGGGAGCTAAACGGTTTTGCCTACACGGAAAACCCGAAGCTTAAGCCCTTAAGCGCCGCCACCGATATTTTGCATTCCTGGCCGGAGTTTTATGACACGAATAAAAGGCTTTGGGTACAGATTGATCCGACCTGGGGCAAGACTTCGGGTGTTGATTTCTTTCACAAGCTTGATCTTTCTCACTTTGTTTTTGCCATTCATGGCGCTGATAGCCGTTATCCTCCCGCCGCCGGGTCTTACCGGGAAGAGAATGCCGTTGGTAAGGATATTAAGGTTAGTTTCGGAGAATATAAAGAGGAGAAAATTCCCGAAATCAATGTTATTTTTAATTTGCCTAAGGCTATATTCCCAGGACAAAATGTTTCCGGGAGTATCTTAGTAACAAATTTAGGCCCTGGAGCCCTCTATAACGTACCAATCAGCATCGAAAGCCGAAGCCTTTCACTTAGCTCACCTGTCGAGATGACGATTGAAAGCCTGGTTCCATTTGCCCAGAAGGAAATTCCGGTAAGTTTTAACAGGAGGATTTCCCTCAAGGCGGAAACAGCGAAAGTGGATGTTTTGGTAAACGGGGAAAATTTTAGCTATAATTTACAGATTGAGCCAATCCTGTTTCAGTTGCTGCTAATATTATTAATCAGTGCGTCCCTTATTGTCATTATCGTCTTATCCGCAAAAGCCAGGCGTTTATCTCTTCCGCAACAGTAACGGTAAGGTAATTTACGTCGGCAAGGCAATCAATCTTAGAAATAGAGTCAGCTCCTATTTTTCCGGCCTTGATCTTGGCCCGAAAACGCGCCTGCTTGTTTCCCAGATTGCTAAAATCGAGACTCGTCTGGTTGAGTCGGAGCTCGAGGCGCTTTTGCTGGAGGCCGCCCTAATTAAAAAGTATCAACCGAAATACAATATTAAGGCTAAAGACGATAAGAGCCCGCTATACATAAAGGTTACTCGAGAAAAAGTTCCCTTGGTGACTACCGCCCGCCAAATTGGAGACGGCTCTATTTTTGGCCCATTTCCGCAAGCCCGGACGGTCAAAATGGTTTTAAAGACTTTGCGCAGTATTTTTCCCTACCGGACCAGCAGGCACCACCAAAAAGGCAAATGCTTGTATTGCCACCTTGGCCTTTGCCCGGGGCCGCTTTTGTCTAATAAGGAAAAAAAGGAATACGGCCGCTCCGTCCGTCTGCTGCGCCAATTCCTAGGGGGACAAAAAAAGAGCGTCTTGCGGGCGCTTGAAAAAGAGATGAAGGCTGGCGCGAAGGCAGAGGATTTTGAAAAAGCAGCCCAAATTCGTGATCAAATATTGGCTATTAAAATTGTGACCAGCCCGCGGCGAAAAGTAAGCGACTATCTCAAAAATCCCAACTTAGTAGAAGATCAAAGGCGGCAAGAACTTAGAGAGTTAGAAAGCATTCTGGGGGTAGCCGTTAATACGATTGAGGGTTATGACGTTTCCAACCTTGTCGGTAAGCAAGCTACGGGAGCAATGGTCACTTTTTCTGCCGGCGAACCGGTAAAAAGCCTATATCGACGGTTTCGCATAAAATTTTCCGCGCGACCTAACGACTTAGTTATGATCAGCGAAGTTTTGAAAAGAAGATTGGCCCATTCCGGGTGGCCACTTCCTGATTTAATTTTAGTTGACGGAGGAAAAGCCCAGGTTAAAATCGGCTTAGCGGTTTTAAAAGAACATAATTTTCAAATTCCCGCGATTGGCTTAGCGAAGAGAATGGAGGAAGTCGTTATTTTTAGAGAAAAGGAAAAGGCATGGGTGGTGAGGCGCTTACCCCAAGATTCACCTGCCCGGAAACTTTTAGAACGCGTCCGTGATGAAGCGCACCGTTTTGCCCGAACCTACCATTTGCTTTTAAGGAAAAAAATGAGTATGCTTTAGCAAGTGAAATCAATAATCCGCTCACTCGCGATTAATTTTTTTACCATTTGGTTTTTTAGCCAAGTATACCCCGGGGTTAAAATTGAGGGCGGTTACCTAACTATTTTCTGGGCGGCCGTTGCCTTTGGCCTGCTTAACCTCATCGTCAGACCAGTCTTGAGCCTGCTGCTTTTGCCCATTAACCTTCTTACCTTAGGCGCATTCCGTTTCGTCATCGGGGTAATTATTCTTTTTCTTCTCGCCGTTATTGTACCCGGCTTTTCCCTGCAATCCTTTTCCTTCGGCGGGTTTTCCAATAGCGGCATTGTTCTTCCCGCCGCCCATATCTCTCTCCTCTGGTCTTATGTCATCGGATCGTTTATAATTAGCATCATCAACTCTTTTATCGTATGGCTTTTACAATAAAGGACATCCTAACCATCATTCAAATCGTCATTTCCCTCTTGCTTATCGTGGTGATTCTGTTGCAGGCGCAGGGAGAAGGCCTGGGGGTGTTGGGCGGCCAGGGAGGCGAATTTTTTCAATCCAAAAGAGGAATTGAGAAACTTCTTTTTCGGACCACCATTGTCCTGGCCAGCCTTTTCTTTGTTTCTTCCATCATCCAGCTTCTAATCAAGTAGAATGGCGGTTTTTATGAAGAAAGCAAGATTTGTCTTTAGGTTATTTTTTGCCTTCGTAAAACAGCACTTCAACCTGATTGCTCTTGGTTTTCTGGTGGGCTTAGCTACATTTTTTTCCTTAAGCACTTTTCGGAAACATTTGCCGCAGAAAAAACTCGTAAAAATAGGCATTGTCGGCCAGTTTACGGCAGAAGAGCCGCCCCCAGAGATTAGCCAGCTTTTGTCCCGCGGCCTGACGAGGCTTTTGCCTGACGGTACCGCGACGGGCTCTTTAGCCTTGGATTGGGAAGTTTTGGACCAGGGCAAAACTTATAAATTCTTTCTTCGCGACGACGCTTTTTGGCATGACGGAAAAAGAGTTACGGCCAAGGACATAGCTTACGATTTTAAAAATGCCCTGGTAGAGCCTGCGGGAGATTTCCAAGTTAAGGTTAGCCTCAAAGAGCCTTTTTCTCCTCTTCCGGTGGTGCTTTCCCGGCCCGTTTTCAGGAAGGGCAATCTGGGTAACGGAACTTATCGGACCAAAAAAATAGAGAGAACGGGAAGGTTTCTAAGGCGCCTTGATCTTGCTCCGGCGAAAGAGGGTCTGGCCAGCTTAAGTTTTCGCTTTTATCCCACTGAAGAATCCGCCAAAATCGGTTTTAAGCTTGGCGAAGCTGATATTTTGCAGAGCATGAGCGATCCGGGCGAACTGGCCAATTATAGGGGGGTAAGAATTAGGTCGGAGATTCGGCAAAACCAATACTCGGCGATTTTTTTTAATACCAAGAAGGCCGGACTAGAAGTAAAAAGTTTTCGTCAAGCCCTGGCTTACGCGCTCAAAAAAGAGAAGGGGGCCATAAGGGCCATTACTCCCATCAGCGGCCTATCCTGGGCCTTTAACGCCAACGTCAAACCTTACGAGCAGGATCTGGGTTGGGCGAAGAAAATGATCGAGAAGGAACGCCCAACTGACAATATCGAGCTCTCCGTGTTTCCCTCTTTGATTCCCTTAAGCAACGAGGTGGTGAAAGATTGGGAGGCGCTAGGGGTAAGAACAGACATAAAGGTGACCAACTCTGTGCCTGAAGACTTTCAGGCTCTACTTGCGACCTGGGAAATACCGCCGGATCCTGATCAATACTCATTTTGGCATTCCACTCAAACGGGAAACCTGACCGGCTTGGTCAACCCCCGAATTGATAAGCTTCTAGAGGAAGGGCGCAAGATTGCCGAGCGAGCCGACAGGCGGTCTCTTTATTTAGATTTTCAAAAATTCTTAGTTGAGGAATGCCCCGCTGTTTTTCTGCGCCACCCCCTGCTTTACACCATAAGCCGTGAGGGATTACCCGAGGAACTTGACAAGAATTTAGAGTTATGACAATATTTAAGTATTGACTGTGAATCATAAGCTTGTCCGGAAAATATCATTGTGCCTTTTCTTTTTTACCCTGGCGCCGCTAATTTTGGCCTTGAGTTTGCTTTCCCTGCGCGGCGGGAAAAAGCAATTTGGGGTGATTGCCCCTTCTCTCTACGCGGCGGTTCCGGAGTCAGCCGGTCAGGTTAGCGGGGTTTTTGCCACCGATGATGCTCGTCCGGTAATGGTGAGAAAATATTTGGAAAAATATAACTCGCCCCTTTTGCCTTATGCCAAGCTCATCCTTAGTCTTTCAGAAAAATATCAGGTTGACTTTCGTTTGCCTCTGGCGATTGCCCAATGCGAGTCTAATGTCTGCAAGAAGATTCCCGAAGATTCCTTCAATTGCTGGGGCTTCGAGAATGGCGCCACCAAATTTAATTCCTGGGAACATGCCCTGGAGAGAGTCTTTGCCACCCTAAAGACCGGCTATATCGATAAGGGCTTGGTTACCCCCGAACAGATTATGCCCAAATATGCCCCGCCAAGCGTCGAGAAGGGTGGGCCTTGGGCCAAATGCGTCAGCCAATTTTTAAAGGAAATGGAGTAATGAATAGTGGTTATGACAAGTTTGATTACCCGGAATATTGGGTAGGCAGAGAGTATGAAGACGGGGCGGAAAAAATTGCTTTAAGAAAACTTTTCTCTTTAATTCCCCAAAGAGAATCCCTTATTGACATCGGTGCCGGTTTTGGCCGACACGCGCCGGCCTATGCGCCATTATTCAGAAAATGCCTTTTAGTTGATCCTGCTAAAGAGCTTCTGGGGTTGGCAAAAAATGAGCTTTCGTCTTTTGGTAATTTGGAATATGTGGTTGGCGGGGGACAAAAAATTCCTGCCCCAAGCGAGTCGTTTTCCGCCGCTCTTTTAATTAGAGTCATCCATCATTTAGAAAAACCTGAAGAAACTTTTGCCGAAATTAAGCGAATTTTAAAACCCGGCGGTTATTTCGTTTTGGAATTTGCCAACAAACTTCATTTTTTGGCTCGAATAAGGGCGTATCTTCGCGGCAATTTCGATTTTGCAGAGGAGATTGGCCCGATTGAGCAGCGAAGCCGGGATGAAGATATTCACTTCTTAAACTATCACCCCCTGATGATTAAAAATTTGCTTGGCCAATCAGGGTTTAGCGTTGTTAAAACTCTCTCCGTTTCCAATTTTCGCTTTTCCCTGTTAAAGAAAGCAATTCCTTTAGGCGCGCTGCTTCATTTAGAAAAGACTTTTCAGAAGCCACTGGCGCGAAACTATTTTGGCCCGAGCATCTTCTTTTTAGCCCATAAAAAAATCCCAGAGTAGGCCTTTTACGGCAACCCCAGGATCTAGTCGGTATTATAACACAGTCTTATAGTCTTGTCAAGTCCCGCGTTATGGGTTGGCTTGAATCTTTGTTTGGCTCTTGTTATACTCATAACTAGTAAGCTTGCCAGGGTGGTGAAACTGGTAGACACGCTAGGTTTAGGACCTAGTGCCGTAAGGCTTGCAGGTCCGAGTCCTGTCCCTGGCACAGTGTATTTTCTCTATATTTTAAGAAGTCTTAAGGACGGAAAGCTGTATATTGGCGTTACGAATAACATAGATAAGCGCCTTAAGCAGCATAATAATGGAAACACAAAATCCACTAAATTTCGCAGACCATTTATTTTGCTGTATAAAGAGTCCTTCAGTACGAGGAGTGAGGCAATGAAAAGGGAGTGGCATTTTAAGAATACTGGGGAAGGAAATAAGTTAATGAGGGTGCTTATTGATGACGCAAAATTCGCTTAAGGTGTAGAGGCCCTGAGAGGGTGCCTTCGGCCCTGAGAGGGTGCCTTCGGCGCATTCGAGTCCTCTCTGCGGCACAATCTACCTGAAGCAAAGGATTTATATTTAAATAAATCAATGAATTTGTTATGATTAAATGTCAGAAGCAAATGATGGGAGATTCAAGCATAGCTAATTACTGGAAAAATAGCGCAACCGATGCCCTTGATACAGCTGATAAGCTTTTTGCGTCTAAAAAGTATCATCACTCTTTATTTTTTCTTCATTTAGCAGTAGAAAAATTACTCAAAGCGATTTATGTTCAACGTAAAAACGAAGCGGCGCCCGTTGGTCATGATTTAATACGACTGGCCGAAAAGGCAAAAATTGCACTAGACGAAAAAATGATGCGCGAGTTGGCAGAGATTTCTACTTTTAATGTTGCTGCCCGATATGATGATTATAAATTTAAGTTCTATAAGAAGGCTACCTACGAATTTACTCTCAAGTGGCAGGAAATTGGCAAGCGCTTATTTAAACAATTTTCATTATTAAATCCATGAAAAACATTCATTTAAAGGCCCTACAATTTATACAACTTTTAAATAAGGCGGGCATACCAGTATCTAAGGCCTACTTGTTTGGTTCTTACGCCAGGGGAACGGCTGATGAAA
>Ga0194126_10000595_pt1 | contig 60411 bp, 48 predicted proteins | sample TA2KigC150mmetaG_FD_148641 | JGI IMG/M metagenome (GOLD analysis project Ga0194126, IMG submission 148641) | Freshwater microbial communities from Lake Tanganyika, Tanzania - TA2015035 Kigoma Deep Cast 150m | ecosystem: Environmental > Aquatic > Freshwater > Lake | place: Tanzania: Lake...
CCGGCAAACAGGTAACTGACCATTTTAGCTTGATATCTGGCATGGTTGAGACCACCTGGAAAGGGCGATCTCTAACCATATATACTCACTAGTAAAATGTCTAGACTGTTTTTATAATTATATTAGCAATTTATGTTTTTTGCTCCGCTATTCGCCAAGGAGATTTTTCTGATAATTTGATTTATGCTTCCTGACCATTAGTCTGTCAGGCTAACCAAAGGATTACCCGTCGTTTTTGAGTCTACAGCCGATGCCAGGATAAGGCTTAAGCACCTTTATCCGAAACTATAAATGATACATGGCACTAGTGCCATTCGCGCCACTATGCGACCCCAATCTAGGGCTGCCAAATTTCATCAATTTCTCGCATCTGGTCAATGGTGAAGCGCAGTACCTTGACCACGTTGATGATGTTTTCGATTTCATCCAGGGAAAGTTGACGTCCCTTGCGTGACTTCAAGTATTTGTCCAGCACCTGGTAGCCGCCGATATGGAAATTCCAGACATCTGCCGGCACCGGGGCGAAATACTGTTGGGGATTGATATAAAGCCGCTGTTCCGGGGCGTGGTAGGTTGGCTTTTCCACCCGGTCGCTGCCCTTGGTAATATCGACCTGGGGCTGAGCCGGGATATCTTTGAGTAAATGCGCCTGTACCAAGGCCCAGCCGCTCCTGGCAAGGGCTTCAAAGGTTTTCCGGTCACCTGCGAACGGAATCCGCGGAAAGTCGATTTTCAGGAACTCGGCATATTTTTGCCGGTACGCGGGGCTGTGCAGCACGGCATAGATATAGCCCAGGATTTCCTCCGGCTCGTAACGGTGGCCGTATTTCAGGTCGATGAAGGCGCGGAACTTGGGGGCGAAGTTTTCGCGGCGCTCGTTGTATTGAGCCTGAAGTTCCTCGACAAAAAGGTGGTTGTTCTGGTTTTGGTTGGGCTTTTTATTTTTGGTGTCGTTGTAAAGGTAGAGGGGGAAAAGATAGCTAATGTCATAACGTGAAACTGCTTTATGAGAAATAATATGCTCAGTTGCCAAGATAGACCAGTCATCTTTGGTAAGTCTTGTTGTCATTAAACCAATATTTTTATCTTTATGTAAAATATGACACATGATCTGTTTGACAGTGCGCCAGATCAACACATCATCATAAATAATATAGCGCGAATCAAATGGCCTATATATTACTGGTAATATTTTTTCTTTGATATTAATATCGCTATATTGTTGCAGCTTATCCCAGGCTTTTAGTATATCCCAACCAATTTTCTTATTTACAGAAAATATTTTATAAAGTTCTTTGCCGCGCTCACTGTCTCGAAAACTTGAAAACCGTTTTAATAATGATTTTTTTTCATAAGCTATAACAAAGTCGTCGTGTGCAGTTGTCATGCCTACGCCATTAACCGGAAAGATATCCGTAATCTTCCATCCCTGTTCATATTTTTCCCGCCTTGATTCATCCTGCGGAATAAACAGATAAAACGGGCTTTTAGGTTGTATTTCAAGCCAATTGGCATCATCGAAATCCATCTCCATGCAGGCGCGGTATTTTTCCTGCCGTTTGCCCCAAAGGTCGGCTTGAAAAACTTTGCGGTCCAGTCCTGGTTTGCGCACTAGCAAAGAAATACACACCCCCTGCTCGATATCGAAGACGTTTTCATCCTTGCCGCCGTCCGGGGTTTTTTCCTTTTTCTTGGTGCTCCCATGCAAATCAAGCACATAAATCCGGTTGAAGGTCCGCATCAGGCTCTGCCTCATGCCGCGGAAGGTGGGGTTGTCCAGGAAAGAATGGTTGGTGATGATACCGACAATCCCTTCCTCCACCTGGTCCATCTTCCATTGGGCGAAGCGGATGAATTTGACGTAATCGTCCTGCAACCATTTGGGATTTTTTTCGCCCAAGGGCAGGCCATCAACCTGCTTGTAAGAGTTAATCAGCCCGGTAATCCATTTCCCCTTGTTCAGAGAATGACCGGAATAAGGCGGATTGCCGGTGATGACCAGGATAGGCCGGTTCTTGACGTTTTGGGCCAGTTCCACCTCTTTGGACAGGGCCGGGAGGAGCCAGTTTTGTTGGGGTTCGATGGGCTCCAGGGTGTTGGTGAGATAGATTTGCAGGCGCTCTTTGGGCTGCATGTGGAAGCCTTTATCAAGCAGATACTGCGACAGCTTCAGGTGGGCGATGGTATAGGGCGCGATCAGATATTCAAAGCCATAGAGGTTTTTCAGGGCGTGTTCCCGGATCACCTGGTCCCGCACGCCCTCGGAGGTCTCGTCCAGGATTTGCTGCATCACTTCCAGGAGAAAAGTGCCGGTGCCGGTGGCGAAGTCCAGGACGGTGACGCGTTTGCGGTCGGCCAGACCGGCATGGATGCCAAAAGTGCTTTTCAAGATATCGTTGACGGCCCGAACGATAAAATTGACCACGGGCGGCGGGGTGTAGTAAACGCCGCGGCTTTTGCGCATGTCCTTATCGTAAGCCTTCAAAAACCCTTCGTAGAAATAGACGTAGGGGTCTTTGGCAAACAACAGCCGCTCTTCCTCGGTCTGGGGGAACAGGCGGCCCTGGCGTTTGCTGAAGGCCAGGTCCTCCCGGAGCGCGGCCAGATCAAGGTTGTTCATGATGCTGAGGATTTCTTCGATGAGCCACTTGATGTCCCGGTATTCCTCCCGGTCCAGTTCGTCCAGAAAATCCACCAGCTCGCGGATCAGTTCAAAATTCGTGGGAATGAACTGCTTGGCGTTGTTAAGGCTGATGGGGGCGCCATTGCCGCTGTTCAGCCGCGCCAGAAACAGGCCGTAGCCCAGCATCTGGGCGAAGGCGTCGGCAAAGCCGGCCAGGTCCAGTTCATGAAAGACGTCTCGCTTAAACACTCCATAGAGGCCGAAAAGCTTGCCGCGCTGGTCTTCTTGCTCCTGCCGGATTAATTCAGCGGTGAGAAATTGGCGCAATTCCTGGCAGCGCAGCGCCAGGGCCGCAGCCAAATCCTTGGCCCGGCCGATACCCTTAGGCGGGGTGGATAAAAAGGCGGCGATTAAAACCGCGACTTTTTTCGCCTTATCAGAATCGAAGCGGGCCTTGGGATAGCCGACATCGCTGGGATAGCAGAGGGTTTCCCGCTTGGTGATGACCCCGTCCCTCAGCCAGATCCATTCCAGGTAATCGGTCAGGATCAGGTTGCCGGACAAACGGTTGTATTTGACGATTTGTTCAGACTTCAGAAATTGGTCAAGCTTTTCACCAATTTTCTTGGTTTCCAGATAGCCCAGGATGCGCTCGTCGTGGGTTTTGAATTTGAAATCCGGGGCGCCTTTGCCGGTCAGGTCGCGCTTGGGTTCGTGAATGACCTTGATCTTCACTCCGGCCAGGGCGTTCAAAAGCTGATCCAGCGCCGGGCGCAAGGTGTGCTCGGTGGAGTCTGTGACATCGAGCTTTTTAATTTGCTCAAAATAAGCTTTGAAGGCTCCAATCATAACGGCACATCCTCTATGCGGTTTTCATAGTGCTATTATTATTCCCCTTTTTCCCTTTTCCCCTCTTCGCCTTTTTCCCCTTCTTCTTCTTCCACCAGCACCAGGTTGACGTGGCGGCGCCGGAGGTCCACGTGGGCCACCTTGACCCGGACCGAATCGCCCAGGGCGAAGATGCGCCGGGTGCGGCGGCCGAACAGGCGCATGTGGGTTTCCTCGTAGCGGTAGTAGTCGTCGGGCAGGTCCACCAGGCGCACCAGGCCCTCGGCGAAGACCTCCTCCAGGGAGACGAAAAAGCCGAAGGCGTTGACCCCGGTGATGCGGCCCGAAAACACGTCGCCGACGCGGTGGGCCAGGCAGCGCACCTGCATGCGGGACAGCATCTCCCGCTCCGCGTTGACGGCGGCCCGCTCCCGGCGGGTGAGATGCCCGGCCTGGGCCTCCAGGTCTTCCGGGTCCAGGGAAAAGGGTGGTTTGCGCCCCGCCAGACGAGCCAGGAGCTGCCGGTGAATCAGCAGGTCGGGATAGCGCCTGATGGGAGAAGTGAAGTGGGTGTACCAGTCGGTGGCCAGGCCGTAGTGACCCAGGTTTTCCCCGGCGTAGCGGGCCTGCTTCAAAGAGCGCAGCAGCATCAGCTGCACCATGGGGGCCAGGGGCGTCTGGCGCACCTCGTCGAGAAACTCCCGGAGGACCCGGGGGTCCCGGTTGACCTCCTTGGGGAGATCAAACCCCAGGGTCTTGAGGTAGGTGCGGAACGCCGCCAGCTTGGCGGCGTCGGGGCGCTCGTGCACCCGGAAGAGAGAGGGCTCCCCCAGGAAGGTGGACACCGCTTCGTTGGCGGTGATCATGAACTCCTCGATGAGCTGGTGAGACACCAGGTGATCCACCCGGCGGACGTCCACCGGCCAGCCCCGGTCGTCCAGCACCACCTCGGCTTCGGGGAGGCTCAGAAGGAGGCTGCCCCGTTCGGCCCGGCGCTCCCGGAGGAGGTCGCAGAGCTCCGTCATTTGAGTGAGCATCTTGACGAAAGCCCGGTAGCGGCTCTTTAGTTGACGGTCTTGCTTGACCAGCAGATCGTCCACCAGACGGTAGGTGAGGCGGGCGTGGTTGCGGACCACGCTGCGGGCAAAGGTAAAGTCTTTCCGGCGGCCCCGGCGGTCGAAGTTGAGAACGGCGGTCACCGCCAGGCGGTCTTCCCCGGGGATGAGGCTGCAGACGTTGGTGGCGAGCTTCTCGGGCAGCATGTGCACCGCCCGCTGGGGGAAATAGACGCTGGTGCCCCGCTGATCTGCCTCTTTATCCAGGGGCGAGCCCGGAGTGACGTAGTGGCTCACATCGGCGATGGACACGTAGAGGGTGAAGCTCCCCCCCGGCTTTTTCTCCAGGCAGACGCCGTCGTCGAAGTCCCGGGCGGTCTCGCCGTCGATGGTCACCATGGGCAGATGGCGGAGATCCAGCCGGCCTTTCAGGGCCAGCTCCGACAGGTCCGGGGTGATGTTGGCCGCCGCGGCCAGGACCTCCGGTGAAAACTCATCCGACAGTTCATACTTCAAAATCACCAGCCGGGTCTGGACCTCGGCGTCTTCCACGTCGCCCAGGACCTCGGTGACCACTCCCTGGGGATTGAGGTGCCCCGTGGGATAGTGGGTCACCGCGGCCCGGACTATCTGTCCCGGGGCGGCGCCGTTTAAGTGCTCCGGGGCAATCACCAGGTTGAACAGAAGGTGCTCGTCTTCAGGCGCCACAAAATAGGTGTCGCCAGCCTGGGACAGGGTGCCCAGCACGTCCTTTTGCCGGCGGGAGAGGATCCGGATCACCCGGCCTTCCTTGCGGCGGCCCCGGCTGCCCTCGATCCGCACCACCACCCGGTCGCCGTGCCAGGCTTCTTTCAGGTTCGCGGCCACCAGGTAGATGTCCTTGCCGCCGGTCTCCGGGGTAACGAAGCCGAAGCCGTCGGGGTGGACGGAGAGCTCCCCCGCCACCAGGTTCATCTTCTCAGCCAGGCCAAAGCGACCGCCCTTGAGGGAGACCATCTGCCCCTGGGCCACCAGCTGGTCCACCGCCGTAGCCACGGCCCCGGCCTGGTCCTGGCCGGCGTTAAGCAACCGGAGCAATTCATCCATCAACAGCGGCCGGGCGGCTTCCTGAAAGGTCCGCAGGATGTGATCTTCTTTGGGTGCCGGCTTCTTTTTACGCCGTCTTCTCGTCGTCATCGTCTGCCTCGCAACCCGGGCCGTAAAGGGGTTGAGGTGTTATCCGCCTTTGCCGCCGCGTCCGTTGATATCGTGGATTTAGAAAACATTTGTCATAATATCAACATGTTAAACGATAGTCACCAAAAAACGGCATCCTGGGTAAACCTTTGCACCGGCACCGGCATCCTGTCGGGGCCGCACCCAGGTGTGCGCCCTCTTGGAGGGGACACGCGGGTCCCCCCCGACAAAAAATGTCCATTGATCGCCAAATAGTATGATACCGAGTTGCGATCAAAGGGTTATTTTTGTAGCCGCAGGCTTTAGCCTGCGCCGGCACAGGCTGGAAAGCCTGTGCTACCCTTTGATTGCGAATTGTTATGAGACCCCAAGAGTCCGTCTTGGCGTTATCTCAATCTCACCTTGAGGGAGAGGCGGCCTTTTATAGCCGTGAGGGCCTAAGTACCTTTTTTCATAAATATGGTAACGTTATATATTGCGCTATTTATGAACTACTGTACTTAGGGGAGAATTTTGTCCGTGGCCCCAGCCGGTATCCGGCTCAATAACCGTGACCGGTTCCTGGCTTCCCGGCTTTCCTCCCGGGGGGCGGGGGGCCGCCTCTGAATATGGATAAGCAACCCTTATGGAAACATGGAAATAATGGCATCAATGGAATTAGTGGTGTCCATCCAAAGCCGGGAATCTCTGGCCACCGCCCTGGACCGGGGCGTGGGAGGGGTGGCGGCCCGCCTGCCCCGGAACCCGGATTCCCAGGTGTTCTCCGAACTCGCGGCCTGGCGGGACGCGGCCCGGCGGCATGGGGTCAAATTCTTTCTCACCTGGGATTGGCTGGTGCGGGAAAGAGATCTGGCCGGGGTGCCGGATATGCTCGCCGCCGTGGCCGGCCTCGCCCCCGATGCCTTGCAGCTACGAGACCTGGGCCTGGTCCGGGAGGCGCGCCGGCGTTATCCCAACCTCCCTCTTGAGGCCGCGGGCAACTTCGGGGTCCACAACTCTCCGGGAGTGCAGCTGGCAGCCACCCTGGGGTTCAGCCAAGTGGTGGTGGCGGGACCCATCAGCCTGAAAGACCTGGCCTTGATGCGACGCCAGACCGCCATACCTCTGACCATTACCCTCACGACCGGCTGTCAGGGTTATGCCGGCCTGTGCCTTATGGCTGAGTACCTGGGGGTGCGCTGTGAAGCCTGCTGCCTGGCCCGGCCGGAAAACGCCGGGACGCTGATGGCCACCCTGGAGACCTTTTCCGGCCTGTGTCAGTTGGGGATAGAGGCGGCCCAACTCAGGGGAGAGCTCCTGGCTCCCGCGTCCCTGGCCCAGGTGATTGAGATCTGCCAATCCGTGGCGACGGCCTCCCCCATGGAGCGCCCCCGGGTCCTGGCCGCCGCCCGGCAGGTGGTGGAGGGGGAGACCCTCCGGATGTCCCCGCCGCCCCCGGCAACCCCTTCCGGCCCCCCGGTGTACCCGCTGCCGCCGTCGCAGCGAAGCGTCCAGATCTCCTCCCGGCCCGGGTTGCTGGGGAGGGGCCGCATCTGGCTGGAGGCCCGGGATTACGCCGAGGCCGCGGCGCTGGCCCTGGAGTGGCGGGAGCCCATGTTGCTGACGCTGACTTCGGATAATTATGCCGCCTTTCTTCAAGAGCATCGCCACTGGGATCCCCGGCGGCTCCTCTGGCGGCTGCCCCCCGCCATCCCGGAATCGGCCCTGGCGTTCTACCAGAAAGCCCTGGAAACCCTCAGGCAGGGAGGCTATACCCGCTTTGTGGCCGGGGATTGGGGCGCCGTGGCCCTGGCGGGGGCGGCCGGGGGCCAGGTCTTTGGCGACCAAACCCTCGGGGTGCGCAATTCCTGGTCCGTGGAAGCCGGCCGGGAGTTCAACGTGTGCCGGGTTTGCCTGCCCCCGGGACATCGGTCCGATCACTGGCAGGAGCTCCTGGCGGCGGCCCCGTCCGGCAGTTTCTGGAGTTACCTCTACTGCTGCGCCGCCCTGGCCGTCTGCCCCGGAGAAGCCGCGGCCCTGACCCCGCCGGAAAACCTGCGCTGGATTGTGGAAGAGGGCAAGGCCCTCCTGTGCCTCAAAGCTCCCCAGAATCTTCACGACCTGGAGCACTGGTTCAAACAGCAGTCTATTCTCCCCCTGGTGGTGGCCCTGCCCCACAGCCCCCGGCCCCGGGGCCAACTCCCCCCCTGGCTGGTCTCCCGCCCCCAGGACCGCCCCCGCCGGTAAATAAATTGCAGGCTCAGGGCCTTTTTGATATATTTGCGATGAACATGAGAGGTATATCCTCGAAACAAGGAGTTTTTAATGGCTCATAAGTCATATCGCCTTTCCTGGACCATAGCTCGGATGCTGATGGTGGCCGCCTGCGTTCTGGCCTTGGCGTCACCAGGCTGGGGGGCCGGCAAGGCCGCCCCGAACTTTTCCCTGAAAGATGTGCTGCAGGGCAAGGAATACTCCCTGAGCCAGTTCAAGGGCAAGGTGGTGGTAATCAACTTTTTCACTTTCTTCTGCGGTCCGTGCCGGGATGAGATGCCGGACCTGAACCAAATCCATAACGAACTCAAGGGCAAGGGCCTTCAGATGTTGGGTATCGCACTCAGTTCCGACCCCACCCAAATCCGCTTCCTGGTGAAGCAACTGGGCCTGGAATACCCGGTGCTCACCGGCAATGACAAGGTGAGCGATGACTATGGGAGCGTCGCGGTGGTGCCTACCACGGTAATCATCGACAAGTCAGGCAACGTCGCCCAGAGGATCGAGGGCACCCGGAAAAAAGCCGCCTTTCTGAAACTGATCGAACCGTTGCTGTAACGAACCGGACGGGCTGATTTCCCGTAAACCAGCCGGACTGGTGGCCATTAGCGCTGACGACGAACCGAAATAAGGTGATGGGAGGCAGCCCGGGGGAGGTTTTTCTATCCCGTGCCCCTCCCCTTCCCCATGCCCGTCAACCGGAGATGACCATTTATGGCTTCATGGCAAGAATTACCCGAATGGGCCCAGGAATTGGCGGAGCACGTCAAGGAGGGCGAAGCAGCCCTTTTTATCCTCCATGGGCAGGTCTTCGACTATACCCGGGTGAATGGCGATTACCTGCCGTTCCGCCATTTTCTGGGCCATTGGCTGGCCCAGGCTCGCCATGTGGTCTTCTACAATCTCGGCCTGGGGCTGGAGTTTGGGGACGACGTCGGCGAAAATGCCTTTAAATCGGCCCTGGAGCCACCGGCTCAGGGGCTAGCACCGGGGGAAGAAGACGGAGAGGACGTCTCCCGGGTCCGGGCCCGGGCTTTGCGGGCCCTGGGCCAGCCGCCCCAGTCCAAACCTCTGCCCCAAAGTCCCCGGGAAGTGCTCCAACTGGCGGAACGGGTGATGACCGTCCCTTGCCGGCAGGACGGCCTGTCCCAGCCTCTGGCCCTGATCCTGGAATACGCCGAAACCATCGTGCCCGCGGTGGACCTGGGGTCCATGGGAGAGCCGGACCGGGCCTCGCTGGTCACCCTGCTGCGCTGGGCCCGGCAGCGGGAACTGGTGGAGCAGGGCCATCTGGTTATCCTGACTACCGGCAACCTGGCGGAGTTAAACCCCAACCTGCTCTTGAGCCGCCACGGGGCCCAGATCATCGAGGTGCCGCCGCCGGATCAGGCCGCCCGGCTCCATTTCATCGAACACTTTCTCTCCTCCGGCGCCTGCCGCCTGGAGCTGTCTTCCCAGGAGCTGGCCAATCTGGCCGCGGGCTTAAGCCTCCAGGTGGTGCGCGCCCTCCTGCGCCGGTCCCGGCGCGCCCCCCTCACCATGGAGATGGTGCGCCAGCAGAAGAAGGATCTGCTGCGCCAGGAGCTGGTGGGGCTCATCGAAGTCATCGAACCCCGGTTCGGCCTGGATGAAATCGGCGGGTTGGAACCCATCAAGGGGTATTTTGCTCAGATTGTCCAGGCTATTCACGCCGGCGACCACAAACTGGCGCCCCGGGGCATCACCATGATGGGCCCCCCGGGCGTGGGCAAGACCGCCCTGGCGGAAGCCCTGGCTCGGGACATCGGCTTCAATTTCGTCAAGCTGCTTAACCCCCGCACCAAGTGGGTGGGAGAAAGCGAACGCAATTTTTTCAAGGCCCTCAACACCCTCCGGAGTCTCACGCCCCTGGTGGTGGTGGAAGACGAGGCCGATCAGAGCGAGCATGGCCGCGATGAGTACTCCGGGGACACCGGGGTCAGCAACCGCCTCCGGCAGATGCGCTTTGAGTTCACCGGCGACCCGGCCATCCAGGGCAAGGTCCTGTGGATCAGAATTACCAACCGCCCGGATCGGCTGGACCGGGCGGACCTGCGCTCCGGGCGTTCCAGCGAACGGATCCCCTTCTTCATGCCGGATTTCACCGAAAAGTGTCACATTTTCCAGGTGGTGGCCAAGCGCAGTCACATTGCCTGCGATTTTGCGGATTTTACTGAGGTCACCCATTACCTGGAGCAGCGACACCCGGAAGTGATCACCGGCGCGGACATTGAGGAACTGGTCTTCCGGGCCTACCGGCAGGCGCGGGTGGCGGGCCGGGAGAAAGTGCGCCCCGAGGACTTCCACCGGGTGATCGACGACTTTCTGCCTCCCCACCAAGCCGAGGTCCTCCGGCAGATGGAGCGCCTGGCCCTGAACCAGTGCTCCTCCCGGCGCTTTGTGCCGGAGCGCGTCTGGGCCTGGGCCGCCGGGGGCGAAGAGGAAAAAGACAATTGAGGTAAGGCGATTATATGCTTGACAAACCATGAAGGAGACTTGAATACAGTTAAGGTATGAAACATGAATAAACTATATTTTGGCGATTGCTTAGACATTTTAAAGAAGCTAAACAAGGAGCACCCTTCTGGTTTTATAGATCTGATTTATATAGACCCGCCATTCAATTCAAAGAGAAACTATAATATTCTTTTTGAAAATGCCGACCTAAAAGATACAAAGGCCCAAAAGGAAGCATTCTCCGATACGTGGAGTAATGTTTCTTATAAGGATACGCTTGAAGAACTAAAAGATATTGATCTTGATCTGTTAGCTTTTCTTGAAAGTTTGGATAACAACAGAATATCAAAGAGCGCTGTTTCCTATCTCACAACAATGGCAATAAGAATATATTATATGCACAAAGTTTTGAAAGACACGGGAAGTTTTTATCTTCATTGTGACCCGACTATGAGCCATTATCTGAAAATATTGTGTGATTTAATTTTTAAAGTGACTAATTTCAGAAATGAAATAGTATGGTGTTATCGCAGATATACAGCCATTTCTAAACGCTTTCAAAGGCTCCATGATGTAATTCTTTATTACGCTAAATCGAACAAATCGACCTTCAATCAACTTCTTATTCCATATGGCGACAAATCAGGCAAAATGGATGCCCATTATAGGCAGGATGAGGACGGGAAGTGGTATAGGTGGCAAAAAAGAAAAGATCAAGAGCCATATAAAATTAAACTTAGCGAAGGAGTCAGATACGGTGATTGGTGGGATATCCCAATAATAAACGCTTCTGCCAAAGAACGGCTGGGCTACCCAACACAAAAGCCGGAGGCATTGCTTGAAATAATTGTTGAAGCAAGCTCAAATAAAGGTGATTTAGTGGCTGACTTTTTTGGCGGGTGCGGCACGACTATTTCCGTTGCACAAAAACTGAAAAGAAATTGGCTCGCGGTAGATATTTCCCACTTGGCAATCGGTCTGATTGAAAGGCGATTGATTAAGTCCTATGGCAAGACAATTAAAAATACTTATGAAATAGACGGACTCCCTAAAGACATATCTTCTGCTAAACAACTTGCCGAAGGCACGTCCCGCGGTCGCCTTAAATTTCAGGACTGGATTATCGAAGCAATGATCGGTGGTGTCCATAATCCTAGAAAAACTGCCGATGGAGGGTGGGATGGCCATTTAACGTTTGAATTGCCGAATCATCAAAAAGAAATAATCATTATTGAAGTAAAGAGTGGCAATGTAAATGTGAAAAACTTAAGAGAATTTGTACAGGTAATAAACAAACAAAAAGCGGCGATTGGTGTATTTGTCTGTTTTGAAGAAAAAGTAACTAAACCGATGCGATTAGAAGCAAAGGACGCAGGATACTACAAGAAAGATATATTCGGCGCTAATTATGACAGAATCCAAATAATGACAGTTGAGAAACTTCTTGAAGGTGAAGAAATTAAAATGCCTAATATTTTAACAACAACTTTTAAAACAGCTAAGGGGAATAAAGAAAACGTCGAACATCCGGGTTTATTTAAGGATAAGTAAACGAATACTATTTTATATTTTCTCTGGGTTTGCAAAGTATACAATCCCCTTTCAAAGGGGGGAATGAAGAAGCAAGGAAAAATCTCGGCCATCAAAGACAAGATCATTATCACCGGGGCTGACATGATCCTCCAGGAGGAGGCGGGGGAAGGGCAGTTACGTGTGGCTCGCCGGGCGCCCCTGGAGGCGGTGCTGCGCTACGCGGCCCGGGTCATGCCGCCCCCGCTGCCGGTATTGCCCCCGGGCGCCCGCTGGCTCTGCCGGAAAAAAGACCTGTTCTTTCTGGTGGTGGAGCATCCCCCCCAATGCCGCACCCTGAGGGTCAGCCGCGGCAAAAAAGGCGAGGATGATTACCACCCTTACCGCCTGGCCTTCCCTTACGTTATCTATGTCCTGACCTTCTACCGGGACGGTTTCGAGGAAATGAAGATGTTCTTCCGGAACCGTCCCTTGAGTGCCCCCACGGATACCCTCTATCATACCAACCTGCCCAACGTCCGGGGGGAACCGGGTCACTACGGCAGTCAAAGGGTCTGCTTGCGCTACCGGCCGGAGATGCTGGAGGGGGCTCCCCTGGCCGAGTCGGTGCCGGCGCTCCTCGAGTTCTTCTGGAGCACCGGCTTCAATCAGGATATTGCCAACAGCGCCTTCGGGCGGGCCCAGGCTCGGGACCCGCGGTTCGCCAGTCTCGAAGCCTGGGAGGCGGCCAGTGGGGCAAACCCCCTGTTCCCTTTAGAAGTTGATTGGGAACCGGCGGGCCGGGATTTGCCGGGTTTGTGGTTGGAATGCTTGAAGCTGCATGGCGAAACCGCTGCCCCCATCAATACCGCCGGCGAACTGGCGGATATCCTCTACCGGCTGCCGGTGGGATACTGAAGCCGGCCGCAAGCCCCCGAACTCACGGGGTTCCCGGCGCTCGAAAGCCGCCGCGGTCTCTTGCAACTGCCAGGCTGGACCGCGTTCCGGTTGCGGCCATTGGCGTGACCGTTACGGGACGGGGCCCCGGCTGCGTCCGCCCTGCCTGCCTGGCGATCGAAGCTTCAGCTCACCGGGGTCAAACGAGCCGGTCATGACCCCAGGGATTAAGCCTCAACCTTTTGCCGAGGGGTTACCTTGCCATGGGTTTTGAAGGTAAAGGCCACCGGGGAATCGGCGGCAAAACATTTCAGCGACGTCACCACCAGTTTTCTCAACGTCTGAAGCAGTTCCTGGGATGAAATATCACTGTAATCGCCCTCCAAAGTGAGATACAAGTCGTTGCCTTTCCGACAGACCGAGACCGTTGGTCTCATGACGCCCTCCTTTTCGTGCCCCGGCACGGCGGTAATGATATAGTTCACTGCTTTTCACCCAACCTTGAAAGTCTTGGTTAACTGGCTTTATCCGGTTGTTACTCATACACATAACACGATTGAGTTGCAGCGCACTGAGGGAGATTACTGATAATCACGGCAGGATTTACTGATTTTGGTTGGGGGAAATCTACTATCCCGGTAAAGATCAGGAACCCGTTTTTAGGGTGATTCGCTTTGGAGGTCGGCAGTGAGGCCGGGGGAAAGAGGGGCGCGGGCTTGATGTACCGCGTTGGTTGCCGGCTGGAGCGCGGCGGCGATGGCGGGCTTGCCGGGGAAAAATCAGGTCATGGCCCGGGCTCTCAAGCTGTCAATCAGGAAGATCGCCACGCGAGAATTCATGGGCCAGGTCTGTAATCAGCAGGTTGGATAAGTTAGGGCTGAGATAGATTTTCTGGGTTATTATGGTATGGATGGCCTTCACCAGTTCCTCCAGGGCGCAATCTTTCAACAGATAGCCCGAGGCCCCGGCGTTGAGCATATTCAAGACAAACAGACTGTCAGAGTGCATGGAGAGGGTAAGAACTTTGACCCCGGGATATTGAGACAATATCTGACGGGTCGCTTCCACGCCGTTCAAGTCGGGCATGGAAATATCCATGATCACTACCTGGGGGGAGAATTCTTGGATGAGCTTTATGGTAGTATGATAATTTCCCGCCTCACCCACCACTTGCATATCAGGTTCGCCGGCCAGGAGCAGGGCAAGGCCCTGGCGTATTATCCGATGGGGATCCGCCAAAACAATCTTGATGGCCATTCTGTCTCCCGGGGAGGTCGATTGGGCAGGTCGCACGGAGATATGCCGGAGCAGACAAGGTTTGGGTCATGAAACCAAATTAATCAAGCTGCCCCAGGTGTTGTGCATAAAAATATAGGGATTCCCCCAAAAAGCATTTAGGGAATCCCTAATTTTTGTTTCCGGAAAACCTTAATTTTTTAAAGTTACCCGCGGACGCGGCGTATCTGGCCGTGATCCTCAGGCAGGCTTAGACTTCAAGAGAGGTCAATCCCTGGCGGATAGCGTATTTGGTGAGTTCCGCGACACTGTGAATCCCCAATTTAGTCATGACCTGTTTGCGATGGGCTTCCACGGTTTTGACGCTGACACAGAGACCGTCGGCGATTTGGTTGGTAGTTCTGCCTTCGGCCATGAGTTGCAGAACTTCCCGCTCCCGGGGCGACAGGACGGAAAACGCCGAGGAATTCGTGGTCTGCCAACCAGTCACGAAATCCCGGATCACGATGTCGGAAACCCCCGGACTCAGGTAGGTTTTATGGTCCACCACGGCGCGGATCGCTTTCACCAGTTCTTCCAGGGCGCAGTCCTTGAGCAGATAACCCGAAGCGCCTGACTTGATCATGTTGAGCACAAAGAGGCTGTCGGAATGCATCGACAGGGCGATCACCTTGACGTCCGGAGCCCCGGACAATATCTGGCGGGTCGCCTCGATGCCGTTCAGCTCAGGCATAGACAGATCCATGATAATAATGTCAGGGAGTAATTCCTGGGCCTGTTTCAACACCTTGCGCCCGTTATCGGCTTCGGCGATTATCACCATGTCAGATTCTGCTTCCAGCAGGATGCGCAACCCCTGGCGCATAATCTGGTGGTCGTCCGCCAGTATGATTCGAATCGGTCGGTTCGTGCTATAAAATGAATTTTTTCTTTGGCCCATGGGAATCCCCCCAATGCTAACTCACTGGCAAAACGGTTCCTGGCCGAAGCCACGGGTGGACCGGCGCCTCGATCCGCCCCGGCCAGAATACTTCTTTAAGATTTGCTGATTATTCTTCTACACCGGTGCAGGGCAACTTGCAGTCGGGGATTCCCTACTTTTGTGATGCGCAAAGCCTGAATTTTCCCGTTTTTCTAGCCGGATGGCCAGCCCAGAGCTTAAGACCGGGTCAAATTTCCAGGGAAGTCAGGCCTTGGCGTATGGCATACTTAGTGAGTTCGGCCACGCTGTGAAGATCCAGTTTGTTCATCAGTTGTTTGCGATGGGCTTCCACCGTCTTCACACTGACGAACAGGCTATCCGCGATTTGGTTGGTGTTTTTGCCTTCCGCCATCAACTGCAGCACTTGTCGTTCCCTGGCCGTCAGGATGGAGTAGGCCGAAGAAGAGGACTCCGCTGAGGACCACCCGATGACGAAGTCTTTGATCACAACATCGGAAATGCCGGGGCTGAGATAGACCTGGCGGTTCAGCACCGTGCGCACCGCTTTCACCAATTCCTCCAGGGCGCAATCTTTCAGCAAGTACCCCGAAGCCCCCGCCTTGAACATATTCAACACGAAGAGACTGTCGGAATGCATCGACAGGGCAATAACTTTGACTCCCACGGCTTCGCCCAGTATCTGGCGCGTGGCTTCGATGCCGTTGAGGTCGGGCATGGAAATGTCCATGATCACCACCTGGGGGGCAAGTTTCTGGACCAACCTGACCACTTCCAGCCCATTGTCCGCCTCACCCACAACCTCAAAATCAGGTTCTTCGGACAGCAGACTGCGGAGCCCGTGACGCACTATCTGGTGGTCGTCCGCCAACACGATCTTGATCATGTTACTATCTCCGCATGAGCCTTCTTAGCGTGCTGGAGGGGTACTACCAGAGTGATCCGGGTTCCCCGGCCATTGCCCGGTTCCACCTGCACCCGGCCGCCAAGATACCGCAAGCGCTCTCTAATACTGAAGAGCCCAAAGCCGCCGTTGCTTTTTAGCCGCGGGTCTTGCCGGAGGTCTTTAATCCCCACTCCGTCGTCTTCAACCGCGATGCTCAGGTCGTCGTTTGCTCGCCGGATGGTTACCCGGGCATTGCGGGCCTGGGCATGTTTGACGATATTAATCATTAACTCCCGCACCGAACGGAAGAGCAGGACTTTGATTTCATCATTCATGGGGATGGGGAGCATATCTTTTTGCACGTCCACCTTGATGCCGTGCTGCGACCGGACCTGCCTGGCGAACCATTCCACCGCGGCCTCAAAGCCAAGCTCGTAAAGGACCGGGAGGCTCAGTTCGAAGGTCAAGGATCTGGTGTCCTGGATCATCTGATCGATGAGTTCCCGCACCTCGCTCAAGGATTTGGCCTGTTTCTCCGCGGTGACGGACTTTTGGAGCCCCCCCAGTTTGATCTTCGAGATGGCCAGGGCCTGGCCGATATTGTCATGCAGGTCCGTGCCCAGGCGCCGCCGTTCGCGCTCTTCGGTCAGGGACAACTCCGACGCCAACGATTGGAGCTGTTCCTGATAAGTGCGGATATCTTCCTCCGCCTTTTTCCGGTCAGAAATATCTGCGACCATGCCGATGGCAAACTGCGGGGCGCCACCCGCGCCCCGGAGCAGGGACACGGTTACCTGTCCCCAGACCATCCGGTTGTCCTTATGCAGGTAACGATTCTCCCGGGAGTAGGAATCTCGCGCCCCCTTCCCCAATTCGGTGAACAGCTTGCCGCTTTTCAGGGCATCTTCCGGATGGAGGAACTCCGTGAAATGTTTCTGTACCACCTCATCCTTGCCATATCCCAGCATTTTCAGGAACGCGGGGTTGACATCTAAGAGGCGGCCTTCCAGATCCCCCAGAGACATGCCAATGGCAGCTTCTTCGAAGATTTTCCGGAATCGCATTTCCGTCTCCCGCAAGGTCGTGATATCACTGAACATGGCAAAAGCGCCGACAAAATGGCCGTCTTCAAACAGCGGCACCGAACTCATAATGACCGAGGCCAGTCCCCGGTTCTTGCACGTGATATCCAACTCCTGCTGGGCCACCCGGTTCATCCGGTTCTGAGCCATGACCTCCCTTAACAGCTTCTGATTGTCCTGATCCAGCAAGTCATAAATTTTATTATTTTCCAGCGTGTCATGGCCGGTAATCTCTCTCATCCGGCGGTTGGCAAATTTGATGCGGCCTTTTTCATCGATAATCCAGATACCTTCGTGGGCATTTTCCACCAGCTCGCGGTATTTCCGTTCTGACACTTCCAACTTGCGGTAGAGCACGGCATTTTCCAGGGCGATGGCAATCTGGTTGGCAAAACTCACAATAAACTCCCGGTCGCCATCGGTGATCATCGCATCCTCGTGGACGCGATCGGCCAGGAGCACGCCGATCACCTTGCCCCTGACCGTGAGAGGGACCAGGATGAAGGCTTTGGGCTTGAAAAATCGGATCAAGCGGTTGTTCATGTTAAGTTTGCTGCGCGCCACATTTTGAATCACCACCGGGATGCCGGTCATAGCGACCCGGGCAATGACGTTATCCACTTTGCTGATGGGAATCTGATAATTCCTCACCTGGTCAAACAGTTCGGGGGCGATCCCCTCCGCATAGGTAAGTTCCAGCACCTCCCCTTTTTCGTCCAGGAGCAGAATCCCGGCCCGATCCAATTTGGCCGAGTTGATGAGGAGCCGCAACGTTACCTGCAGCAGTTGCTCCAGATTGAGAACGGAGAGCGCCGCGGTGCTGGTTTCCTGCATGCAGATGAGTTGATCGATCTTTCCTTTTAACTGGATATTTAACCGGTGGATTTCGTCAAATTTCTTCTTCAGGAGTTCTTTATCCCGCTCGAGTTCCTCAATAGTATAATTGAGCGCCCGCCAAGGCACCAGAAGTCTCAACAAGACTTCTTTTAAAGAAAACTTTCTCTGCCATCTAAAGTGATACTCACAATAATCATCCCCTTGAAAAAAACATTTAGTTTCTTCCAAAGCCGCGGGGGGAAGATTCCAGATGGTGGGAATACCTGAATATATCCCCTTATTAAATAGACAAAAATCGATATGACCGGGAATTTCCTTGAACCAGTGCAACCGGACGACCGCGCTATCACTGCTGGTTTCTACCAGTTCAATGCTCTTGTTCCTATTAAATTTATCATTAATAGCTTGAACTTTTTTAAGAGTACGGCGAGGGTTTTTGTAAGCGAACATAATAATTCGCTGCACATACCCCAATTTTTTTCTGGCCGCGGATTCAAATCCGATCTTAAACGCGACGGCATCATCCTGGGTTATAGCCTTGGCATTCTCAAACATCCGGGTGACCACATCACTGGACACCCAGTTATGCATCTCCATCAAAAATTCTTGGGGGTTGTCCAGGCCTTCAATTTCCGGGCCCAGACCCGCAAAGAGATGGTGAACTTCCCCAGGCATGGTTTCTTGAAAATATTCGATTATGGCCCGGGTATTAAGACAACTATGATGCTTCTCCATCCGATTATCTGACCCCGTTTCTCCTGTGGCTTGCTTTAGCCTCACCGGTGGCCGGCCGACTCCTTCACCTTACCCCTCGTTGCCCCTGGGGATCAAGGCGGGCTCCTCAATAAAAACCTGCCAGAGAGACCTTCGGTCCTTCCGGCGGCGCGCCCCCGTCGCCCGAGGCCGGACGGGCCGGTGATGCCCGGGATCACCAGCTTTATCAACCCAACGCTCTCTTAACCTGAACGGTTAAACCTGATACCCCTTGAACGCATGATAAAGAACTATGGACAAATGTCAAGAGAAACCACTTCTTCTGCTTTTACTAATGGGTTGCAACCTGAAACCCCTTGGTCATCAACAATAACTCTTCAGCCTTCTCCAGCAAAAAAGCTGGCGCCTTGTCATCTTCCTTAGACTTGCCTGGGGAAACTTTCCCCGGTAAAGCCGGCGAAATCCCATTTCAACCCTGGGCCAGTTACTTTTACTTCCCGACGGCTTAATACATTTCCCACACGCTAATTAGGGTATTCATCTGTTAAATCAAGATGTTTCCTAATTGTGGGGGAAATCTATCTTCGCTATTGTCCAGTGGGGGGTTCCTGACCCTGACAGGGGTTAGTCCGTTTTAGGAAAATCAAACCCCATAATTAGGGTTTTGGAAGGGGAAAATAGGGATTATCCGATAGTTCTTCTTTTAACAGGCTAATATTGTAAAAGATTTGCCTATTTCATTCACGCGCTGGAGAACAAAGTCATGAACCATCATAACTGTCAGGCTAACATACTGTTTTTAATCATTTATTTTAATTGCACCTTTCACGCGGCCAGGCATGCCTGTCTTTTTCCTCCATAAATTTGGGAACTTGGAAGGAAAAAGTAGGAAATGTCCTAGCGCATAATAGGGAAACCCTAATATTAATTTCTTCATAACGTTAATATTTTAAAAGATTTACTTAATTTTTTTAAAGGAGTAAGGCCATGTTTTCCACGAGGATCCGGCTTCCCAAAATCTCCCTGAGCCTGAGCAAGTTTCTGCAAATGAAACTGAACAGCTTCCTGTTCCGCTTCTTGCCCTTCTCAGTCTCACGATGCTATATCATGTTCCTGGGCCGGCTCTACTATCTCCTGAACTGGACTGAAAAAATCCTGATTCGGAAAACCATCAAGCATGTTTTGGGTAAGCGAATTCAGGCCCCCTTCCTGCATAAAAAAGTCAAAGCCGCCTTCAAAGGGATCTTCGACCATTACCACGAGAAGTTGTTCGTCGGTTATTCCAACTTCCCCAGGCTGCTGAAGTTCTTGAGGTCCCAGGTCAAGTTTGCCGGTGCGGAGAATCTCCAGGCCGCCTTGCAGGATGGCAAGGGGGTTATCCTGGTAACCGGTCACTTCGGGGCAGTGGAGTTTTTACCCGGGGCCTTGGCCTTGAATGGCTATCCCACTTCCATGATTTGCCGGTTCCAAACCACCCGGCTGCGGGAATCCATGGGCCAGCGGGCCGAAGCGGTCGGCCTGCACCTGATTGACGCGGACGAGGGCAACATTATTCTGTCGTCCATGAAGGCTCTCAAGGAAGGCCGGATTCTCATCACCGAGTGTGACGAATTTGACGAATGGCGCCCTGATCCCCGCCGGGACAGTTACTTTCTCAACTACCGGCTGCCCTCGGACCGGACCCTGGAGCTGTTGCGGAAACGATCCGGCGCCCAGGTCATCACGGCTTTGATGCAGCGCGACGGTCAGCAGCAGTACACCTGCAATCTGACCCCGGTGGGCAATGGCGCCGCCCCGGCGAATCTCCCCGTTCACGAGCAATGTCTGAGCGTGCTGGAGAAAACAGTGGAGGAATACCCGGAGCAATGGTATCAGTGGAAGAAGTTTGGTAAGATAATTGAATCTCTCTTTGAGGTCGAATATGATCGTCAAGAAGCTGGATATCTGGCACCTGAAATTGGGCTTTCAGTCCCCGATCAAGCATAACCTGGCGACTCACGAGGGTTCTGACAACATCGTCCTCGGGGTGACCACTGATGCTGGGATCACGGGATTCGGCGAAGGGGTCCCCCGGGCCTTTGTCACCGGGGAGGGGCTCAGCGACAGCCTCTTGTTTCTCCGGGAGGTCCTGGCCCCGGCAATAGTGGCCGGGGAGTTCCCTTCCCCCCAGGCGCTGCTCCAAGACCTGGAAAACCTCTATCAACATGCGCACGCCCAGCGCCACCCGGCAGCCTTCTGCGCCTTGGAAACAGCCCTGCTGGATGCCGCCGGCCGGACCTGGGATATGCCGGTAACCGAGTTGATCGGCCCCAAACTGAGAACCAGCCTGGAGTATAGCGCGGTCATCCCCCTGATGTCCCCGGAGTTGATTCGGCACTTACTCCGGCTGGTCAAGATGAACCGCATGCGTTTTGTCAAACTCAAGGTGGGGACTGACGCCGACCTATCGACCTTGCGCCTGGCCCGGGACGAATTAGGCTACGACGTCGATATCCGGGTGGACGCCAACGCGGCCTGGACGCCCTCCGAGGCGATTGCGCGCCTTAAGGAAATGCAACCATATCGCATCAGCGCGGTGGAGCAGCCGGTGGCCAAGGCCGACTTTGCCGGGTTGAAACAGGTGAGCGAGGCGATCCAGATCCCGGTTATCGCGGATGAGTCTTTGTGTAATGAAGACGATGCCCGCCGCTTGATCGACCTGAAGGCCTGCCGGATGTTCAACCTCCGCGTCTCCAAATGTGGCGGTCTGGGGGCCGCCAGCCGCATCAGACGGATGGCCGAGGCAGCCGGGATTTTATGCCAGTTGGGTTGTCATGTGGGGGAAACCAGCATCCTCTCGGCCGCCGGCCGCCATTTCGCCTTAACCGGGCCGCAATTATCCTATGTGGAGGGCTCATTTTCCCCCTTTCTGCTGCTCCGGGATGTGGTTTCCCAGCCGGTGGCCTTTAACAGCGATGGGATAGCCTACGAATTGCCCGGCCCTGGTTTGGGGGTTGAAGTCTTGGAAAGCGCCCTGGACGAGTTGGCCGTCTCGCACTACGTGGAGATACCCCAAGTCTCGTATTTCAGAAATACCTTTGCAAATAGATAACCGTCATCTCACCCCCCCTTGATGGAGGAGGGCTGGGGTGGCTGAATTATTAGTTATGCTTTCAAGTTGAGAAATAATTCTCCCTCCCCCAGCCCCGGTCGAGTCAGGCCACTTAACGAAACCAAAACGGAGAAGTTAAGGATATGCAGGGTGTGTATGCAGCCTCAAAGAAAGTTTTTCGGCTCCTGGTGAACGGCTGTGCCACCGTCAGGTCTCACCCCACCGTGCCCGCTTCCCTGGAAGAAAAGGTGCGGGTGCCAGGATTTCCAGGGGTGCGGGGCTGGGGGAACCCCCTGAGCCAGGGCCTTCGTGAGAGCCTGGCGGAGGCGCTTCGTCAGGAATTGGCGGCCCAAGCCGGTAAACCGGCCGGAAAACTCGCTCTGAAAAGTGAGGACGTGCTGGTTCTCTCCGGCGGGAGCGACAAGGGGGCCTTCGGGGCCGGGCTTCTCTGCGGCTGGACCGAACACGGCGACCGGCCCACCTTCAAGCTGGTAAGCGGCTTTAGCACTGGGGCGCTCATCGGCCTCTTCGCCTTCCTCGGGCCGACCTACGATGGGCAATTGAAAGAAGCCTACACCACTATCTCCGCCAAAAATATTTTTAAAGTTAAAAAATTATTTTCGATACTGACCTCGGAATCCATCGTCGATAGCCAACCCCTGGCAGAACTTATTGCCAAGTACGTAAACGAGAAGATGCTCAGGGACATCGCCGCTGGCCACCGGCAGGGTCGGCGTCTCTTCGCGCATACCACCCAACTGGACGCCCAGCGCCTGGCGGTCTGGGACCTGGGGGCCATCGCCGCCAGCGGCCACCCCCAGGCCTTGGCCCTCTTTAGAAAGGTCCTCTTGGCGTCGTCGGCGCTGGCGGGAGTATTCTCACCGGTTTACTTCGAGGTGCAGGCGGAAGGACAAACCTACGGGGAGATGCATGTGGATGGAGCAACCGCGGCGGAGGCGATTACCTACGAGCACGCCGTACAGCCTTTGACTGCCATCCAGGAGGTTGAGCCCCCGGCTCTGCAACGCCCCCGCCGCCTTTTCATCATCCGGAACGACCAGCTAAGGCCCGAGTGGCAGGAAGTGAAGCCTCACCTCCTGTCCATTATGCCGCGTGCTCTCGCCACCCTCATCAAGAACCAGAGCGTCGGCGATCTTTATCGGCTGTATTACGAAGCTCAGCGGGATGGCTTTGATTACCACCTGGCCATCATCCCGGAAGATTTTCAGGTCCCGCAACGGGAGAAATTCGATCCGGCATACATGAACCAACTTTTCGCGCTAGGGTATGAAATGGCCCGCCGAGGCTGCCCTTGGGCCAAGAAGCCGCCGAGGCTTAATGAGTGAGGGAAAATGCGGCGGTCATGAGAAAATATCCCGCTTGCCGTGTTTCCTTGAAGTCCTGATTTGGGGTTTCCTCCTCTGCACGCGGTTATAAAGCAGATTTTCCCCATTTACTTTACTTGCCCTTTTTCCTCCATGCCATTTGGAGTTGTAAAGCATTTGCACCTTTCTCATAAATAGAGTCAGGTAATAGAGACGCCAGTTTTCTTACCGGATTACTTCCCAAGAGACGAAATACCCACAGGGGAATCTTCTGTAGTCTTGGATGCAATTTGGCAATCCTCAGTAAGAGGACGAGAAATATTTCATAGTTCTTCTGATACCTTACGACACCCCTGGTGTAAGACCTAAAGATCTCTTCATCAAATTCCTTAATCAAGCCGTCGTTTTTCGCGCGATCGTAGATTGGCGTACCTGGATATAATGATAAAAAGAACAAATTCGGTTTGAAGTGCGGGGGAAGATCAAGCAGGAAGTTATACGTTTGCATTATGTCATCCCTGGTCTCGTAAGGGTTGTCAATGATAAAGTCAACGATAATTATAAGATCCCTTGTTTCTGAATATGGTGCAATCTCTTTGATGACTTTGCTTGTCTGTGCCAGAGAGATATTTCTATTGTAGACTTCAGTAATCACCCTTTGGCTTCCCGACTGGATGCCCATGTTAAATGCGATTAAGCCGTGGTCTAACAAGATTTCCATTTTTTTCGTTCTATATGTTCTGGCGCTCGCGGCTACGCCAAAGGGAATCCCAATTTCCTTCTTGTACCGCGCGGCAAAGTCTTCTATCTGCTTTTGGGGTCTTGCTAAGAAATCATCATCGCCGAACGCAATGAATTTAATGAAAGGAAGTGTGGTCAGGGTATATTTGATCTCATCAATTACGCGACCCACACTATAAAACCGCATTATGTTTTTTCCAAACATTGCTACGTACCGGCAATTGTTGCAGTAAGAGCATTCGTGTGGACAACCTCTGGAGGTGAGGAAGTACATGGTGGGTACATAAAAGGGATACTGTTCGGTGGCCGCCTTGATCCTGTCCATTGTCAATGGCAGCAATTCACCATCCAAGAGAAATTGGTTATCGAGGCCGTAGTCGTAATAGGGAAGGCTATCTAGATCAGAAAAAGGTGGTAATACTTCGTTGATGACATAAGATCCGTTCACTTTAAATGCCATATTTGGGATATCTAAGTAATCTGTTCCGGCATCTAATCTGTTCACCAACTGAACTGCAGCCTCATCGCCTTCTGAGAAACAGACTGCATCAGCATACTTAAGGCTCAATTCGGGGGTGGCAATGCAGTGCGGGCCTCCCCATACAACCTTTAAGCCCGGAAATGTTTGATGAATAAGATTGGTAATCCGAACTGCCCTCCCAAAGTAATTGCTGTACACCGCGAGCATCACGAGGCCTGTATTTCTGAAGATCTCATTCAACCTCTCCAATTCAGTCAGTTCATATTCAGGCTCACGTCTGGCGAGGTATACGTTCGTCACCCGGTGTCCGGCTCTTTTTAGGAGTGATGATATGAGTCGGGAGCCATCACATGCGAGCCTGCCGCTCACACTAATTAGAGTGATTTCCATATCGATTTTTCCGTCCGTCCTTTGATCTTAATGAAAATTTATTTGGGAAATTATTAAAAGCAGAGAAATTTCAGAGAAATTATTGAATGTCACTAGATTTTTCCGAGGAGACCGAAGATGGGCGGCAAGCTTGACCTCTCTTTTTCTTCTAATTTTTGATGACCTCGTAAAAAGTCTCTTTCCCCTCCCCTAGTGGGAGGGGATTAAGGGGAGTGGGAAGATAACTAATCGATGATATTAATTATTTCACCCCCACCCTAACCATCCCCCATCAAGGGGGAGGGAATTTTGGACTTTTTACGAAACCATCAAAATTGAAACGACCAGCTCAGCCCCAGAGAGTGGACATCACTGTTATAACGCCCATTGGCTTGTAAGGTGGCGGGAACCCCGTTGGTCACAATGGTGTTGTTTTTGGTGCGGCTCTCCGACAGGATGTAATTGTAGGCGATGCCCAGGGTAAATCTCATGATCTTGAGATCCTTCCCCACCGTAAAGATGTGACGGTTAGCGTCGGGCACCTGGGGGTCAAAGCTCGTATTCGGCACCGGGGTGAGGTCATAGATGTATCCGGCCCGGAGCTTCACCCACTCATTCACTTCATAATTGGCCCCGAAGCGGAAGGCCCAGGCATCATGCCAGTTCTTGGGGTTGGTGAGGGTTGTGACTCCGTTTGGCGTAAGCGGGATGTCTAAATTGACTTTCTGCTTGCTATACGAAGACCACCCCGTCCAGGTGGTGTCAAATTCAAAAGTGAATGGTTTGAACCGGCTGTAGGCAATCCCCATGGTCAACGACGGGGGATAGACAATGGCGCCCTCGGCAGAGGTGGCGATCCCCCCCGGTAACGGCGCCGGCGGGCTGCTGGTAAAGCCGCCGCGGTGATTCACCTTGATTTGACTGCGGTAGGCCACCCCCAACTTCACCCCCGTCAGTGGTTCGTAATGCAGCCCTAAGTTGTAGCCCACCCCGCTCCCCTGGCCGGTAAACTCGGTTTCGCCATCGGGAAACGCCTTGCCCCGGACCACCACCGGAAACTTGCGCTTGAGGCGCACTTTGGACCACAGGACATCGAACCCGGCCGCCAGTGAGAGGTTGTCCAGAACTTTAACGGACATCACCGGGTTGAGATTATACGTATGCAGGCTGGAGAAGGTGGTGATATATCGGCCCGCCCAGGTCGGCGGCCAGACCGTTCCCATCCCGAAGGGCGAAAAAAAGCCGAGGCCCAGGGCTAGCCGATCATGGACGGGGATGGCGATATAGGCCGTCAGGCTTCGGTATAATCGATGATTGGTTTGAGAGTCCTGGCCGCCGCCGCTATACTCGCGATCCGGATAATTGAAGAAGCTTCCCTGATAAACTTGGGTCCTTTTGATCTGATTGAGCCCGGCGGGATTATAAAAGATGGCTGAGGCGTCATTGGCCTCGGCCACGAAGGCGTTGCCCTGGCCCATGGCCGCAGTTCCCTGCTGCATCAGGGCAAAACCAGACGCCCAGGCCGAAGAGGCGCCCCAGCAGAAAAGCGACCCCGCGACAATTATTGCCAGGACAACACTATTCCCGTGCCAGATTGATTTACCAAGATTGCTAAAAACCAACATTCCCAAGAAGCTCTTCATATTGGCCTCGCAGAATTAGTTTTATCGATTTAAATAGCTTTTTCCCCAAAAATCAACTCTTTTTTCATTACCTTTGCCGTTAGTAGCGATTATTCTTGATATGATCTGGTTAGCTGAGAAACTTCGTTAAGTTAGGTTCTACCCTGGACAATCAAAATAGGCGTTGCGCTCGTTGCTTCTTTGTAAAGATTCGCCCATCAATCCCAACCATACAGAATGACAGTTCCCCTCTGGGAAAAGTGGCATCGTGCCTGGGCCGCATCATTACTCCTTGGCGCGGGCAACTGTCTGCAGTCGTCTCATTCGATGCCGCCGCCCGCCTAGGGTTGATTTTTTCCTCAGGCCGGTTTATTCTTAAATACATATTTAATCGGTGATTACTCAATCAAGAAGTCATGTCCTCTCTCCGAGTCTCCCAGGGCCATCACTGGAACCGAAAGATCTTCGAGAAATATCATTGGGAAATATCATTTGCAAGCCAAACCTGATAGTATTTTGCAAAAAAATTGCCCTGTGGTCTTCCATGGACCTCCGGAGAAAGATCCTCTGGGGAACTCTCGCAGCCTCCGGTGGCGAGAGGTCCATGGGCGACGCGGTTTGACTTGAAGGCCGTTAGGGATAATTGCCCGGATCTGCTTTGATTGCCGGTCGGGTGAGGAGAAAGTAGTACTGACCATGATTGATATTCATGCCCATATCCTGCCTGGTGTGGACGATGGAGCCAAAAACTGGGAGCAATCCCTGGAAATGGCGCGGATGGCGGTGGCGGATGGCATCACGGTAATGGTAGCCACCCCGCACCTCTTTAAAGGGAGATCCACCGATCTGACTCAGTTGAATACCAAAGAAATAATTCTCCAGCACGTGGCGCAACTGAGGCACAGATTGTCTGAAGAAAGAATACCGCTGGAACTCATCCCGGGTTGTGATTTTCCCCTTGGGTTCGAATCATTAAAACTTTTGGATGACGGCCGGGCGTTGACCATTAATGACGCCAAACGCTATTTGCTCTTAGAGCTCCCGGATACCTCGTTGCCGCCGGCGATTGAAGAAATCTGTTTTCATTTGCAAGCCAGGGGTATAACTCCCATCATTACTCATCCTGAGCGGCACCTGGTTATGCAAGAGATGCCCTATAAGCTCAAGCGGTTGATTGACCTGGGCTGCCTGGTTCAGATGACCGGCAACAGCTTAACCGGTTGGTTTGGCAGGAGAGTCAAAAAGATAGCGCGACAATTTGTCAAGTTGGGGTACATTCACCTGCTGGCTACCGATGCCCACGACCCTAAGAGGCGTCCTCCCTTGCTGAGCGCCGCGGTGGCTGAATTATCCCGTCTGGTGGGAGAAAAACGCGCCCGGGCCATGGTCAGCGATATTCCTGGGAAAATCATCGCAGGTGAACCTTGCTTTTAAGACTTCGGGGCCTTGGCTCTCTTTCTCCTGTCCCTGAAACCATGACCGCGCCTAATTTTTCCTTTTCGGTTGGGTCGATCCCCAAAAAAAATTGCTTAATTTCCCCTCTCGCCTGGTTATAATGAATGCAAGGGTCTCAGGTGGACCCCAAAGATTTCTCATCATCGGAAATGCCTGCTCAGGGTGGCACAGAAAAACATTATGTCTGGATTCGCTTACGCGGCAACGATTTTCCTGTTTTTGAGCTCGGCCGTCATGGGTATCTCAGGGTGTGCTCACGTCAACCAGCAGTCTCTATCCCAGGAAGTCAACGTAACGCCTCCACCCCTGGAGGTAAAAGCGTTTTTTGTGGCCGCCAATGAAGCGAACTACCGGGGACTCCAAAATCCTTCGTCCGGTAACGTTGATCTATCCGCCTATGCTCACCTGATGGCGGTCAAATATCCTCGCACCTTCCAGGTCGATGTCTTAAAAAAACCGCCTTCGAGGCCCTATAAATCCTTTGCGGTGCTGGAATGCGAACCTGCGCCTCACTCCAAACCTGAGGAGGTGGTGGAAAAATTAAAGAATAAAGCCAGGGAGATCGGCGCGGATGCGATCATCCTCTCCGGCGCCGGTCCGGACCAGGGACTTGCCGGGATTCCGCCGACTTCAAAAATGCAAGCCGTGGCCATCAAGTATATGTTGACGAACACGTCAGATATCAGATAGAGGTCTTCGAAATCCCGGTGGCGGGGATACCGGACAAAAAAACCTCCGACTTCTCGCTCCGCCAATTCCCCACGGTCAACATGCTCCAGGAGCTTAAAGAGCACAGCCGGATAGACCTCAAGATCATCGCGGCGCAAGTCGAAGCCATCCCGGATGAAGTAAAGCCGGGTCGGTCGCCGGCCGTGGCGGACGCTATTGACACAGCCTGCCAGCGCCTCATGGCGGCTCTGCCGGGAGAGGGGCCGGGGTGAGCCGCCGCCATCGCCCCGGGCTTCCGGGCCCTCTTTGACCGGCTCACACCCCGCCTCTCCTCCCCCTCCCCTCTCGCGCCGCAAGACGGCTTTCGCGCCTCACCCGGCCTTAAGGCCTCATTCCCACCGGAGTTCGATGCCCGAAACCCCCCGGCCTCCCTGAACCGGGCTCACGGCGCCGCACCGGGGGCACTCCACCAGCGGGGACAGGTCGTGGGGATCCACGGCGCCCTCCGGCAGAGCTCCCTGATAGCTGCATTTCCCGCAGGTCAACGTCACCGGTTCAATCGTCAGGTTTAGCCGGAATCGCGCCAGGGGCGTCCCCAGGACCAAAATCTCATAGGCCTGCCGGGTGGCGGCCTCGGAGTGCACCGCCAGGGGCCCCACTCTCAAGACCACCTCCGGTGAACTCCCGTCCGGGGGGTCATCCACCTTTTTGAGTTCTGCCAGGATGTGGGCGATTACCTGCTCCATTAATGAATATTCATGCAACTTTGCCGTCACCTCCCCTTATAGCCTCAGGTTTCTCAAGGAACCTCGGGGAGGCGCCACTCACCCCGGTCAGCCATACCACAGTTGACCCCGGGAGGCGAAATATTTCAACCTCTCTTGAACCCGGAGACCCTCCAGGCAGAAATCCCCGGTCCCGCCTGGCGTTATGCTTCATAAATTGTCTGGCAATTATTTTGCCCAGACCTCCCAAATGCTCTTTTAAAGTCCCCCGTTCCTAAGGGATTTAGGGGCAATGATGTTCACTTAAAGGGGGGCTGTCAAAATGTAGGACGGGCACTGCCCGCCTAACCACTTGAAAAAACAGCCGAAAGCATCTGTTTCACATTTTTTTGTCATTGCACGGGAGGTTCACTGCAACGCATAGACACCTTAAAGTGAACCGTATTGGTCCTAATCCCCATCTTCGGAGTCCTTATTCCGGATAACCCCGGCGCCAAATCGCGACGTGCCGGGTTTGGACGGCGCCGCCTCCGGCATCGGCCCCCGCATCTTCTTCATTGACGGTTGCCTTTGTTGTTGCTGCTCCTGCTGCTGCATCTTCCCCCGTTCTTGCTGCTCTTGGCTGCGGCGGAGTTCCAACTTCTCGGCTTCCTCTGACCGGACCGCACTCTCAGCCAGCAGCAGCGGCATGGCGACATGCGCAGGCTTATATCGGAGACCGGCCAACCGATGCCAGAGGTCGGAGTAAAGGCTTTCCGGCCTTCTCAGCCAGCCGGCCCAGGTCAGGCTGTGCACGGCCGCGCCCACCAGGACCAGCAAGATGACCAGGTGCAGCCAGGTAGTTTTGCGACGGAGATTTTTCATAGCTTCAAGGGAATATGTCGGTTGGAGATGCCCGCATCATTAATCGATTCCCGCCGGGTTGCTGGCCTTCCCGGCATAAAGACTTTAGCAGATGGCGGCCAAACTGCCAATTCCTTCCATGGGTCATTCCCGGCGCCGCGCCGGATCTTGTCCTCTTAATAAATTCCAGACCCTCAACCCTGCCCGGCATGGCCAGGAAACCATTTTGCCACCGCGTGCTCCCCAAGGAGCAACCCGAGCCGACCAGCCGCCCTGGGGGTAGGATTCGCCGGACTCCCCTTGCTTGAGCCGGCATCCAGGCAAACTTTCACCTCTGGCCATTTTATGCCGATTACGGATTTAAGCCTGGACAATTCGGCAAACACCGGTGCCGCGCCCGCCGGCGGCAGGCGCAGGTGGCCTCCGCCTCCCGGCTCAGCGTCACCTGTGGTTGCATCGGTTTAGCGCGAACCCTTTTTTCCTCAACTTAACGGATTCTCCGGGCCCCGGTCTAATTTTAACAACCGCTTGTGCTGACCGCAGCTGGCTTAATACCAAGTTGCAGTCAAAAAACCTTGAATATTCATGTCATTCTGAACGGAGCGCCGCGGAGTGAAGAATCTCGGAGGCTTAAAAAGAGAGAGTCTTCGCTGCGCTCAGAATGACAAATAATAGTCTTTTGATTGAAATTTTTTATAAGAACCCCATCAAACTTTGCCGTGGGAGGAATCACTTCATGTTCAAATCGCCCCGTACCTTTGGCGCCATACTGGCTTTCTTGGTGACCGGTTTGTTAACCACGGCCGCGCTCCCCGGTGAAAAATCCGCCGGGTACGGTAAGCCAGGAGCGGCGGACAAGACCCTGGCGCCTTACTTTGTCGTCTTGAGCGACGACCCGAAAGTTGACGCCTTGCCCCTTAAAAGCACCAGGGCCGACGTCAAGATCGCCGGCGTGGTGGCCGAGGTCAAGATCACCCAGGTTTATCGCAATACCGGGCAAAAGACCCTGGAGGCTATCTATGTTTTCCCCGGGTCTACCCGGGCCGCGGTCCATGCCATGCGCATGACCATCGGCGATCGGGTGGTGGAAGCCAACATCATGGAGCGACAAAAGGCCCGGGAAACCTATGAGACGGCCAAAAAGGAAGGCAAGACCGCCTCCCTTTTGGAGCAGCAGCGGCCCAATGTCTTCCAGATGAACCTGGCCAATATTCTGCCCAATGATGAGATCAAGGTGGAACTCAGGTACATGGAACTTCTGATCCCGGAAGACCATATCTATGAGTTCGTCTACCCCACGGTGGTAGGCCCCCGGTACACGACCAAGACGGCCGCCGGGGCGGTGGATACCGACAAATGGGTCCAGAACCCTTACCTGCACGAGGGGCAGGCCCCGCCTTATACCTTTGGCCTGAACGTGGAACTCACCAGCGGGGTCCCCATCGCCAGCCTGACCAGTTCCAGCCATGACGTGGCCATCAACTACTCGGGCAAAACTGCGGCTCAAATCAGCCTCAAGGACGAGAAGACCGGCGGCAACAAGGACTTTGTGCTGCGTTACACCCTGGCCGGCGGCAAGATTGAAACCGGCCTCCTGCTGTACCCCGGCCAGGAAGAAAACTTTTTTATGCTGATGCTGGAGCCCCCGGCCCGGGTCAAACCCGAGGCAGTCTTGCCCCGGGAGTATATTTTCATCGTCGATGTCTCCGGCTCCATGCACGGCTTCCCCCTGGATACCGCCAAAGCCATGATGAAAAACGTCATCAGCGACCTGAAGCCCCAGGATTTTCTCAATGTGCTGTTGTTTGCCAGCGGTTCGGCGGTGCTCTCGCCCACCGGTTCCCTCCCCGCCAGCAAGGCCAACAAGGAAAAGGCCCTGTCTTTTATCCAGACCAAGCCCGGCGGGGGCGGGACCAATATTGTGCCGGCCCTGACCACGGCGCTGGCCCTTCCCCGGACCCCGGGGGTTTCCCGGATCGTGGCGGTAGTCACCGACGGCTACGTGTATGTGGAGCCCCGGGTTTTTCAACTCATCCAGGACAACCTCGGGGCAGCCAACCTCTTTGCTTTCGGCATCGGCACTTCGGTTAACCGCCACCTCATTGAGGGCATGGCCCGGGCCGGGATGGGCGAGACCTTCGTGGTGCTCAACAGTGGTGAGGCCGCCAAACAGGCCGCCAAATTTCGCCAGTACATCGCCAACCCGGTGCTCACGGACATCAAGGTTGCCTATGAGGGCTTTTCGGCCTCGGAGGTCGAACCCCAGGCCCTCCCCGACCTCTTCGCCATGCGGCCCCTCACCCTGCTGGGCAAATACCGGGGCAGCCCCACGGGCGCCATCGTAGTGCGGGGAAAAACCGCCAAGGGTCCCTATGAGCAGCGCCTGGAACTGAAGGAGGCCAAAGCCGGCCCCGAAAACGCCGCGCTCCGGCTGCTCTGGGCCCGGCAGCGGATCATGAGCCGGGTGGATTTCAGCCGGTTTGACCGAGAAAACCAGGAATTGGTGAAAGAGGTGACTGCCCTGGGGCTGAAATACAGCCTCCTGACCCCTTACACATCGTTCGTGGCGGTGGATCAAGTCAAGCGGGCCGACGGCCAGGTGGTCTCCGTCAAACAACCTCTGCCCCTCCCGGAAGGGGTTTCCGACCTGGCCATCGGGGAATCAAGGTCAAAGGCCATGACGCCGTCCATGATGCCGCCGTCGCCATCCGGGCTGATAGCCAAGGATGAGAGTATGGGATTTATGGGCGGGGGGCGGAAGCCTAAAACCGGTCCCCGGGGCGAAGGAACGGTCCCGGCGGAGACTGGAGTTTCGGTAACGGTCAAGGATGTCCGGGTCAAAGGGAATCTGACCCCGGCCGCGGTCCAAAAGGCCCTGGAAGGCGGGTTGGCGAAGCTGGCGCAGTGCTGTCAAGACGCCGCCAAAGCCGGGGTGAAGCTGCCGGCGGAACTCACTTTGACCTTTACCATCGGTCTGGACGGGAAAATTGCCGGGACCCCGAAGGTTGCCCTAACCGCGCCGCAACCAAGCCTGGAAAACTGCCTGGCCGCGGCCCTCAAGGGGTTACAGTTTCCTCAGCCGCAGCCGGCGGCCGTCCCGGTGACGGTAACCCTCAGCCTGACCGAGAAATAAGGCGCCGGAGCCATCGCCCCAAGGCCCCGGGGCCGACTTAATCCCCGGGGCCTTGGGGCATTTTTTTAGATTTTTCCCGGCGCGATCCCCGGCCTCACCCCAGGATCAGGATGCCGGAAAGGGGTCTGGGCGGCGCAGATAGCATCCGCCATGGTCTTGTTCTTGACGGAATAACTAACGAGGACATCGTGTGCCATAAAATCCCCAGACGCGGAGGTCAAAGTCTCTTGCAGGGAAAGGGACAAGTTGCTGCTGTCATCGCCCAAAAAGCCCAAGGGGTCAGAAAAAATAGATACCACGGTATGATGGCAACGCCTTGATCTAAAATAGGTCTTTTATGTTTTTTATCAATAAATATCCGGTTGTTACAGGCAGCTCGCTTAAAGCCAGGCAGATTCAGGCGCACCTGGACGAAGTTGAGGCATGCCCGCCCTGGCGCCGGGAGAACCCGGCCGCGGCCAGAATAGCCTTTACACTCAAGTCCAAGCCTAATATACTTCAAAGAAAAACCGCTTAACTTGGCACGAAAAATAATATGGGTAGAGGGGCAGATAGCCGGGGCCGCTCCCGGTGGCTCTGGGGGCTGGGGGTCATGGCGTTCCTGGGAGTGGGGGCCTGGGGTCTCTGGGGCCACAGGCCGCCGCCCCCGCCGCCCAAGACCGTGACCCCGGCCCAGCCCCCGCGGATGGAGGGCCTCGCCCTCACCGAGATTCATGAAGGCGATAAAACGTGGGTCCTGGAGGCCAAGAAGGCGGATTTTCACCCGGACCAGGCGACCATCAGCATCAGCGGCGTCCGGGTGGAATTCTTCGGCCCCGGCGAAGACATCCGGGTGAAGGCCGAGGCGGGGCTGTTTAACACTAAGACCCGGGTCTTGACCCTGAAGGGGCAGGTGGAGATGAAGCGCGGCGAGTTGCTGATCCAAACCAGCGAGGCCGCCTTTGTGCCGGCCGAGCGAGCCTTGCTCGCCCCCGAGGCGGTAGTGATCACGGAGGCGGGCCTCAAGGTGGAGGGCAAGGGGCTGCGGGTGGAACTGGCCGCCAAGAAGCTGGTTATCGCCCAACACCATCTTACCGAATTACAGGTCAAGGATTGGAGGGGCAAGCATTGAAACGCCATCGGTTTTTAGCCCTCGCCGGGCTCCTGGTCATGTTATGGGCCGGTTCTTCCCCGGCGGACGGCGCCGCCCCCAAGCAGCCGAGCGGGGAAGTCCCTCTGCGCATCACCGCCGCCCGCCTGGAAGCGGATCAGAAAGAAGGGATCATCATGTTCAGCGGCGAGGTGAAGGCCATATACGGCGATGCCACCCTGTACGCCGACCAGCTGCGGGTTTACTTTAAGGCCAAACCCGAGCCCCCCAAAGGGGCCGCCAAACCGCCCCAGGAAAAGGCGGAACCGTCCCCCCTCGGCGATTTGGGGGCTGAGAAGATTGACCGCATCGTGGCCAAAGGCAATGTGCGCATGGTTCAGGAGGACCGGGTAGCCACCGGTAACGAGGCCATCTACTACAAGGACCGGGATGAGGTGGTGCTTACGGGCAATCCCCAGGTATGGCGGGCCGAAAATACCCTGAAAGGGGAACGGATCATCTTCAATCTCAAGACCGACAAGGCGCTGGTGGAAAGTTCGCCGCAGCGCCGGGTGGAAGCCCTGCTCTATTCCCGGGGGTCTTCTGAAGGCAAAGCCCCCCAGCCTATCAGCCCCAAAGCCCGCAAGAGCCGCCAGCCTTAAGCTATGCATCGGCTCACCCTGCAATCTTTGACCAAGAGCTACGACGGCCACAAGGTGGTGGACGGCGTGTCTATGGAGGTGAAGAGCGGCGAGGTGGTGGGGCTCCTGGGGCCCAATGGGGCCGGCAAGACCAGCACCTTTTTTATGGTGTTGGGGCTGCTCCAACCCGACGGCGGGAAGATCTACCTGGACGGCCAGGACATCTCCCTCCTGCCCATTTACCGCCGGGCCCGGTTGGGCTTGCAATACCTCCCCCAGGAGCCTTCGGTGTTCCGGAAGCTCACGGTGGCCGAGAATATCATGGCGATCCTGGAAACCCTGGAGCCGGACCCTCAAGTGCGCCAGGAGCGCCTGGAGAAGCTGCTGGCCGACCTGCACATTTCCCACCTGGCCAACCAGAAGGCCTCGGCCCTCTCCGGGGGCGAGCGGCGCCGGGTGGAGATCACCCGGGCCCTGGTCACCGCTCCCCACTTTATCATCCTGGATGAGCCCTTTGCCGGCATCGATCCCCTGGCGGTGTCTGATATCCAGAATATTATCCGTGACTTGAAAAACCGGGGCCTGGGCGTGCTCATCTCGGACCACAGCGTGCGGGAAGCCCTGGGGGTCTGCGACCGGGCTTATATCCTTCACGAGGGGGTCATCCTGGAGGAGGGCCCCCCGGAACAGCTGGTCCAGAGTGAGTTGGCCAAAAGAATTTACTTGGGCGAGGCCTTTAAGTTATAATAGTTTTGCATCCCGCCACCGGCCGGGGTGCTTATTCTGGCGAACTTTTTGCATAAGGCGAACCGATGGCCTTAGAAATCAGACAAAGCTTAAAACTTACGCAATCCCTCATCATGACCCAGAAATTGCAGCAAGCCATCAAGCTGCTGCAACTTTCCCGTATGGAACTGGTGGGGGAAATTACCCAGGCCCTGGAAACCAACCCGGTCCTGGAAGATGATCAGTTTGAAGAAGAAAAGCCGCCGGAAGAGGAAGAGTTCAGTCTGGGAAATTATGCCAATGGCAATGAATCGCCGCCGGAGGAGGCCAAAAGCGACGGCGAGGCCAAATCCGCGGCGGAAGAATGGGATTGGGACAGCTTCCTGAAGGATCGGCTCATGCCGCCCCCCATGGGCGAATACGAAGAACGGGAAGCCCTGCCCTTTGAGTCCCTGAATGCGGAAGAGACCACCCTGAAATCCCACCTCATCTGGCAACTCCGGATGGCCGAACTGGATCAAGAGGGCGATAATATCGGGGTAATGATCATCGGCAACCTGGACAAAGATGGTTATCTCCGGTCCACGGTGGAGGAGATCGCCGGTGAGATGCGGGTCGCCCCGGCCCGGGTGGAGCAGGTCCTTTCGATCGTCCAGGGATTCGACCCGCCGGGGGTGGCCGCCCGGAACCTGAAAGAATGCCTCCGGTTGCAGCTCAATATCCTGGGCATCCATGACCCCCTGGTGCTCGATATGGTCGACCGCCACCTGAACAATCTGGGGAACAAAAATTACCAGGCCATCGCCCGGGACCTGAAGGTGTCCATCGGGAAGGTGGTGGAGGCCGGCGACCTCATCAGTAACCTGGAGCCCAAGCCCGGCCGGGGTTTTGACGCAGAAGAGGCGGACTACATCAACCCCGACGTCCACGTGGAAAAGGTGGGAAACGACTACGTAATCCGTCTGAACGATGACGGCCTGCCCAAATTGCGGGTTAACGCCTTTTACCTGGAGGCCATGCGAGGTCCCGACAAACTCCCGGACTCGGTCAAGAGTTATATTCAGAAGCACTTGGATAATGCCCTGTGGTTTATTCGCAGCATCCACCAGCGGCAAAAGACCCTGTACCGCGTCACCGAAAGTATCGTGCGCTTCCAACGGGATTTTTTGGATCACGGTCTGTCCCAATTGAAACCCCTGACCCTGCGCCAGGTGGCGGAAGATGTCCAGATGCACGAATCCACCATCAGCCGGGTAACCACCAACAAGTATGTGTACACCCCCCAGGGGGTTTTTAATCTCAAGTTTTTCTTCAACAGCGCCATCAACATGTCTTTGGGGGAACAGATCGCCTCGGAGAGCGTCAAGGACAAGATCCGCCAGCTCGTGGCTGGCGAGAACCCGGAGAACCCCTTGAGCGATCAGGAGATCACCGAAACCTTGCGGCGCCAGGATGTGATCATTGCCCGGCGCACCGTGGCGAAATATCGAGGCATGCTGGGGGTGCTACCCTCCAGTAAACGCAAGAAACCCGGGTACCGGCACAAGAGCCAGCCAGAAAATCATGCCCTTTGAGATCCCGGCTTTTCTGCGAGTTCAACCCTTTGGGAGGCAGTAATGCAAATATCCGTAACTTTCAAGAAGATTGAACCATCTGAGGCCCTAAAGAATTATGTGACCGACCGGTTAACTAAGTTCAAACGATATCTGGACGGGCCGGTGGAAGCCCACGTCGTTTTGGGGCTGGAAAAATTTCGCCATCTGGCGGATGTCACTATTGACAGTAATGGCCACATCATCAAAGGAAGAGAAGAGAATACCGACATGTACGCGGCCATCGATCTGGTGATGGACAAGATCGATATCCAGTTGAAAAAGTTTCGGGACAAGTTGAGGAGCGCCAAAGGCGACCGGAGCCGATCGGCTGCCCCGGCGCCGGCCGAGGCGGAGAAAGCCCCGTCTTTACCGGCGATACGGCGCAAACGGGTGGAGGTGCCGGCCCTGCAACTGACCGATGCGGTGGAATTCATGCAAAGCGGGAAGGACACCCTGTTGGTCTTTACCGATGTGGCCAGCGGCAACTTAAATATCTTATACCGTCGCCCGGATGGCAACTATGTCCTGGTCGAACCCGATTTGGGATAGAGGTATCAGGGAACCGTATGAAAATTATCGACCTCCTGGCCCCAAATTGTGTTTTACCCAATTTGCAAGCCACCAACAAAAAGGGAGTGCTGGAGGAACTGGCCCAAACCCTGGCGCCAGGCGCCGACGGACTCTCACTCCAAACCGTGATGGAGGTGCTCCTGGACCGGGAGCGCCTCGGGAGCACCGGCATCGGCGATAACATCGCCATCCCCCACGGCAAGCTGGCGCAACTTTCCCGGCTCATGCTGTGCTTTGGCCGCAGTCTTAAAGGAGTTGACTTCGACTCCATGGATGGCAAGCCTTCGCAGATCTTTTTCATGCTGCTCGCCCCGGTAAACTCCGCCGGTCTCCATCTCAAGGCCCTGGCCAAGATTTCCCGGATGCTCATGAGCCAGCCTTTCCGGGATAACCTGATGAAGGCGAAGGGGGCCGAGGAGCTTTACCGCTTGATTGCCGAACGAGACGCGGAATTTTGAGGTTGGGTCCGAATATGCTCATCTGGCTATCGATGGCGACCATCCAGGTCTCTTGAGCTCGCTCAATACGGTAAAAATGGCGCAGAACCCAGGTCCGCACTCGGAATCGAATCACCGCCACCAGTCCCCCTTTTCCATTACCATCCTCACCGGGCTTTCCGGTTCGGGGAAGAGCACGGTGTTGCGCGCCCTGGAAGATATCGGCTATTTTTGCGTTGACAACCTGCCCCTGGGCCTGCTCCAGCCTTTCCTGGACATGCAATCAGCGGCTGTTTCGAGCGGGCGCCGGATCGCCCTGGTCATGGACGTCCGCACCGAAGGCTTCCTGCAGAATTTCAGCCAGGTGTTTCGCCGTCTCGAAGAACTGGGCTACCATCTCCACATCATCTTTCTGGAGGCGGATGACGCCACCTTAATGCGGCGTTTCAGCCAGACCCGCCGCCAGCACCCACTGGCGGACCATGACACCATCGTTAAGGCCCTGCGCCAGGAGCGCAACTCCATGGCGGACTTGCGACAACTGGCCCACCGGATCATCGACAGCTCCCACTACAACCCTCATCAACTGCGGGAGTTGGTCAAGGATGAATACTCGGAACTGGCGCCCCGCCAGAGGATGTGGCTCCATCTCATCTCTTTCGCCTACAAGAAGGGCATTCCCCCGGAAGCCGACATGGTGCTGGATGTGCGGTTCTTGCCCAACCCTTATTTTGTGGAAGAATTGCAGCCCCTTACCGGAGAAAACCCCGGGGTCCGGAAGTATGTTCTGGATCGTCCTGAAACCCAAGCTTTTCTCGACCACCTGTTCACGTTTGTGGACTTTCTCCTGCCCCACTACCAGGAAGAAGGCAAAACGCATCTCACCCTGGCCATCGGTTGCACCGGTGGACAGCACCGTTCGGTGGTCATCGCCAACGTCCTGGGGCAACATCTGAGCCGGGAAAATTATCCGTTCACCCTTAGCCATCGCGATATGCCGCGGTCCGCAGGAGAACAGTTATGATCGGAATCTTAATCGTCACTCACCGGGACCTGGCCGAGGCCTTGATGAGCGTCTGGGACCTGGTCCTGGGGCGGCAGGAGGGCATCGCGGCCGTGTCCCTGGACCCCAGCGCGCCCCCGGAGGTCTCCCGCCAGCAGATCCAGCGCGGCCTGTCCCAGGTGAATGGCGGCAACGGCGTCATCATCCTCACCGACATGCTGGGGGGGACCCCATCCAATCTCACCCTGTCCTTCCTGCAAGAAGGCCAGGTGGAGGTCGTCACCGGCGTCAACCTGCCCATGCTCATGAAACTGGCCCACATCCGGGATCAACAGGACCTGCGGGAGGCGGCGTTGGCCCTGCAGCAATCCGGCCAGAAGGGGATTGCCGTGGCCAGCGAGGTCCTCAAAAAGAAATGACCCAGGGGCTCATCATCCGCCGGGCCGGCCTGGCGGATGTCTCGGCCATCTGGGCTATTGAAAAGGCAGCCTTTCTCACCCCCTGGTCCCGGTGGTCCTTCCTGGCGGAATTGGGCCAGAGGTACAGCCACACGCTGGTTATTGGCCCCGCCGCCCCCCACCCCCGGCAGACCTTGGGGTACCTCATCTTCTGGGTCGTGCTCGACGAGATGCACATCCTCAACCTGGCGGTGCACCCCAAACACCGCCGCCGGGGCCTCGCCCGGCGGTTGCTGGCCGAGGGCCTGGCCCAGGCCCGGACCTTAGGGGCCGAACTCGCCTGGCTGGAGGTGCGGACCTCCAACCTCGCGGCCCAGGCCCTTTACAAATCCTTCGGCTTCAGAGAAGTGGGCCGCCGCCCCCGCTACTACGACGACACCCGGGAAGACGCTTTGCTTCTGACCCTGGACTGGAGCGAGGCGGGAAAAAAATGAGGGAGGGGGCAAGGGGCTTTTTCGTAAGCGCCCCTTCCCCCCTCCCTCAGGCTCTCTCCCCCCGATCCTGATATCATTTTCACGTAGGGGCGCACCTCTAGATGTGCGCCCTCAGAGGGCAGACACGCAGGTCCGCCCCTACAGGAGGCTGGCCGGGGAGTTTGAGGCGACGGTGGGGGAATCAATTATAAAAAATTCCCCCGGCCCTCCCCTGCCATTATTTTTGCCAACTTAAGCCGTATTACACTGACAGCCGCCGCCCGGATGTTGGCGCGGGCTGGTGGTCAGGGTCTGCTTAAGATATTTCTCCACCAGGGCCTCCGGGACTTCCAGGGGGGCCCCGGCGATCACTTCCATGCCTTTTTTGCCCAGGAGCCCCTGGGCTTTCTCTCCCAGGCTGCCGGCGATGACGTGGGTTATTCCCAGGTCATCCAGCCACTCGGGGAGGCCCCCGGGTTCGTGGGCCGGTTTGGGGATGAGGTCTTGGGGACCCACGGCGCCGTCTTTGACCGTGAAGACGGCAAAGTGGGAGGCGTGGCCGAACTTATCCGACAGTTTGCCGTCTTTCACCGGCAGGGCGAATTTCATCACCCCTGGCTCCCGGGTAACCAGTGGCGTCAGGGGCAGGGTCTCCAGGATATAATCCACGATGGGCGAAAGGGCCTGGAAGAAGGGGCTGTCTTCCATCTTGACATCAATGAGCCGGCCCTGGTCCGCGGCCTCCACCATCGCCGGGTCAAAGGGCAGTGCCCCCAGGAAGGGGACGTTGGCGGCCTGGGCGGTTTTTTGGCCGCCGCCGCGCTTGAACAGGGCCAGATCCTTGCCGCAGTGGGGGCAGCCGTAGCCGCTCATGTTCTCGATAATCCCCACCACCTTCATGTTGATCTTTTCGCAGAAATTGAGGGATTTGCGCACGTCCGCCAGGGAGATCTCCTGGGGGGTGGTGACGATGACGGCCTGGGCGTCCGGAATGGTCTGGGCCACGCTCATGGGCTCATCCCCGGTCCCCGGCGGTGAATCCACCACCAGGTAGTCCAGGTCGCCCCACTGCACTTCGGTGATGAACTGCCGGATGAGCTGGTGCTTCAGAGGCCCCCGCCAGATCACCGCCATTTCCCGGTCCCGCATGATGGCCTCCACGGAGATGACCCGGAGGTTGTCAAAGAGGTCCGGCGGCAGGGCAAACTGGCCATAGGTCAGGTCCAGGGGTTCCTTGAGACCCAGCATCCTCAAAACGTTGGGGCCGTGCAGGTCCACATCCATCAACCCCACCTTTTTCCCCCGGCGGGCCAGGCTCAGGGCCAGGCTGACGGCGACGCTGCTCTTGCCTACGCCGCCCTTGCCGCTCATCACCACCAGCTTGCGGCGAATCTGCTTCAGGGCCCGGGTCAATTCCCTTTCTTCTTGATCCTTCTGGGTGGCATGATGAGCCGGATCGCACCCCTGGCAAGACTTGGGGTCTTCGCCGCAGGATTGGGGATCGGCTCCGTGAGAACATTTATCCATATTTCAAGCTCTCCTTATGGGTAGTCAATGAAAAAACCGGCCGAGAGGCCGGAGCCTCCCTCCCAGATTCCTCTCGCCTTGAAAAACTCATCCCAGCATGATCATGGCAATCTGCCGGTAAAGGGGCATGAGGATAGCCCCCATGATGCCGGTGTAGAACAGGACCAGGATGAGGATGAAGCCCACCGGCTGCAGGTAGCTATAGAGGCGGGCAAGCTCCCGGGGCAGCAGGAGGGCCAGGATGTGGGAGCCGTCCAGGGGCGGGATGGGAATCAGGTTGAACAGGGCCAGGTAAATGTTGATGCTCACGCCGAAGTAGGCCAACTGCATGAGGCCCTGGTTTTCGAGCCCCAGACGCAACAAGACGGAAAAAATCGCGGCCAGGGCCAGGTTGCTGATGGGCCCGGCGGCGCTCACCGCAAACTCCCCCCAGCGGTAATTGCGATAGTTGAGGGGGTTGACCGGCACCGGCTTGGCCCAGCCGAACAGAATGCCGGCATGGGTCATCAGGAGCAAGAGCGGCAGGATGATGGTCCCCACCGGGTCGATGTGGGGGACCGGGTTCAGGGTGATGCGGCCCATGATGCGGGCGGTGGGGTCGCCGTTCAGGAGGGCCACGTAGCCGTGGGCCACCTCATGGATAATGATGGAAAACAGGAGCACCACGGCCATGAGGGCCGCTTCCAGGAGGTAGGGTAAGGTCATCCCGGGCATATTGCTCAGGTTTCCCGGATCAAGGCTTCTCCCGCGCCCCGCAGCCGCTCCAGTTCCGTAAGCGACGCTGCCTCGAAATAGAAGCGCACCACCGGCTCGGTGCCGGAGGGCCGGAAACACACCCAGCTGCCGTCTGAAAGGAGATACTTGTGCCCGTCCAGGGTGATGTGCTCGGCCACGGCCAGACCGGCGAACCGGGCCGGCGCGGTCTGAAGGCGCACCAGCAGCCGCTCTTTGACTTCCGGCGTCAGGGAGAAATTGAGGCGGCGGTTGTAGACCGGCCCCACCTTGGCAAACAGGTCGGCAATGAGTTCGGGCAGGCCCTTGCCTTTCCGGGCCACCATTTCGGCCACCAGAACCCCGGCCAGGATGCCGTCTTTTTCCGGCAGATGGTGCTTCATGGAGAAGCCTTCGCTCTCCTCGCCCACCATGACCACCTGGTCGTTATTGATATATTCCCCCAGGTGCTTGAAGCCCACCTTGGTGATGTGCACCGGGCGGTGGTGTCGGGCGGCGATCCGGTCCAGCAGGTGGGTGGTGGCCACGCTGCGGGCCACGCCCCCGTCCCACCCCCGGGTCTCGATGAGATAATCGAAGAGGAGGCCCAGGACGGTATTGGCATCCCGATAAACCCCGGCGGCGTCCATGACCCCGAAGCGGTCGGCGTCGGCGTCCACCGCCAGGCCCAGATGCGCCCCGGTGGCCCGGATGCGGGCCGAGAGATCCTGGAGGAATTCCTCGGAAGGCTCCGGCCGGTGCCCGCCGAAGTAGGCGTCCCGATAGCCGTTGAGGAGTTCCACCTCCACCCCCGCCTCCCTGAGAAAGGCGTCCAGGTAATCCCGGCCGGTGCCGTAGAGCACGTCCACCACCACCTTGAGGCCTGACCGTTTCAAGACCTCGAGGTCCACCAGCGTCCTGAGGTGCTCAAAATAGGCGGCCCGGGGCTCCAGGTCGACGACCAGCCCCTGTTTCCGGGCTGTTGCCACGGGCATGGTCTTGACCGCGGCGGCGGGCAGGGCGCCGATGAGGGATTCAATGGCGTTGGTCACCGTTGATGGGGCCGGCCCGCCGGTGGCGGGCGAGAACTTGAGGCCGTTGTACTCCGGGGGATTGTGGCTGGCGGTGATGTTGATGCCCCCGGCGTGCTGGCCTTCCCGGATGGCGAAACTCACCACCGGCGTGGGGCAATCCCGGGTGGTGAGATGGCTGGTGATGCCGTTTCCCGCCATCACCTCCGCGGCGGCGGCGGCAAAGGCCTCGGACCGGAAGCGAGTATCGTAGCCGATCACCACGCCCCGATGGGCAAGGCCTTCTTGTTTGAGATAGTCGGCAATGGCCTGGCACACCAGGCGGGCATTAGCGAAGGTGAAATCTTCCGCGAGAATACCCCGCCAACCCGAGGTTCCGAATTTGATTTCCGTCATCCGACCTAGTTCCTTGAGTCGCTGGCCGTTGGCCAGCCTGGTGGGCAATGCCACCCTTTAGAACTTACGTCCCCAAGTCGTAGGAGGACAGATATTTTTCCTGTTCGGGAGTCAGGGTGTCGATATCCACCTGCATCGCCGCCAGTTTCAGCCGGGCGATTTCTCTATCGATAGCTTCCGGGACCGGGTAGACTTGCTTCTTGAAATTCTGGTGGTTCTGCAAAATGAATTCCGCGGACAAGGCCTGATTGGCAAAGCTCATATCCATGACCGCCGAGGGGTGGCCTTCGGCTGCGGCCAGGTTGACCAGGCGGCCTTCCGCCAGCACATAGAGACAGGTGCCGTTTTTCAGGGTAAATTCTTCCACCGCGTCCCGAATCTGGCGCCGGGCGGTGCTGAGGCGCTCCAGGGCCGGGATGTCGATTTCCACGTTAAAGTGCCCGGAATTGGAGAGGATGGCGCCGTCTTTCATAAGCCCGAAATGCTCTTCCCGGATGACATTGATGTCGCCGGTGAGGGTGCAGAAGATGTCGCCGATCCTGGCGGCCTGCGCCATGGGCAGGACTTCGTAGCCATCCATCAGGGCTTCCAGGGCCTTGAGGGGGTTGACCTCGGTGATGACCACCCGGGCGCCCATGCCCCGGGCCCGCATGGCCAGTCCCCGACCGCACCAGCCATACCCGGCCACCACAAAGATGCTGCCGGACATCAGCCGGTTGGTGGCCCGCATGATGCCGTCGATGGTGCTCTGGCCGGTGCCGTAGCGATTGTCGAAGAGGTATTTGGTCATGGCGTCATTCACCGCGATGATGGGGAAGCGCAGCACCCCATCTTTGGCCATGGCCTTGAGGCGGATCACCCCGGTGGTGGTCTCCTCGGTGCCGGCGAAAACCTCCCCGAGCAGGTCCTGGCGTTTGGTGTGGACGGTGAAAACCAGGTCGGCCCCGTCGTCCATGGTCATCTGGGGTTTCACATCCAGGGCCTGGTCGATGTGGCGGTAGTAGGTGTCGCCGTCTTCCCCTTTGATGGCGAAGGTGGGGATGCCTTCGTGCTTGGCCAGGTAAGCGGCCACATCGTCCTGGGTGCTCAGGGGATTGGAGGCGCAGACGTGGACCGTGGCCCCGCCGGCTTTCAAGGTGGCGGCCAGCACCCCCGTCTCGGTGGTGACATGGAGACAGGCGGCGATCCTGAGCCCGGCCAGGGGTTTTCCCCGCTCGAACCGCTCCCGGATGGCATTCAAGACCGGCATATCCCGCTGGGCCCACTCCACCCGCAGGCGGCCCTTGTCAGCCAAATTAATATCTTTGACGTCGTAATGCATGAAGTTTCCTCGTTATGGTTGGGGAGTGCATACGCACTTGGGGGCGGGCCCGGCCAAACCGGCTTTTTCCCGCAAGATGTCCACTTTGCTGATGTACTCCCAGGTGAAGTCTGGATCGGTGCGGCCAAAATGGCCGTAAGCCGCGGTCTTCTTGAAGATGGGGCGCTGGAGTTCCAGGTACTGGATCATGGCGGCCGGCTTGAAGCTGAAGGTGGACTTGATGATGTCCAGGAGATTGTCCTCGGGGATGACCGAGGTGCCGTAGGTATAGACCATGATGGACAGCGGGTCGGGCAGGCCGATGGAGTAAGCCACCTGGACTTCGCAGCGATTGGCCAGGCCGGCGGCCACCACGTTCTTGGCCACGTGGCGGAGCATGTATGAGGTGGTGCGGTCCACCTTGGTGGGGTCTTTGCCCGAGAAGGCGCCGCCGCCGTGATAGCCCCGGCCGCCGTAGGTGTCCACGATGATCTTCCGGCCGGTCATGCCGCAGTCGGCCAGGGGGCCACCCACCACGAACCGGCCGGTGGTGTTCACCAGAAACTGGGTGTCCACCAGCAGGTGGGCCGGGATGGTCTTTTTGATGACTTCCTCGACGATGGCCTCTTTCAGATCCTCATACTTGACGTCGGGGTTATGCTGGGCCGCGACCACGACGGTGTGCACGCTTTTGGGCAGACCGTTTTCATAGCGCACCGTTACCTGGGTCTTGCCATCGGGACGCAGAAATGGCAACCGGCCGTTTTTTCTCACCTTGGCCAGGCGCTCCGCCAGCCGATGGGCGTACCAGATGGGCATGGGCATCAGGTTTTCGGTGGAGGTGGTGGCATAGCCGAACATCAACCCCTGATCACCGGCCCCCTGCTCCGGGGTCAGCCCCCGGCCCTCGACCCCCAAGGCGATATCCGGCGACTGGCGGTCCAGGGAGGTGATGACGGCGCAGGTGGCCCAGTCGAAGCCTATGGATGAATCGTTATAGCCGATCTCTTTAATGGTTTCCCGGACGATAACGGGAAAATCCACCTGCGCCGTGGTGGTGATTTCTCCGGCAATCATGACCAGGCCGGTGGTAACCAGAGTTTCGCAGGCCACCCGGGCAAACTTGTCTTGGGCAATGATGGCATCTAAAATCGCGTCGGAGATTTGATCCGCCACTTTATCGGGATGCCCCTCGGTCACTGACTCCGAGGTAAAAAGAAAATCTGATTTGGCCATCCTAAGGGGACTCCTTGAGACAAGAATAATCGCGGCGCGGGGGATACCCGCGCCTATCCTGACAAATTTAACCGGATATAGAGAAAAAAGCGAGTGGTTTTTCAACCGAGGCGGTATTTTTGAGGCGATTGTTTTGGTCCACCAGGACCACCTTGGGTTGGTGCCGTTCAAGCTCCGCTGCCTCGTAGGTGGCGTAGGTGGTGATGATGATCAAATCCCCCACCGCCCCTTTGCGCGCCGCGGCCCCGTTCAAACAGATGACCCCGGAATCTTCCTCGCCTTCAAGGGCGTAGGTTTCAAACCGTTCGCCATTGGAGATATTGTAAACGTGGACCATCTCGTAGGCCAAGATGTCCGCGGCCCGCATCAATTCCGCCGCGATGGTAATAGACCCCTCATAATGCAGGTCGGCCTGGGTGATGGTGGCCCGGTGGATTTTGGATTTCATCATTGCACGCAGCATAAACGGGTCTCCGATAACAAGGTATTATCAATGAGGCGGGTCTTATTAACCCACACCGCCAGCAATAACCGGGCCTCGCCCCGGATGGCCCCCACTTCCTTGAGGGTGGCTGGGTCCACCAGGGCCACGTAGTCGATGCGGGCGCCGGGCGTCGCGTCAATAATCTGGCGCACCGCGGCCAGGATAGGCTCCCGGCTCTTGACCCCGGCGGCCACCAGGTCCCGGGCCGCCAGCAGGGCCCGATAGAGGCACAGGGCCGCGGCCCGTCCTTCCGGGTTCAAGTAGGTATTCCGGGAACTCATGGCCAGTCCGTCCGGCTCCCGATTGATGGGCCGGCCGGCGATCTTAATCGGCAGATCCATATCCGCGACCATCTGCTTCACTACCATCAACTGCTGATAGTCCTTTTCCCCGAACACGGCCACCCCGGGGGAAACCTGGTGGAGGAGCTTAAGCACCACGGTGGCCACCCCCCGGAAATGCCCCGGCCGCGAGGCGCCGCACAGGCCGCCGGACAGGGACTCCACTTCCACAAAGGTCTGGTACCCCGGGGGATACATGGCCTCAGCTTCGGGGGTGTAGAGGCAATCGACCCCGACCTCCCGGGCCAGGCGCACATCCCGGTCCAGGTCCCGGGGGTAGCGCCCTAAATCTTCCTGGGGCCCGAATTGAGCTGGATTGACGAACAGGCTCACCACCAGGCGGTCCCCGATGGTCCTGCCATACTCCATCAGGCTCAAGTGCCCCGGGTGGAAAAAGCCCATGGTGGGCACCAGGACGACTTTCAATTCCTGCCCCCGCCACTGCCGGGCCAGGCTTTGCATCTCCTGGGGGTCGCTGATTATCTCCATAAAAAAACCCCAGACCGATTCTCCGGGGGGTTAGAAGCCGCCCGTCGAGTCTCAGTCCGCGCTACGCCGGATCCAAGCTCTGGGTTAACTACAATTAACTTTTACCATGATTGCTGGGGAATTGTCAATCTTTAGATGGATTTTAGCGGCTCCGTGCGAACCACTGGCTGAAAACCTGTGCCACGGCGCTTAAATCGGTGCATCTGAAGCCCCATTACGCCTATAAAAGCCCTCCCTGCTGGTCTTCGGGGGCAGGCCCTTTATGCTTGCGGGCGGCCTTCTTGAAGGTCCCGGCCGGGGCGAAGCGCGGGTACTGCAATTCTTTCCCGGCGAACAGCTCGGCGATAGTGAGGATTTGCAGCCGGGGATACCGGTGCCCGGGAAAATGCACCGGCTCGTAAAACCCCGCGGCCGCGGCCTCCTCCCGCATGGGTTTGGTGGGCGGCTTCAGGGTCAGAAACGCCCCGATGGCCCCCTTCTCCCGGTCCAGCACCCCTTTCAGGTCGCGAATGTCCCCCGCCTTGACCCCGCCGCTCTTCACCTGGATCAGCACCTTCTTATACTTGCCGGAGTTGTCGTCGTCGAAATTGATCACCCCGTCGACCCCGGAGTCGGCGCCCTTCTTTTTATCCTGGGCCGGGCGGGCCTCCACCCGGCCCAAGGCCCACCACTCAAACTGGTGCCGGTTCGTCAGGGCCAGGGCCTCGGCGCTCAGTATGTCGGCGGGCTCGCCGATGACTTCATAGGGGGTCAGGTCCGGCCCGAAGCTGTCGTGCAAGCGCTTTTTTATCAAGGTGATGGCCAGGTGGGTGATATCAATGCCGATCCAGCGGCGTTTCAACCTCTCCGCCACGTTCAGGGCGGTGCCGCAGCCGCAGAAGGGGTCCAGCACCAGGTCGCCGGGGTTGCTGCTTAACTTAATAATTCGCTCTAATAAACCTTCCGGCTTTTGTGTGGGATAACCTAAACGTTCTTTGGCCTGGGCATTGATAGGAGGAATATCGGTCCATACATCTTGAATCGGAACACCTTTCACTTCGTCCAGATATCGTTTGTATGCAGGCCAACCTCCACCTGGAGGCCAATAAATTCTCCCCTTCCTATCTAACTTCTCCAAGTTTTCAATAGTAAATTTCCAATGGTTCCCTTTGGCCGAAACATCGAAACCACGCCAGGGTTGTCCCGAGGAACCTCGGCGTGTTCCCATAGCTGTTAGATTATCAGCCCTCCAAATACGCCCATCTGGGTCCATCTGAGTGTAATGAGATTGGATATATTTGGAGTCATGTGCAGTAAAAATGGGATTCCATACATAATTGTCTGATTTACTATACAAGAACAATATGTCATGCGAAGGTCCAGGCCTTTTAGCGCTACTGTGAGCGCCGGTGCGCTTCCAAACTATTTCAGATAAAAACCTTTTGTGCCCAAACACCGCATCCAACAACAACTTTATATAATGACTCGCCGTGGGATCACAGTGGAGATAAATAGACCCCGTGGGCTTCAGGACCCGGTGCAGTTCCACCAGGCGCACCGCCATCATGGTGAGGTAGGCCATCATGTTGTTCTGGCCCAGGAAGGCGCGCAGGGCTTGCATCAGGTCGGATAGTTTCCGGGGTCCCAGGGTGACCACGTCGTGGTAGGCGCCCTCGGCCTCCTGCCCCCACTGCCAGGTGTCTTCGAAGGCGGTGATCTGGGCCGCGGATTTCTCGCCGCTTTTCTCGGCGAACAGGACGTTATAGGTGGCGTTGGAGTTGAAGGGCGGGTCGAGGTAGATCAGGTCCACGCTCCCGGCGGGAATACGTTGGCCCCGGAGGATATCCAGGTTGTCGCCGAAGTAAAGCTGATTCTTCCAGGTTTCCATGGCTCTGAATTCAGATTAGCGCTTTACTGCCGGGAAGGAAAGAGAAAAATCAGGCGGGCGCGGAGGCCCGCCCCACCAACTTTTTCATGCTTTACGGGTGGGGCAGGCCCAGGCGCGACTGCTCACAGCTCACTGCTCACTCCTGCCTACTTCTTCTCTTCCTCCGCCTTTCCCGTGGTCTTGGTGCCGCACATGGGGCAGAGTATGTCCACCTCTTTGGGGTCCCCGATGAACTTCTCCCTCATCTTCTCCGGCGGGATAAAACTTACGTCCCCGCACGCACACGCCGGGCACTCGGCGTGTACCACAATTTTCCTCTTCGTCATGCTGCCTCCTTCCTTGCCAGGATGAATCCCGGCTGTCCCCCAGGAGGGCGGGCGCAGCCGGGGCATCTTTATTAGTAATCATGCAATCGGCTAAATGGAAGGGACCGCCTCAGATTTAAGCCCCGGGGCGCGGCTGGCGGGGAAGCCCGGGGAGCCCGGCCCCGCTTAGCTGAAGGTCCCCGGCCCGGTGGCGGCGGCCCGCTGGCAGCTCAACTCCTTGGCGCCTTTGGGGGAGTTCACCGGGATCAGGTGGTAGTTGGGCCCCAGCCGATGAATGTGGGTGTCGTGATAGGAGAATACCCGACCCTGGAGCATCTTATCCGGCGAGATGGCGATGCCCGGCACCACGTTGCCGGGACTGAAGGCCGCCTGCTCCACCTCGGCGAAATAGTTCTCCGGGTTGCGGTTTAAGACCAGCTTGCCGACTTTGATGGGCGGGACCTCGCGGTGGGGCCAGACCTTGGTGATATCCAAGATGTCCCACTTGATTGGGCGCGTTCGGGTTGCCGCGCCGCCGTTACCGGGATCCCCCGATAAGTAAGTTGGTTGACCTTTATTTATACGATCCGTCAAGGAAAAAAAGCCTCCAGCCCTAAGAGGGCTGGAGGCAGGAAGCAACCGCAGTGGGGTTCAGCTATGACCCCGCTCTCATCCGGGGACCCGGTTTAACTTGGGTGCGCCTGACAGGCCCCGGCCCGGCATTTTTTCTCCTGGATATGCGCCTCAATTTCCGGGCGGAAATGTTTCAAGGCGCTCATCAAGGGGACCCCGGCGGATTGCCCCAGGGGGCAGTAAGAGGCATCTTGTAAGGTGGCCGCCAGCCGTTCCAGGAAAGCCAGATCCTCCATCTTGCCCCGGCCCTGGTAGATACGGGTGATGGTCTGGAGCAGGCGGAGCGTCCCTTCCCGGCACGGGGTGCACTGGCCGCAGGATTCGTGCGCGAAGAAGACGGCCACGGCGCGCAGGAAATCCAGGACGCAGGTGGACTCGTCCATCACCAGCATGGTGCCGGATCCCAAGGCGCCGCCGGCTTCGGCCAGGGAGCCGAAGTCCATGGGGACATCCAGGGACTCGGCCGTCACCAGGCCGGCGGAGGCGCCGCCGGTCTGGCACATCTTAAAGCTGCGGCCGGGGCGGAGGCCCCCGCCGTAAGTGTCGATCAACTCCCGGAGGGTGAGGCCCACCGGGGCTTCCACGATCTGGGGCGTTTGCACGTGGCCGATGACCTGGTAGATCTTGGTGCCCGAGGTGTCCGGGGTGCCAAGGCTCTTATACCAGGCCCCGCCCCGGTTGATGATGGCCGGGACGCTGGAGAGGGTCTCCACGTTGTTCACCACCGTGGGGCGGCCCCAGAGCCCCGAGACCCCGGGAAAGGGAGGCTTCAGCCGGGGGTAGCCCCGCTTGCCCTCGACGGACTCGATGAGGGCCGTTTCTTCCCCGCAGATGTAGCAACCGCCACCGGAGCGGATTTCCACGTTAAAGGAAAAGTCAGTGCCGAACAGCTTCTCTCCCAAAAAGCCCTGGGCCGTGGCCTGGTTAATGGCATGTTGCAGGCGGTGCTGGGAAAGATAGTATTCTCCCCGGCAGTAGATGAAGCCCCGGCTGGCCCCCACCGCGTAGCCGGCGATGGCCATGCCTTCCAGGACCTTATGGGGGTCGCCCTCCATCAGGTAGCGATCTTTAATAGTGCCCGGCTCCCCTTCGTCGGCATTGCAGACGATGTACTTGGGAGTAACCGTCAGAGGCCGGGTAAAAGACCACTTCAGTCCGGCGGGGAACCCGGCGCCGCCCCGGCCCCGGAGTCCCGAAGTTTTCACTTCCTCGACCACAGCTTCCGGCGTCATGGTGGTCAAGGCTTTCTTCAGGGCGCCGTAACCGCCCCGGTCCAGGTAAGCCTGGATCTCCATGGGATCGATCAGGCCCACATTATCCATAAGGACCGGTTCAGCCGGACAGTGCTTGTAATGGCGATAATCTTTCGTGGAGTAAGGCAACTGGCGGAAATCCGGTGCCTTGCCGGCCCGGTAGTCGGCGATGATTTGCCCGATTTTCTCCCGGGTCAGGTTGCCGTGGACCACCTCGTTGATCTGCATGGCCGGGGCTACTTCACAGATGCCCAGGCAAGCCGACAACTCCAGGGTAAACAAGCCGTCCGCGGTGGTTTGCCCCACCGCCAGGCCCAGTTCCGCCTGGAGCGCCTGGAGCATATTTTCGGCGCCGTTCACATGGCATGGCGGGGATTGGCACATCCTGACGATGTATTTCCCCCTGGGCTTCCAGGCGAACATGGAATAGAAACTCATGGTGCCGAAGATGTCGCTGCCGGGGAGGTTGAGTCCCGCGGCAATGGCAGCTTGCATGGGCGCCGGCACGTAGCCCATGATTTCCTGGGCTTCATGGAGGACCGGCAGCAGGTTCCCGGGGGTAGCCCGGCGGCCGGCGATGATGGCCTCCAGCCGGTCCAAAACTTCCGGTTTGAGGTTATCGGTCGGAACAATGGCGCAGGGGCCAGGATTAGTTGTCATGGGAGCCTCCAGGTAACGGTCAAGCCTTCTCGATGTTCACGGCGCATACTTTGAACTCCGGGATTTTGGCCACCGGGTCCAGGGCGGCGATGGTGAGCTTATTCACCGGCGCTTCATGGTAGTGGAAGGGGATAAAGATGGTCCCCGCCACTGCCTTGGGCGACACCAAAGCCCGGGCGACCAGCTCGCCCCGGCGGCTCTTCACCCGCACCGGCTCGCCATCCGCGATGCCATAGCGGGCCGCATCCCCGGCCGTAATTTCCACCCGGCATTCCGGGGCTTTTCCCTCCAGGCCCGGAGCCCGGCGGCTCATGCTGCCGGTATGGTACTGGTAAAGCACCCGCCCGGTGGTCATAACCAGAGGATAGTCGGCGTCGGGCATTTCCGCCGGATCCCGGTGATCAATGGCGAAGAAGGCGCCCTTGCCCCGGGAAAACTGGCCCCGGTGCAAATAAACGGTCCCGGGGTGTTCCGTGGTGGGACAGGGCCATTGCAGTCCGCCCTCCGCCTCCAAACGGGCATAAGTGATGCCGGCATAGGATGGCGTAACCTGGCGAATCTCCTCGAAGATGGCTTCGGGGCCGGCATAGTTCATGGGGTACCCCAGGCGCCGGGCAAGCTCCGCAATAATCTGCCAGTCAGGCCGGGAATCGCCCAGGGGCGCAATCACCTGGCGCACCGGGGCCACCCGCCGCTCCGTATTGGAGAAAGTGCCTGATTTTTCGGCAAAGGTCGCCGCGGGCAAGACTACGTCGGCCAGTTGGGCGGTTTCGGTGAGGAAAATATCCTGCACTACCAGGAAATCCAGCTTGTTGAGCGCCTTGACCACGTGGTCGGCATCGGCTTCGGAAATGACCGGGTTCTCCCCGACGATATACAGGGCCTTAATTTTGCCCTCCGGGATGGCCGGCACCATGCCGGTCATGGTCAGGCCCACCCAATCCGGCAGCTTCTCGACCCCCCAGGCCGCCTCCATCTTGGCCCGGGCCGCCGCGTCGGTTACCGGCTGATAACCGGAAAAGACGTTGGGCAGGCCGCCCATGTCGCAGGCCCCCTGGACGTTGTTCTGGCCCCGGAGGGGGTTGACCCCGCCGCTCTCAATCCCGACGTTGCCGCAGAGCATGGCCAGGTTGGCCAGGGTCTTAACGTTGTCGGTGCCGCTGGTGTGCTGGGTGACGCCCATGGCATAGACGATGGAGGCGGCCTTGGCCTGGGCATAGAGACGGGCGGCGCGGCGCAGGTCCGCGGCGGGCACCCCACTGATCTGTTCCACATATTCCGGGGTATATTTGGCCACGGTTTCCCGGAGAGCCTCGAAGTTTTCCGTACGTTCGGCAATATAGGCCTGATCGTGCAAATTCTCCTGAATGATGAGGTTCATCAGGCCGTTGATGACCGCGATGTCGGTGCCGGGAAGCTGCCGCAGCCACAGGGTGGCGTGGCTCACCAGGTCGATGCGGCGCGGTTCGATAACGATGAGGGCTTTATTCCTAAATTTCACCGCCCGCTTGATGAAGGTGGAGATAACCGGATGAGTCTCCGTGGTGTTGGATCCCGTGACCAGGATACAATCTGAGTCCTCAAGCTCGGCGATGGAATTGGTCATCGCACCGGAGCCGAAGGAGGCGGCCAGACCGGCCACCGTGGAGCTGTGTCAGAGACGGGCGCAGTGATCCACGTGATTGGTGCCGATCACCGCCCGCATGAGCTTCTGCATCAGGTAGTTTTCTTCGTTGGTCACCCGGGCCGAGCACCAGCCGCCGATCTTCTCGGGGCCCTCTTTATCTCTGATATCTTTGAGGCGAGAGGCTACCAGGTCCAGGGCCTCGTCCCAGCCGGCCTCCCGGAAGGCGCCATTCTCTTTGATCAAAGGCGTTTTTAACCGGTCGGGGTGATCCACAAAGTGCCAGCCGAAACGCCCCTTGGCGCACAGCTTCCCCAGGTTGGGGATGGCATCGGCGCCGGTAACTTTCACCATGCGGCCGTCTTTGACATGGACGTCCACCTGACAGCCGACCCCGCAGTAGGGGCAGGTGGTGCGAACCAGGCGCCGTTCCCAGGGACGTCCCTGGCCTATGGCATGCTTGTCCAGGATGGCGCCCACCGGACAGGCCTGGAGGCATTCCCCGCAAAAGACGCAATCGGAGTTGACGTAGGGAAAATCTCCCCGGGCCACGATCTTGTTGTGCGCCCCCCGGTAGCCGATGGCGATGGCCTGGTTGACCTGCCACTCATTGCAGGCCCGGACGCACCGGCCGCACATGACGCACTTGGAAAAATCCCGCACGAGCATGTGGTTGTCATCTTCGTAGTAGTAGGGAGTATCCGGGGGATTGGCAAAATCGGGGGTCGTCACCTGGTAGCGATAGGCCAGGGACTGGAGTTCGCATTCGCCGTTGGCCTCGCAGACCAGGCAATTGTGATTGCCCGAGGCCAGCAGCAGTTCGATGACCATCTTGCGAGCCTCCACCACCCGGGGGGATTCGGTCTGGACCACCATCCCCGGGGCCGCCTGAGTGGCACAGGCGGGGAGCAGGGTGCGGGCCCCCTCCACCTCTACCACGCAGACCCGGCAGGCTCCGGTGGGAGTCGTGTCTTTATAATTGCATAAAGTCGGCACCGTAATGCCGGAACCCAGGGCGACATCCAGAATAGTCTGCCCCGCCTCGAACGAGTGCGTCGCGCCGTTGATTGTCAGAATCGACGGAGGCATAATTTCCCTGCCCTCCATTTTAGAGTTCGGCTTTGGACCGTATCGGCTGAGTCTCCTGGCGTTCAGCCCGCCGACGCGGACTGCCGCGCCTTACCAAGAGTCCAGCTAGTCTGTGAAATTTTTATCAACCTACAGGATTGCTGGATGAAAATCAAGCAGGAAATGCCGGTGTGCTTACTTACATGCCATTAGCGCCAAAGGGTCATCCTGAACTGAGAGAATAATTTAATGATTTTAACATGATGCCATCATAACCGCATTCAATCGACCAGTCCCTCATGAGCCGTTGGCTCACCCATAATTTTTGAAAAGTCCGGTGGGGCGGGCCTCCGTGCCCGCCGTGGCTGCGGTGGCACAGGCTTTCCAGCCTGTGCCGGGACAGCCGGGCGGCTGTCCTCCATATCCTCAGGAAATTTTCGAAGACAGACCTTCCGATCCGCCCGGCAAGGGAATGGTTTATACCGTGTTCGTTTTGTAGGGGCGGGTTTGAAACCCGCCCCTACGAGCCCCTACGAGAGATATCAATAGGTTATCTGGATGGTTTGTTTCATTTCAAAGGGAACACGGTATAAGACCAATGAGCAATCAAAAGACTATTTTTGTCATTCTGAGCGCAGCGAAGAATCTCTCCTTTAAAGCCGCCGAGATTCTTCACTCCGCGGCGCTCCGTTCAGAATGACATGGATTTTCATAGCTTTGTGACTGCAACTTCGTATTAGGACAGGAGTCGAAGGCCAGGCTCAGCCGGCCCCCAGATGGACAGGCAGCAAGGTGGGCAGATCAATTGGGGTGATTTCTCCATCATATTCGGCTGCCATCACCCGGTCCCGGCCTGCTTGCTTGGCCCGGTAGAGGGCGGCGTCGGCCGACCGGATAAGTTGCACCCCGGTGTCGCCGTGGTCCGGATAAACGGCCACGCCCAAAGAGAGGGTGGCGGGTTTAAGACCATGGTGGCGCTGATGCAACTCCTTGACGGCTTGACGCAAACTTTCGGCCCGCTCCAGGGCAATCTCCATTGAGGTCCCCGGCAGGATGAGCAAGAATTCTTCCCCGCCATAGCGGCAGGCGATGTCTTCCCCCCGGATATGACTTTTGAGCAGAATTCCCAGGGCGCTCAGCAGTTCATCCCCGGCATTGTGGCCGAAGGTGTCATTATACAGCTTAAAATGATCCAAATCCATCATGATCACGCCCAGGGAAATGCCCTGGCGTTTGACCCGGTTGAGCTCCCGTTCCATGGTCTCTTCCAGGTAGCGGCGGTTAAACAGGCCGGTGAGGGAGTCGCGGATGGCCTGGCTGCGCAGGGTCTCCCGGAGTTTCAAATTGGCCAGGGCCAGGGCCAGATCTTCGGCCACCGTCAGGGCTAACTGGTCTTTGACGGCCGCCAGCGCCGGGGTCTGCGCTTCGGCTGGGGGCCCAGACCGGAGGTGCAACACCCCCAGGGTCTCCCCCTGGGCGATCAGGGGCACGCACAGATAGCCGTGGGGGACAGACTCCGGGGGCAATTGGTGGCAGAACAGGGTTTCCTGCGGGCTTCCCACCTTGTGGAGCCGCCCGCGCCGCACCGACCAGCATTCATCCGGGGCAAAGCTCGTGACCAATTGCACCGCCTTGCCCCAAATTGCCATGGGCTCAAACAGGTTCCGGGAATTATTGAGCATGTACAAGGCCCCCGCATCATCCGGGAAAAGTCGGGGCATGAAATGCCCGATGGCCTTATAAGCTTCTTCCGGAGCCTGGCAGACCTGGAGCATATCCGCCATTTCATTGGCCATGGTCATGGCATGGTTGCGCTCCTCCACCTGGGCCAACACCTCCTGGAGACTCAGATTGGCTTCCTGGAGGGCTGTCTCCACCTGCTTGCGCTCGGAGACTTCATGCCGCAGCCGCTGATTGACGGCGGCCAGATCATCCAGGGCCTTTTTGATCTCACTGAGGTCCCGGGAGACGCACATACTGCCAATCACCTTATGGTTGCGGTCGTATAAGAAACTGATGGACAGGGCGAACAGGGCAATGACCCCATCCTTTTTCTTCAAATAGACCTCATAGCCGCGGACCGAGCCGTCCCGGCGCAATTGGCTCAGCATGGCTTGAAGTTGATCTTGGTCGGCATAAAGCTCAGAGGATGAGTTACCTTCAAGTTCACTGAAAGAATAGCCGAATACCTGCTCAGCAGCTTTATTCCATTTGATGATCCTGCCGCGCTGGTCCACGATGCCGATGGGGTCGGCGGAGTTGTCCAGGATATTTTCCAGGTATTCTTTGGCCTGCCTGACCTCATTTTCGGCCTGGCGGCGCGCGGTGATATCCCGGACAAACACGATCTCCCGGATATGATCCCCGTGGAGAAGGTTGGCCGCAGTGCATTCCACATCGACCAGAGAACCATCTTTGCGCCGATAGCGCCGGGCCGATATGTTGGCCTGAGCCTCCGGGTCTTCCCCGGCCACCGCCTCCCGGGTGTCTAAAGCCTTCGGCTCCAGGAGTTTGTCGATCTCCATGCCGACGAGTTCTTCCGGGCCGTACCCCAGCCATTGGGCCATAAAGGGATTGGCGCTTATAATCCGGCGGGTTTCCGGGTCAAAGACGAACACCGCTTCGGGCGCCGCGGCAAACATGGCCCGGAAACGGGCCTCGGAGGCCATGATGCGGTTGGCCCCTTCCCGGACGGACAGGTTGCTCCAGGCAAAGACCAGGGTTAAAAACACCAGAACGAAAGCCGCGGCAATGCCCATGAGGCGGTAGTGCATGACGGGGCGGAAGGTCTCCAAATTCACCAGCGACCAGCCCGGGGCGATGACGCTGTCGATATCTTGCCGGCTGACCACATAACGCTGCCCGTTAAATTCTATTCGGGTTTCGTCACGGAGGGGCTGAGGAAAGATGGGGGTGAAGCGGTCGGTCCCGTATTGGGCCTTGAAGCCGGCCGGGTCGGCGGCCGCTGCCGACCACAGGCTGTGATAGTCCAGGTTCGGGCGGCTGGCGATAAACACGATGCCCTGGGGATCGACGAGAAAGGCCGGGTCAAAGACCTGGAGGTTTTGTTGGAAACGATCCAGGGTCATCTTAAAAACCGCCACCCCGATGACCTTTCCAGCCGGGTCATTGACCGGGTGGGAGGCGTAAAACCCCCGCTTTTTCGAGGTGACCCCCATAGCAAAGTAGCGGCCCACGGTCCCCGCCATGGCTTCCTGAAAGTAGGGCCGGAAGGCGTATTTATGTCCCACGAAGCTATCCGGGTCCCCCCGGTTGGAGGAGGCGATGGTGGCGCCGGAGGTATCCATAAGGTAGGCGACCGCGGCCCCGAAGCGCTTTTGATACCGGTCCAGCACCGAGTTGGCCTGGGCCAGGGTCTCGAGGGTCCCCGACCTTAGGGCCGGGGCGATCCAGGGGGAGGCGGACATGGCCTTGACCGCTTCCTCGGCTTCCCGGATTTCGAAAGTCAGGCTTTGGATGGCGATTTTATTCTGGCGCAGGCTGTCTTTCCGCACCTGCTGCCAGGCCAGGTTGCCCAGGAATTGGGTCAAAAACCAGCCGCCGGCCAGGATGACCGTTAGGGCCGCAACCTCGACATACAGGTAGCGGGCCCGGTACTGGTGGCGCCGATCATCGCCCACGGATTGCGCCACCTGGAAATAGCCCACACTCATGGCGGCGATCCACACCGCCAGCAGACCCCGCACCAGCTGGATCGGCAGGCCCGTGAGGCTGGTGAAGGTCTCGTAATTGAGCGTATTGGCCGGAAACAACCCGGCTTGGGAAACCACCACGCCGGTGGCCAGGCCGTAGAGGATGAAACCGACGCCGCCGGCCAGCAGCCAGGGGCGGCACTTTGAATCGCCCTGGCGGGCTTCGGCGAAGAGCGCCCACGCCGCTCCCAGGCTGCCGGTCAGGCCCAGGAGATAGCGGGTAGTGGCGTTTAAGCCGTTCCAGCCGGACATTCCCCCCAGGCCGGCGCCCAGGGCCAAGACCACCAAGAGCCAGCGCCCCGGTCCCCGGCCCCGTCTTCGGGTCAGGCTGAGACGGCCGAATTCCACCAGGCAGAGGAAAGACACGGTCATGACGGCCCAACGCAGGGACCCAAACCATCCCCCGTCCCCCCAGACCAGGGCCATCAGGTCCAACCACTCGTTGGCCCCGTGGGTGAGACCGAAGAGGGCCAGCCAGCCCCAGGGCAGCCGCTGGTTGACTTCTTTAGAAAGGATATAGCAAACCACTCCCAGGCCGATAAAGGCCAGGCCGTAGAAGAAGAAAATGTAATCCATCTGTCCCTGGAAAAAGGTGCTCATGGGGTCGGCCTGCTCCTGTAGGACCGGATGGGGCTGCGTCCTCGGGCTCGAGGCGGGCGCTTGGCCCTCCCGCTCGACTTACACCAAGTTGGCGCCGGCCACTTAGTTGGCATCCCGGCTATCCTTTGAACATATCATGGCAGAAATCCATCCTGGGTAAATCAGGATATCTACTGAAAAACGTCGGGAGCACTTCTGAGTTTAGCCTGGGGCATTACCCAGGGGCGCAACTGCCCGGGCCTGGACCTTGCACTACTCCCTGGCGGGGAAATTGGCTTCCTCATGGTTTCTATCGGCACGAACCTTCGGGTGGTTTAATTTTCGGGATTGCGGACGGGGAAAGAGGCGGGGGAGGTGAGAGGGGCAGCGCGGCGGGCACGCCCATTGAGGGGCAATACGCGCTAGTCAAATCAATCTGTTTAAAGCAAAATCTTGTTGAAAAAACAAGAAACTCAATTTCAGTAGCACAGCCTTTCCAGGCTGTGCACGGCTAACCTGCTTCCTTGGCACAGGCTGGAAAGCCTGTGCCACCAATTTAGAGAACTTTTCAGGACAGTTGCTCATGGGCCTATCGGCCCACCCGTAAAGCATGAAAAAGTAGAGATCGTAATTATGGCGGGCAGTGCCCGCCCTACAGTTAACTTTTCAGAGCACAACAGCCGGGGCGGCGGTTCCACAGAAAACAGAAAACGGAAAACTTTTCAGGACAGCCGGGATATCCGGCTGCCACCCTCAACGCTTCTGCCAGGCTTCCCACATGGGCCGCCCTTCCGCATCCCGGAGCAGTAAAATGGAATCGCCCACCGTCACCTGGGCGGCGATCAGCCGGGTTTCCCCTTTCTCCTCCAGGCAGACTCCCTTAACCTGCACTTCCTGGCCCGGCTCGAGGTCAAATTCCTGACGCTCCAGATACCACACGGGTCCAAGGTGAACCCGCACCTGGACTTTGTCTTTGGTATCAATTAAGTATGGCCATACCGGGATGCATTTTATCCTGCAAGGTTTCCGTAAGAACCCGGCTCACTTTGCCGGTAATCGTCATGGGCTTGCAGGCGCCCGTCGCGGGGCATTGATAAGGGGTATAAGGGCAGGGGCGAAAGCCCTGGCCGCGGCCCTGGCTCATGGCCGCAGGGGGAAAGCCCAGGGCAACAATCAACAGCGCGATTAGGCCGAAGCCGAGAACCTGACACCGTTTCATACTCATTTTCGACAGTTGTAAGCCCAGATATAGGTATAAGTCATTGAAATTGTTAGGTGGCATAGATGGGAAGGGCGGAAATGTAGTGCCAACCCATG
>Ga0194126_10000601_pt1 | contig 60158 bp, 53 predicted proteins | sample TA2KigC150mmetaG_FD_148641 | JGI IMG/M metagenome (GOLD analysis project Ga0194126, IMG submission 148641) | Freshwater microbial communities from Lake Tanganyika, Tanzania - TA2015035 Kigoma Deep Cast 150m | ecosystem: Environmental > Aquatic > Freshwater > Lake | place: Tanzania: Lake...
CTCTTCCTGGGCGCATTATCTATCGAAATTCGGAGGTGGCGCTGATGAAACCTGAATGGCGACGCTTCGCTCCCATTGGCCTGTTTATCTCTTTAGCCGCAGCCCTGGTTTCCCTGGGCCTGTACATCGTGCAGCGCGAGTTCAGCCTCTATTTGCAGGTCGGTCTGGCGCTGGTTGTGGTTGGGCTGGCGCTCTTCGCCGCCCTCGATCCAGACCGGGTGCGGAAGGCTCTCACGGGCCGGCAGGCGCGATATGGAAGCAACGCCCTGGTGTTGACTCTGGCCTTCTTGGGCATCCTGGTCGTGGTGAATTATTTCGTCTACGGGAATTCTAAGCGCTGGGATTTGACCGAGGATAAACAGAACACCCTCACCCAGGAGACCCTGGATACCATGGCGGCTTTGCCTGAGCCGGTGACTGCCCTGGCGTTCTTCTCGCCGCAGCGCAGCAGTGGATATGCACAGAGCTTGTTGGACGATTATAAATTCTATTCCGATGGCAAGCTGGATTACGAGTTCATTGACCCACTCTCGAATCCCCAGGCTATCCAGGAGGCGCAGGTGAACAAGGATGGCACGATCGTCTTCCGAATGGGAGATCGGCAAGAGCAAGCGACCTCGGTAACTGAGCGCGAATTCACAGGCGCCCTGGTACGCTTGATGAGCGGACAGGAGCATGTGGTCTATTTCCTCAGCGGTCACGGCGAGTACAGCCCTGATGAAACCGGAGATCAGAGTTACGCCTTGGCGCGCACGACCCTGGAGAGCAAGAATTACACCGTTCAGACTTTGAATCTGCTTTCTTCGAATCGAGTGCCTGAGGATGCCTCGTTGATCGTCATCGCCGGCCCGTTGCATTCGTTGATCCAGGCAGAGGTTGATCTGCTGAGCGCCTATCTCGATGGCGGCGGGGCAGTGATGTTGCTCTCCGAACCGCCTGTGTTGACGGAATTCAGCGACGATGCGGAAGCAGACCTCCTGGGTGTCTATCTGTCAGAAAACTGGGGCATCACTCTGGGCGAGGACGTCATCGTAGATACAACCTCAACCCAACCCTTGTTCGCCTACGCTGCTGAGTACGGAGATCACCTCATCACACAGCGGATGCAGCGTGTTGGCACTGCATTTCCCACAGCGCGCAGCCTCCAGATGAATACCGATTCGGAGAATGCCTTTGCCACCCAATTGGTCTTGACCGCCGCTCAATCCTGGGCAGAGACGAATCTGGAAGCTGTCCAAACCGGTGGAAAGATCGCCCCTGACGAAGGCGTGGATCGGTTCGGCCCGCTGGTGATTGCGGCTGTTGCCGAGGCCTCGGGCGGCGAGGGTCGCCTGGTCGTTTTTGGCGATTCCGATTTTGCCGCCGATGTCAACTTCACCTACCTGGGGAATGGGGATATGTTCGTCAACTCGGTGGATTGGGCTGTTGGTCAGGAAGAATTGATCAACCTGACGCCCCGCAATCCTACCCAACGTATTATGTTGCCGCCGCAGCCCTATATGATGAACTTGATCCTGCTGGGCGTAGTATTCGTCCTCCCTGGCACGGTGCTGGCATCTGGCATCGTCGTCTGGGCGCGCAGGAAACGACGAGGGTAGCGCCATGATCCGCCGTTCGACCTGGTTTGTAGTAGTCGTCTTCCTGGTTTTGGTAGCCTCTGTGCTGTACTGGAATAACCGGGAAGTCCCCCCAGGCGAGGCGGGAGAGACCCCACAGTCCTCCCTGGGGGTGGAAACTGCTCTGGTTTTCGATATCCCTGAGGGAGTCTATGTCGCGGGCTTGCGCGTCGAGGATGCGGAGGGGAATCTTGTGGATATGCAGCGCAAGGATGAAGGTTCACCCTGGGCGATCATCGAGCCGCCCCGAGACGATGCGGATAGCGACCGCATCCAGGGCGTCGTTGATCAGCTAACCTTCATGAGCGTAGACACGGCTCTCGTGACCGCCCCGGAGCTGGATGTGGTTGGCCTGGAGGCGCCTCAGTATTCGATCCTATTGACGTTCAGCGATGGTCAGCAGCACAGCCTCTACATTGGCGATGAAACCATCACGACCACCAGTTACTACGCCCGCCTGGACGATGGTTTGCCCTTCGTGGTTGGCATGTACGATGTCGAGTCGGCAGTCGGCATCCTGGAAAACCTGCCGGTGTTGCCAACGCCGACATCCGAATCGGAGCCGGTCCTTACAGAGGAACCGTAGTCCGTTGGCTACGTGATCTTCGTGGATTCCCCGAACCTTGTTTCTTCATTAACTCTGCGTACTCTGCGACTCCGCGGTGTTACTTTTTTTTAGTGGACTCATTAATGTGTTCACTGAAAAAACTCACGCATGAGAGGGCGGGGCGGCATATATGGGGGTGCGTGCGCAGCACGCACCCCCATATATGCCGCCCCCTATTCTCTATTCGTTGTTTTTTCAGTAGACTCATTAATCTCATTTGTTGGTAAAATACACCGCCAAGCAACGAGGAACAGAAACATGGCATCTTCTCAATAACCTGGGGATGGCAACACACCGTCCCGAAGGTTCGAGCGGTTCGAACGTGTTCTTCGAGGTAACCTTCGGGATGTTTCCCCTTCTTTTTGAGATGATACGTAACATGGGTTTCTCAGGTTCATTGTAACTGCTCAGCCATCGAACGGATTAGCCCGAAAAAAGGGTGTGCGAAGGGGGCGCAGCCGCTTTGCGTTCGCACACCCTTTTTTCGGGAACTTCCCCGTTTGGCTGAGTAGTTACGGTTCATTTTCGATTTGTCGAAAGTGAAGTGAGACTACGATGATAGACGAATCCTTGTTATCTTCTATCGAAGACCTTGATGACCTGCCTGGCGGTGCGGGGGATGTCTCACCGATTGCGCGCCTGTTGGAGATTGGGCGCGAGAATGGTTATGTCACCATTGATGAAATCCTGAGTTTCTACCCAGGCGCCGAACAAGATGTCAGCCAGATCGAGGAGACCTTTGCGGCGTTGCTCAGCGCCGGGATTCCTTATGTTGACGATGATGGTTTCGAAGAACCGTCCGATAAGGAACTGGAAGCAGAGACAGAATTCGACCGGGAAGCTGAACTCCGATTGGATGATAACTTCCTTGCCAATATTGATACTAGCGATACGATTGGTCTGTATATCAAAGAAGTTGGCCGGGTGCCTTTACTGACTGCGGTAGAAGAAGTTGATCTGGCCAAGCGCATCGAGCGCGGCCGCTCATCGAGTCAGGAATTGGCTGCCGGAAAACTCGGCAAGGACGATCGCTTTGTGTTGCAACAGTTCATCCGTGATGGCTGGGCAGCGCGCGAGCACCTGATTACTGCCAACTCCCGTCTGGTGATCAGCGTCGCCAAGAAATATATGGGCCGTGGGGTGCCCTTCCTGGATTTGATTCAGGAAGGCAATATCGGCTTGATTCGGGCTGCCAAGAAATTCGACTATCACCGCGGCTATAAATTCAGCACCTATGCCACCTGGTGGATTCGCCAGGCTGTGACGCGCGCCATCGCCGACCAGGGGCGCACCATCCGCCTGCCGGTGCACATGGGCGACCAGATCAACAAGCTGCTGCGTGTCCGCCACCATTTGACCCAGGAGCTGGGGCGTGATCCCACCATCGAGGAATTAGCCATTCATTTGCAGGTTTCGCCGGAGAAGGTGGAGTATATGATGCGGGTGGCGCGACGGCCTTTATCTTTGGAGATGCCCACAGATGATGAAGCGGACTCGGTTTTGGGGGACTTCATCCCCGATGAGGATTCGCCTCCTCCCGATGACAAAGCGATCCAAAACCTGCTCAAAGAGCATCTCTCGACGGTTTTGGATAACCTGCCCCCGCGCGAAGTGCGTGTGCTGCAACTGCGCTATGGGCTGCTGGATGGACAGCTCTACACCCTGGAAGAAGTTGGTCGCAAGATGGGCGTGACCCGCGAGCGCGTCCGCCAGATCGAGGCGCAGGCTCTCAGCCGTCTGCGCAGTCCGGCCATTCAAGAGAGGCTGAACGAGTATTTGGATTGAGAACCCCGGTTTCTCCAAGAAACCGGGGTTCTGATTAGGGGGTTCTTTTGAAAATCAACATCCCATCGCTGCCGTAGATATCGGTGGGGATTTTATGCAACAGTGTGTAGCTCTCTTCGAATCGGGGATCTACGAATAGCCCTTTGCGCCCGTAAGTTTCTAGAAGGACGAGGTAATCAGGGGCCTGGTCGAAGATCAGATCGGGTGGAACAGCGTAGTTGATGGTGTAATAGGACTCGTCCAGCGGGTAGTATGCCAGCGCCTGGGGAGAGTTCAACCCGACTGTGTCGAGGATGCGAGCTGGCGTGTAGAACCCCAATACGCCCACGTCTCCGGCGGCCAATACGGGGATCGAAGTGGGATGATCGCCAATTTCGTTGGACAAGATTTGCGCGGCCTGGCGGTAGAGCAGCTCCAGCTCGAACCAGGCCATCTCTGGGGCCGGTCGCCCGGGGCCGTGATCGGGTCTTAGAGTCCAGCCCCGCAGGGTCAGCGCCAGGGGGAACAGGATCACCAGGGGGAGCAGTAAAATGTTCATTCGGGCGCGCCAGCCTGGGGTCCCCGTCTGAACATCCCTGCTTTTGGTGATTGTCCGAATAAAGCTTTCCATCCCCACCAGAATGAAGAAGATGTAGGCTGGCAACGGCGGCGTCAGATACCAGCGGAAGATGAGCGGGTTGGCGATGGCGAATGCGGCGAAATACAGCCAGGGATAGGCGATCCAGGGCCAGAGACGGCGATCTGCTACAAGAGCAGCATGTCCCCCGATGGCGAAGAAGAAGGGGTAGATGATCATGCCGACGCCGATCCAGGGGACGCCGAAGGTCAGGTGGCCGAGGAAGGGTGTGGTGTAATGCTGGAGCAGACGGGTCAGCGCGGCGGTATCGGGCAGGTGGTAGGCCAGGGATTTGGCCAGGATGGAGTGGGGGATGAGGCTGCCGAAGTAGAGGGCGGCGAAGGCGAACCAGGCGGCGGCGGGGAGGATGAAGGCGAGCGCTTCGGTGAACAGTGAACGGTGGTCGGTGGTCGGTTTTTCAAGAAGGGTGGCGGTTTGCTGGCCGCGGTCAGTTGTCTGCGGTCTGCGGTCTGAATGTGAAACGTATAACGTGAAGTGTGAGATGCCTAAGGGGGCGAGCAATAAGAGTGCGTCTGGTCGAGTGAGCAGGCTGAGGGAGGCCAGGAGGGCGGTGAGGATGCGGCGATTCGATGTGTGCGTGTAGACGGCCGCGGTGAGCAGCAGAACGTACAGGCTGGTCTCCAGGCCGCCGATGGCGAAGGTGACGCTGAAGGGCGCGACAGCCCAGACCAGCCCGGCGGCCGCGCCGGCGATCTTGTATCCCAGGCGTGTTCCGAATTTCCAGAGCAGCAGGGCGGTGAGGGCGTCGGCGAGGGCGTTGAGGGCCAGGGCGATCACGGGGAAATTCGCTTCCGCGCCTCCCGTGAGAGCGCCCACGGCGACCAGGGTCAGGGTGTACAACGGCGTGGTAGTCCCCAGCACACGCTCGTCAGGGTTGTAGACGAAGCCTTCGCCGGCCAGGATGTTGCGGGCGTAGCGATAGGTGATATAGGAATCGTCAATCGTGCGCGGGCCAGGGATCAACCGGGCGGCGACGGCGAGAGTGAATATCGCCAGAGGGATGATGATTTGTAGGCGTTGCTTCATTTATTAGGACGCAGATGACCGCGGATGGACGCGGATTTTTGGGTACGTTTTATGGTCTCTGCGCAAAGATCATGGCGTCTTCGTTCTCGAAGATCAACTCGTATCTGGACGAATCCGCAAGCGATTCCTGAAAAAGCATGACCTGGATTTCATTCTCTTTCAGGGCTTTCGTGGCGATGTAGATATGCGAGAAGGTGAGCTGATGGCGGTTTGCCCAGACCTCCAGGTCGGTTATGTCTGTTGAAGCAAGGCTCTGTAATTCGGTGTGAAGCTTGACGCGGCGAGAAAATTCTCTATCCGGCAGCCATTCGTGCCCCTGGGGCGTCGCCAGGCTAGAGCGGCGGCTGAGGGCGGGAAACCATTCGCTGGTGTAATCATCCCCATAGCTCTCGTGGCCGGTCAAGAGGAGGAAAGTCGAGTTCTCTGTGGTGTGATGACTGACCCACTCCATCGAGGCGGCCTGCGCCTGGGAGAGGCTGTTGTAACCCGGCGCCAGGTAGGCGGAGACGAGGGCGTAAATCAACAGGAATGCGACGGTACATTTTGCTAACGTCCCTGAATACATATTGTCGGAATTTTTTGAGGCCGCCAGGGGCAGGATCGCCCGCTCGACGCCGACGCCAACCAGCAGCGCCGTCGGGATGGCTGCGTACACCGCGCTCAGTCTTGGTTCGAAGACGAAGACGGCGGCAAGCCATGCGAGGAGGAGGTAATTTCGGGCGCGCAGGCTGGCCAGCAATCCCAGGAAGCCGATCACAGCCAGGATATCCACAAGAGGTTCGTTGGTGAACAGAAGCGAGAATGGGGTGAGCAGAGATGAGAGAGAAAAGGATTCTGTTTGGTAGGGGAAAAGCAGCGTGGCCAGTCCGTGCCGGTAGATCAACGTGGCCCACCAGGGCGATGTCAGGAGGGCGGTTCCCAGGGCGACGAGGATTGATCTGGCGAGGTGGGGTGCACTTTCCCAAAGCGCATCCCACCTGATAAAGAAAACCAATAACACCCCGCCGATATAGAGGGCAAACCAGGCTGTTCCCGGGTGACTCAAGACCGTCAGGCTGGCAAAGAGGATAGCCAAAAGGATGGTTCGTTTGTTTGCAGTTGTGTACAGAGAATGAATTTGGGTCAGCGTCAGGAGGGCGAAGAGGAAGCCTGCGGCGCGGGTCAGCCCGGCTCCGACGATCAGCGGGTCGAAGGCGGTGGGCAACAACGCGAAGGCGATGGCAGCCGAAATGACCTGGATCGTCGTAGGCAGCAGCGCCCGCGCAAGCAGATAGAAAGCCGGGATGGTGAGACAACTGAGGATGGGGGGGAGCAGTCGGATGAGATCGAAGGTCGAAACACCAGGCAAACTCGCTAATAGACGAGCGAGGAATAGCGCCAGGGGCGGGTAAGCGAATGGGATTTGTGTCTGATTGTAGCTTGTGTATTGGGGGAGAATCGTGTTGGCCTCTCGGAGATCCTGGATCAAGGTGAAGAAGAAGCCCCCATCGTTGAGAGGATACTCAATGGGCAGCACATGCACGAAGCGGACGAAGGCGCCGAGGAGAAGCGCAACCCCTAATCCGAGAAGGCGGATGATATTCTCGTTCCTAGAAGTGACTCGATCAGATGGGGCGCTCATCGAAATAGAGTAAAATGAGGGTATCGTATACCAATGGCTGAATTATATGCTCGATAGATATTTTCAGGCAAGCCGTAAATATATATGCCTCATCACCATCGTCGGCGCGGTTTTCGTTTCTGTTGCGCTGAAGTTCTGGCTGCTGCTGATCGAGGCTGTGCCCTTCAACAGCGATGAGGCGATCGTGGCTCTGATGGCGCGCCACATCCTGCAGGGCGAACGTCCGATTTTCTTCTATGGCCAGGCCTATGTGGGCAGCCTGGATGCCTGGCTGGTAGCCGGGGGATTTGTGATCTTCGGCGAGGCGGTCTGGGTGATCCGGCTTGTGCAAGGTCTGTTATACGTGGGAGTCATCGTGACCACGATCGAACTGGGCGAGGTCGCTCTTGGCTCCCGACGGGCTGGGAATCTGGCTGCCTGGTTCCTGGCGATCCCTCCCGTGGTTGTGACTCTCTACACAACGGCTTCGCTGGGGGGGTATGGCGAGGCTCTGCTTCTGGGGAATTTGATCCTTCTCGAGGGCTTCTCTCTGATCAACGCGCTGGGCGATGATCGGATGATCCCGACCTGGCGGTGGTGTCTGTGGGGAGGTCTGGTCGGCCTGGGGATTTGGGCTTTTGGCCTGACGCTGGTGTACAGCCTGCCGGTAGGGATCGCTTTGTTGGGGTATTGGGGGCATGGGAAAAAACTGGTTGAAACCTTGCGATTGTTTGCAACCTGGCGGGCGGTATTTTTGATTCTGCTCGGCGTGTTGGTGGGTTCTGCGCCCTGGTGGATCTATGCCAGTCAGCATGGCCTGGAACGGTTGATTTGGGAATTGAGCGGCGGCGCCATCGCAGGGGTGGAGCAGGCCCCCTGGCTGGTGCGCACCTGGGATCATTTCTGGACTTTCTTCCTGTTTGGCGGCACGGTGATCTTTGGGTTGCGTCCTCCCTGGGAGATTCGCTGGTTGGCAATGCCTCTTCTGCCTCTGTCGCTGACATTCTGGACGGGTGTGCTTGTGCATATCGCTGGCCGGCTCCGGGCAGGACAATCTCATCGAAGAGGGGCGGGCTTGCTGATTGGGGTGATGGGGATTCTGTTCCTCGGCTATCTCTTTACCCCCTTTGGGGCTGACCCCTCCGGTCGCTATTTCTTGCCCCTGACGATCCCCTTATCTCTTTTCGCCGCCGAGATGATCATTCGTTGGGTTAACGAATATGGCCGTTGGATTTGGGGCCTGGCCGGTTTGATCCTGGCCTTCAATCTATGGGGGACGATCCAGAGCGCGGTGGAATATCCGCCCGGCGTCACAACACAGTTCGATCCGGTTGCTCAAGTGGATCATCGTTACTTGGATGAGTTGATCGCATTTCTCAACGAACAGGATGTCAGGCGAGGCTATACCAATTATTGGGTGGCCTACCCCCTGGCCTTCGCCTCGGGTGAGCAATTGATCTTCCTGCCGCGCCTGCCTTACCATGAGGATTTTCGCTATACCTCCCGCGAGGACCGCTACCCGCCCTATCGAGATTTGGTTGAGAATCACGAACGGATTGGCTACATAACCACCCGCCACCCCGATTTGAATAGCTGCTTGCGAAATTATTTTTCCAGTTTCGAGGTGTCTTTCGAGGAGCAGCAGATTGGCGATTATCATATCTTTTACGATTTGTCTCGCGACGTGCGTCCCGAAGAGATGGGATTCGGCGGCGGTTCGGAGGAAATCGAGTGTGATGAGGAATAATTCTTTGGCCCCGGCATTGGCGACTGCTGCCCTGCTGATCGTCTACGTGGCGGCTGTGATCCTTCAGGCGGGGGGCGACCCTCTGGCCCTGGCGCGGATTGGCACACGCTTCAGTCAGGGCGACCCTCAGGGGTCAGAAGGATACGATGGGCAGTTCGTTGTCTATATCGCCCGCGACCCCATGCCTGAGTCGGTGGTCTCGCGCCTGGATGTTCCGGCCTATCGTTACCAGCGGATTCTGCTCCCCATGCTGGCGCGCGCCTTTGCCTGGGGAGACGCCGATGGTATCCCCTGGGTATTGGCTGTTTTGGGAGTGTTGACTCAATCTCTGGGGACCTGGGTAGTAGCTGTGTTACTCAAGCGCTGGGGCGTCAATCCATGGTATGCCCTGGTTTATGGCCTGTGGGTGGGTTTTGTGCTGGCTGCGCGTTTGGATTTGCCCGAGCCGTTAGCGTATGGTTTGGTAGCCGCTGGCTTTCTGGCAATCGTGGATGAGCGGCATCTCCTGGCCTGGTTGCTGATGGGGTTAGCGTTGTTTGCTAAAGAGGCAGTGCTGCCTTTCGCGGCTGCGCTTGGATTGGTCTATCTCTGGCAGCGGGAATGGCGGCGGGTGGTGGGGCTGGGATTGGCGGCCGGGCTGCCTTACGGTTTGTTCCAACTCTGGTTGTGGCGCGTCTTCGGCGCTTCGGGGCTGGGTTCCGGCGGGGCGTACGCCACCGCTTTTGAATGGGCGCCCTTTATGGGATTGCTGCGCGTTGGCTACTACGATTTGCCGCTTTTACTGGCGTATCTGGTGGTTTTTGGGCCTTCGATCATACTGCCGACGATCTGGGGGTTGGTAGCCGCAAGCCGCCGGGCGATCAAGGGGGAGGTGAACCTCTGGACCCTGGGGTTGATTCTGGAAGCTCTCAGTGTGGCGGCGTTGCCTTTCTCGACCTTCGCCGAGCCGGGCGGATTGCTGCGCTATTCCTGCGGTTTGCTTTTGGCAGTTTTATTGTTTGCCTCGCGTTATAATCTTTGGCGTCCGTTGCGCTACGCTCCTCTATGGCTGGCGATGAATGCTGTCTTGTGGGCAGGTTGATTATCATGTGAATCCGTGAAAAAGAAGCAGCTTTTCTTCCATTTGACTACTCGCAAGCTGGCGATCGCGATCACATTTCTGGCTGTGTTTGCCATGGCGGCGCGTATCTCCGTGGATACGGATACCTGGTGGCATCTGCGCGCCGGCCAGTGGATCATCGAGAATCGCGCCGCGCCTCAGCAGGACCCCTTCTCTTATACGCGCCTGGGGGAGCGGTGGCAATACCCCGGCTGGCTGGTGGAAGTTCCGATGGTTGTTATCTACCAGGCTTTCGGGCCGGGCGGCTTGAATATCTGGACTGCGGCGATGGTCGCGCTGACCTTTGGGTTCGTGTGGATGACTCTTACGGGCGGGGAGTTCCTGCGAGCCTTTGCGATCATCCTGGCCGCGGCGGCTTCTGGGGTCTATTGGGCGGCGCGCCCGTATCTGGTGACATTCTTGTTCGCGGCGGTGTATTTGTGGGTGTTGGAGGACGGACGACGGACGGCGGACGGCGGACCACAGTCTGCTGTCGGCCGTCGGTGGTCATCAGGCCGCTTGTGGCTCCTGCCGCTGCTGATGGTCGTTTGGGCCAACAGTCACGGCGGTTTTGCGATGGGGTTTGTTTTATGGGGGGTGTATTTCGTCGACGCGTTAGTGCGTTGGCGCGCTGAAATGTTCGAACATGCGAACGTACGAACGCTGGCTATCGTGGGTTCGCTCATGGTTGTAGGAGTGTGCATCAACCCCTCCGGCCTCGCGATGTTGCTCTATCCCATCAAGACTGTCGGCATTGGCGTGTTGCAGGATTTCATCCAGGAGTGGCAGCCGCCCAATTTCCATGAACGGCAGGTGCAGCCGTTCTTGTGGCTGCTGCTCTTGACATTCGGGGCGGTGGGCGCGTCGCGGCGCAGGATTTTCCTGACTGATTTCTTGCTGGCATCGGGCTTTGTCTATCTGAGCCTGAGGGCGGGGCGGAATATCGCTCTCTTCGCGCTGGCGGCCCCAATGGTCTTGACGCGGCATGCCGCGCCCTGGCTCCAGGAGGCAGGAGAACGTTTGGGGATTCGAGGATTCGCCCAGCCCCCCGTCCGAACATCTCAGCGGCAATCTATCTTGAACTGGATTCTCTTGGTGGCGCTGATCCTGGCTGTGGGAGTCAAATCCAGCCTGGTCATCCCCCGATCGGCAAGTGAAGCGTATTTCGAGGAAACATTGCCTGTGAGCGCAGTGGTTTTCTTGAGAGAAGAGTGGCCTGAGGGACGGCTGTTCAATTCGTATAATTGGGGGGGCTATTTAACCTGGGCGCTGCCTGAGTATCCCGTGTTTGTGGATGGGCGTACGGATTTGTACGGCGATGAGTTGATCGGCCAATGGGTGCAGGTGGTGCAGGCCGAGGAGGGCTGGCAGGAGGTATTGGATGAATGGGATGTGGGGGTGATCCTGTTGGAACCGTTCCGCCCGGTCGTTGATGAATTGGCCGAAGAGGGCTGGGATTTGTTATATAAAGATGACATTGCTGTTGTGTATGGGCGTTGAAAGGGAGATCTTCATCATGTATCGCAACCGTCCAACCCTCATCCTGATTTTTCTGATCGCGCTCATCGTCAGCGGGCTGGCCGGGTTGACCTGGGCCAACTACCGCTTTGCCGCGCAGAATCCCGGCGGCAACGACTTCCTGGCGCGCTGGGTGGGGGCGCACAAATGGCTGCTGGAGGGCCTCAGCCCCTACGACCCACGCGTCAGCCTGGCGACTCAAGAGATGATCTACGGTCGCCCGGCGGACCCAACGGTGGACGAAGATGTCGGGTATTTCGTGTACCCCCTACCATCCATGTTGTTTTTCGCCCCTTTTGGCCTGTTCGATTATCCCATGGCCCGCGCCCTGTGGATGACGACCCTGGAGGTTGTCCTGGCCGCGCTGACCTTGCTGAGCCTCCGATTGGTGGGTTGGCGGCTTCTCCCCTGGCAGACCGCTCTCGCGATTCTCTTCAGTGTGCTCTGGTATCACGGCGCGCGCACGGTCATCGTGGGGCAGTTTGCTGCAATCGAGGCCTTGCTCATCGTCGGGGCGCTGATGCTCGTCCAACGTGAGCAGGATGCGCTGGCCGGCTTTTTGCTGGCGTTGGGAATTTCCAAACCACAAATGCTGTATCTGATTTTGCCGTTTGCCCTGCTGTGGGCCTACTCCCATCGGCGATTCTGGTTGATCTGGGGGTTCCTGGGTAGCTCGCTAGGATTGCTGTTGATCTCGCTAGTATTCCTCCCAAACTGGCCTTTGCAGATGATCTGGCAGCTCATGGGATACACGGAGTACTCCGACCGAATCGGTTCGCTGATTTACCTGCTCACCGCGCCGCTCCCAGGGATTCAGCCGCAACTTCGGACGGGCCTGCTGATCTTCTTTTGGAGTTATCTCCTCGTCGAATGGGCGCTGGCCTGGAAGAAAGGCCCGCGCTGGTTCCTCTGGACGGCTTGCATGACGCTGGTGTTGACGAATTTCCTGACTGCGCGCACAGCTACCACCAACTATGTGATGATGATCCCCGCTCTGGTTCTGGTTTTTGAAGTATGGGCAGATCGCTGGGAGAAGGTTGGGCTAGGATTGGTTTGGGCGGCGATGGCGCTGGCCTTTTTCGGCTTATGGGCTTTGTTCATCGCTACCGTGCAGGGCAACCTGGAGCAACCCGCCATGTACCTGCCGCTGCCCCTGTTTTGTCTTTTCGGCTTGTGGTGGGTGCGTTGGTGGTGGATTCGCGCGCCGTTGATACCCGCAGATGAACACGCTGAATAATCGTTTTGCTGTCTATTTTGTACTGGCCCTGGCGCTTCTCCTGCGACTGCTGGCGATCTCCGCGCGCCCGCTGTGGTACGATGAAGCCTTTTCTGTTCTGTTCGCCGAGAAGGGTCCGCAGGCCATCCTGGCTGGTACGCTTGGGTCTGATGAGGCGGCCTCAGAGGAGCACCCGTTGCTCTATTACACTCTATTATGGGGATGGATGAAGGTCCTGGGAGAGACCCCCCCGGCTGTGCGATCCTTCTCGGTGTTGTGTGGCGTGGGGATCGTGTACCTGGCCTATCTTTTGGGACGCCAATTATTCGATAAGCGATTTGGCTTGACAGTCGCGGGCATAACGGCGATTTCCCCCTTTCAAATCCATTACGCCCAGGAAGCGCGCATGTATGCCCTGATGACTTTCCTGTTGTTGGGGGCGACCTGCGCCTTATGGATGGGGATGCGGGGCGGGGGTTGGGGATGGTGGCTGCTCTTTGGGGTTAGCGCAGCGCTCGGGCAATATACACACAACCTGGCGGCTTTCTACTTGCTTCCTCTGGCGTTAACGCCGCTGTGGATGAAAGACTGGCGCTCGTCGAAAGCGGTGGTCCTCAGCGGCCTGGGTGCGCTGCTGCTCTATGCCCCCTGGCTGATGAGATTGCCCGCCCAGTTCGCCAAAATCCAGGGCAATTTTTGGATCGAGCGTCCGTCCCCCTCTCGATTGATCGCTACATTGCTCAGCTTCGTGGTTGATTTGCCCGTCCCGGAGGGTTGGCTTCCCCTCGCCCTGTTCGTAACCTTTTCTATCGTCGCTCTTGCCCTCTGGCAGACTTGGCTGGCCTGGCGTCGTCGGAGGGAGGGATTGCGTTGGGGTTTATGGCTTTTCTACCTGGCTTTCGCGCCGCCTGTATTCCTGTTCCTATTCTCGCAATGGCAACCGATCTTTATCGAGCGAGCCTTGCTGCCTTCTGGGGTGATCTTTGTCGCCTGGCTTGGGTGGGCTTTCAGCTGGACTAAAATGCCTGAAGCGATTCGAACCCTGGCTTTTTTGCTCCTGGTTGTGGGGATGCTCCTGGGAAATTACCATCATGTCTCTTACACGGGTTTCCCGTATGGCCCTTATGCTGCGTTGGATGCCTATCTCGCCAGATACGCCTCTGGAGAAGATGTGATCCTGCACTCCAACAAACTAACCCTGTTGCCTATGGTTTACTACGGTCGAGATCTACCTCAACGCTATCTAGCCGACCCTCCTGGCAGCGGCGCGGATACTCTGGCCCCAGCCACCCAGGAAGTCTTGGGCCTGATCGCCGACCCCAACCCCGAAGCAGCCGTCGGCGAGTCTCGACGAGTCTGGTTTGTCATTTTCGAGCGCGCCATCGAGGAGTATCGAGACCTCGGGTACAGCGCCCACCCTCACCTGGAGTGGCTGAACAGCCGCTTCATTCTCGAGAAGATCTCGAATTGGGGGGATCTGCTCCTGTATGTCTATGTCAAGAAATAATCGAAAGACATCGGAATGGCTTTGGGTATTCCTCGTCTCGGCTTCGATCCTCCTGCTGAGTTCACTCCCTATTATCGTTGGAGTTACCGTCCAGACAGATGCCGAGATTTTCAGCGGCGCCGTCTTCAACCGTCTGGATGTGGACGTTCACCTGGCAACGATGCAACTGGGCGCCGATGGGGGGTGGACGTACCGGCTGCGCTTCACCAGTGAGCCGCACCAGGGTGTGTATACCAAATTGGCCTATGTGGCTTCAGGTCATGCCGCGTGGGCTTTGGGCCTATCTGTCATGACGGGCTATCAACTCTTCCGCCTGGGGTATGGCCTGCTGGCCTGCCTGGCCGTCTACGCGCTGATGGCGGAGGTCTTCGAGGATCTCTTTTGGCGGCGTCTGGCGTTCCTGTGGGCATTGACCGGCTCTGGGCTGGGCTGGTTGTTGATGCTCCTCGGCTGGTTGCCGCAGCCCGATATCTCGCCGATGGATTTCTGGCTGATAGACCCTTATCCCTTCTTTGGGATGCTGACTTTCCCGCACTTCTCGCTGGCGACGGCGCTGCTGGCCGCCATGCTGGCCGGATTCCTCAGTTATCTGCGCCGCCCGGCGGGCTGGAAGCTGGCATGGGTCATGATGTCGGGCGTGTTGCTCCAGACTGCGCAGTCCTACGCGCCCTTGCTGGCGGATTTGGGGATGGCGGGCGCGGCAGCGGGAATCTGCCTGCGTGACCAGCGCGTGCGCTGGCGGGCAGCCGGCGCGCTGTCGTTGATCGCTCTGGCGCAGGCGCCGTTATTGATTTATGGGACGATGGTTTTCCTGCGCGATCCGCATTGGGCCGAGTTTGCCCGGCAGAACGTCACCCTCTCGCCCCCGCCCGCCTATTATTTCTGGGGCATGGCGTTGCTCTGGCCTCCCGCGCTGTGGGGAGGGGTGGTCGTGTTCCGAACGCTCCTGCGTCGCTGGCGAGAAACTCCTCTCGCCGCGCCTCTGGCCGCGTTGATCTGGCTGGGGGGCGCGCTAGTTCTGGCCTACCTCCCCTGGAATCTACAACGCCGTTTTACCCATGCCCTGATGCTGCCATTGGCGATCCTGGCTGTCACGGGTTTGCAGGATTGGTCGAGACGCTGGTCTTCGCCGCGAGCGCGCCTGCTGCCCTTGCTGCTGGTCGGCCTTTCAGCGGTCTCCTCGCTGTACCTGACGCTTGGACTGAGCCTGTACGTATCCGGCCGTCCGTCGGAGCTTTTCGATCCCGCACCGCTGGTCGAAGCCGTGGATTGGCTGGGCGCGCGGGCCGGGGGAGATGATGTCGTTCTCAGCTCAGCGCGCAGCGGCCAACTGCTGGCTGCTCGCGCCGGATTGGTCGCTTATATCGGCCATCCGATCGAGACGCTGGACTACGACCGCAAAGCCGCCCAGGTGGAGGCCTATTTCTCCGGCGAAAACACCCTGACTGATTTGCCCGCCTGCGGCTGTGATTGGCTGGTCATCGGCCCTTACGAGCGCGCCTCAGGAGGAACGTTCGCTCCCGCTGGCGCAGCCCTGGTGTATCGAAACCCGGAGGTAGCCGTGTACAAATTGGACAACCCTTGATAGGATGTTAATGCGTAAGTCTCGACCCCATCTATCCCCCCATTATCGCCAATGAGTAAACAACGTTTCTTACTCTTTATGATTTCCCTGTTATGGCTGACAGCGGTGATCGGTGGTTACTACGTCAGCCACAAGCCGATCACGCCGCAGATCGTCCTGGCGTGGCTGAGTCATGGCTGGAGTCTGCTTGCGGCGCTGATGTGGCTCTCTCTAGCCGGGGGGCTGGGGGCGCGCCTGTACCCCGCCTCGGATACGCCTCCTCTTACGCGCCTGGCGTTGCAGGTCGCTGTGGGCCTGGGTGTGTGGAGTGTGATCGCGCTGATCTGGAGCGGGTTGATTGGGATCAACCTCGGCTGGGCTCTGGGGATGATCTCCCTCGGGGGGGCGCTGCTCTGGCGGGATGTGATCTCCTGGTGGCGAAACTGGGCTGCGCTGCCCCCCTTTTGGCGGGAGGCCGGTTCCCTGGGGCGGGGCATCGCCCTGGGAGTGGGATTGATCTTCCTGTTCACCCTGCCAGTCGCCCTCGCGCCGCCGCTGAAATTCGATGCCCTGGTCTATCATCTTTCTCTGCCGCAGGAAACCCTGCTTACCGGGCGGCTTGTTTATGATCCTGCCAACATGTTTTGGGGAATGCCGCAGGCGGCGCAGATGGGCTATCTGCTGGCGATGGCGCTGGGCGGCGCGCCTGCCGCTGCCGCCCTCGGCTGGCTTGTCGGTCTGACCGCGGTCATCGGTCTGTTGGGGTTCAGCTCGACGCGTTTTGGCCGCCGGGCTGGATGGGTGACGGTCGCCGCGTTGCTGGGGGGCTATTCGCTGGCGGCCTCTCTTTCCTGGGCCTACGTGGACTGGCACACCATCCTCTTCGGGTTTTCGGCGTTGGCTTTGTTGGAGTGTTGTCTGGCGGCGGATGACTCGCGTACGCTCTGGCTGGCCGGGATCTTCGCCGGGTTGGCTATTGGCACCAAGTACACTGCAGGCGTAGTCTGGTTGGGCGGCGCAGTGGTATTGGCGACGGCGGGAAAACCCTCGCGTTTCAAGTTGTTGTTGATTTTTACCCTGGGGGCTGCGCTGGCGGTGTTCCCCTGGTTGTCGAAGAATCTGGCGGCGACAGGCAACCCATTCTATCCTTTTGGTTATCCGGCTGGAGCGATGACTCCGTTGCGCCTGTCGCTCTATCAGCAGCAACCTATCGAGGGGGGCTGGTTGGATTTCTTCCTGTTGCCCTTGCGGGCGACCTTCTACGGTGTGGAGAACGCTACCCTGTTGGGCAGGCCGGGATATAACTCCTCCCTGGGGCCGTTGCTGCTGGGGTTGGCTCCACTGGCTTTGCTCTGGCGGGGGAAGGCGAAAGAATGGGGGTTTGTGCGCAGGGTTGGATTATTTTCTCTGGTCGGATGGATCGTTTGGGGGCTGGGGGGCCGTTTCTACGGGCATTTGATACGCACGCATTTGTATTTTGCGATCTTCCCGGCTTTGGCTTTATTGGCCGGGGCGGGTTTCGCCGCGCTGGGCAATCTGCGCCTTCCAGGGGTGCGGACAGCGCGGCTGGGCGGCGCGCTGGTATGGCTGGCGCTGGGCTTCAACCTGGTGCAGATCGGGGAGGAAACGTTGGAAAGAAGAGCCTGGGAAGTCCTGTTGGGGACGCGCACACCGGAACAATATCAAATAGATAACCTGGGCTGGTACGCCCCTGCGATGGAGGCGGTGCGCGATCTGCCCGAAGGGAAGCGGGCGCTGTTATTGTGGGAGCCGCGCGGTTTCTACTGCGCCCCGCGCTGCGACCCCGATGAGACTCTCGATCACTGGATGGACGCCCTGCGCACCTTTGGGAGCGCGACAGCAGTATTAGACGACTGGCGGGCGCGCGGTTACACCCATCTGCTCTTTTACGATTTGGGTGTGGAATTCATCCGCGCTTCTGATAGCCGCTATCAGCTTTCGGAGTGGATCGCTCTTGATGGGATTCTGGCCGATTTACCGGCGGTGGAGCGCTTCGGTGAAGGCTACACCCTCTACGCGTTGGAGTCGCCATGAGTCGCCGGATGATGGTCTCTCTGTTCCTGCTGGGGATAGCGATACCCGGGTCGGTGGGTGCCTTCCAGTCTGCGCCGGGCTATATGGACGCCGAGTATTACTACGCAACCAGCTTACAGCTTGCCGGCGGGCAGGGCTTTACCGAACCGTTCTTGTGGAATTACCTGGATGATCCTCAGGGGCTGCCACACCCCTCTCATGTTTATTGGCTGCCATTGACATCTCTTCTGGCCGCCTTGGGAATGTCTCTATCTGGAAATTCGAGTTTCGTTGGTGCGAAAATCGGGTTTATCGTTTTGGCTGGTCTGATCCCACCGCTGACTGCCGGGATCGTCTACGCTCTGACCGAGAAGCGGTATTCCGCCCTCCTGGCCGGCTTGTTCGGGATCTTTTCGGTTTTCTATCTACCCTATTTCCCCACAACCGATACCTTTGGGTTGTATATGATTTTCGGGGGACTGTTCTTTCTCCTACCAACCTCGATAAAGAATGACCTCGCCCGAAACATGATTTACGGCATCATCGCCGGCTTAATGTACCTCACTCGCGCCGATGCGTTGCTCTGGCTGCTGGTTGCTTTTGTGATGGCGTCATATAGAAATGTAATACGTAAAACGTTCGACAATTTACGTTTCACGTTTCACGTTTCACGTTTTACGCTCGTATTGATCGGTTTCTTCCTCATCGCTGTTCCCTGGCTCATCCGCAACCAACTCGTTTTCGGTACTCCCTTTTCTCCCGGTGGAGAAAAAGCATTATGGTTCACCAGCTACGATCAGTTATTTGCCTACCCCGCTGACCAAGTGGGCTTCGATCAATGGTGGGCCTCTGGTCTGGCTGAAATCATTCGTGTGCGCCTCTGGGCTTTGGGGCAGAATTTGCAGACGGCGATTGCCGTGCAAGGTTCTATCTTCCTGGTTCCATTCATCCTGGCTGGTGGGTGGCATTTGCGCAAAGACTTCCGCGCGCAGGTCGGCGCCCTGGCGTGGCTGATTACCCTGGCTGCCATGACCCTGGCTTTCCCCTTTGCCGGCGCCCGGGGTGGATTTTTCCACTCAGGCGCTGCTTTGCAGCCGCTGCTCTGGGCATTGGCCGCAGTTGGCCTCGAGGAGTTTCTTTCCTGGGGCAGCCGCGTCAGAGGCTGGCATATCGGACAGGCGCGCCGGGTTTTTGCGTCGGCATTGGTGGGTTTTGCATTGGCGCTCTCGATTTTCGTTTTCGGCCAGCGGGTGATCGGTTGGGGCGCAGGAGGCCAGATGTGGGGCGGCGGCCAAGAAACCTATCGCCGCCTCGACGATATATTACTTAAGCTTGATATTTCTCGTTCGGAGATCATCATGGTCAATAATCCGCCTGGTTTTTATATCGCCAGCGGACGCCCGGCCATTGTCATCCCTGATGGAGATGAAGGGACTTTGTTATCGGCTGCCCAACGATACCAGGCGAAGTACGTGATCTTGGAGTTCAATCATCCTCAAGGCCTGAACGATCTCTACGGCCACCCTGACCAGAATCCCGCCCTCCAACTTCTTTGGAGCGACGATGATATTTATTTCTTTGTGTTCACTGAATAAACTCGTACTCGTAGTTTTTTCAGTAGACTCATCACTGACTACTGCCTATGTCTCGTCGAATGCTTGTCTTCCTCGCTGTCCTTTCCGTGGTCTCCCTCGGCGGCTACATCCTGTTTAGCTGCTTGTTCTTTCGTATAGGTTTTCCCCTGGATGACGCCTGGATTCATCAGACCTACGCTCGAAACCTGGCGTGGGGCGGAGAATGGGCTTTGATCCCGGGTCAGCCCTCGGGTGGTTCGACGGGGCCATTGTGGGGGGTGATGCTCGCCCTGGGCCACGCTCTGCGCCTTGGGCCTTATCTCTGGACGTTCATCCTGGGAGGGTTGATTCTGTTCGGGATGGGGGTGTTGGGCGTTTTTCTATTCCGGGTTCTTTGCCCTGAACGAAAGGAGTGGGCGATCTGGGGTGGGGTTCTTTTGATCGTTGAATGGCATCTGGTTTGGGCAGCGGGTTCAGGCATGGAGACATTGACCTTCGCACTGCTGGCTATGATTACCCTGGGATGTCTGGTTGTCATCGGAGAGCAGTTCCGGCGGGGTGAGCGCATCGGGAATTGGGTTTGGTTGAGCCTCGGCGCGCTGGCTGGACTGAGCGTGTGGCTGCGCCCTGACGGCATGACCTTGTTGGCGCCCGTGGGATTGTCGGTCATAGCGTTTTCCATGCCGTGGCGAGAGAGAATGACTGCGTGGTTTTCGATGGGCACTGTGTTCCTGATCGTGTTTGTCCCCTACCTTTTCTTCAATGACCAATTGGCTGGCGCATGGTGGCCGACCACGTTCTTTGCCAAGCAGGCTGAATACGCCTTTCTGCAGCGAATCCCATTATGGAAACGTTGGCTCGATCAGGCAGTGTTGCCGTTGATCGGTGTGGGCGCGCTGTTGCTGCCCGGGTATGTTGCGATCATCGTTGACGCGATCCGGCGGAGGCGTTGGGAGTTAACGATCCCTGTTCTGTGGATGTTGGGTTATCTCCTGATGTACGCCTGGCGACTGCCGGTGACATATCAGCATGGGCGATATATCATCCCCATGATGCCGGCCTTCTTCTTGTGGGGTTTTGCTGGTATGGCAAAGGTCGTGCTACCTGGCTCCTCGAAACTGTTCATCCGTGTGCTCAACCGGGCCTGGATTGGGGCGACCGCAGCACTACTTATAGCCTTCTGGTGGATCGGGGCGCGGGCGTATGCCCGTGATGTCGCGGTCATCGAGAGTGAGATGGTGACGATTGCTTATTGGATCGCCGAAAACACGCCTCCCGACGCGCTGGTCGCTACCCATGATATCGGCGCGCTGGGCTATTATGCAGACCGTTCCCTCGTAGATCTGGCTGGATTGATCTCCCCCGAGGTAATCCCTTATCTTTGGGATGGCGAACGCCTTGGAGAATATCTGAATGCCCGGGGTGCGGATTATCTGGTCATCTTCCCAGGATGGTACCCCGCCTTGATAGCGCCTCTCACCCCCATCTTCCAGACTGATGCCCCCTTCAGCCCTGATTTGGGTGGCGAGAATATGGCTGTCTATCCCTGGAAGGTTCCGTAGTGTGCACGCAAAAGGTGTCATAAGAATTCCCGAAAAAGGGGTGTGGGGCGTGTGAAGCACTCCCCACACCCCTTTTTCGGACGATACCCTGACAAGTCTTGCGTGTACAAGTTCTGCAAATTTTATTGCCTATGTAGTACTCCTGTGCTATACTGACGGTAGACAATTCGCCAAATTCAAAAGCAGGGATCCTATGGATACATATAAAGTTGCTATTGTTGACGATCATCCGCTTTTTCGCCAGGGCGTGGTGAATACGATCTCGCTGGAGAAAGAGATCGAGGTTTTATGCGAGGCCTCGGATGGCGAAGAAGCCCTGGCCTTGATCAGGGAAAAGCGCCCGCAGGTGGTTGTCCTGGATGTGAACTTGCCGGGGATGAACGGGCTTCAAGTGACGCGTGCCATACGGGATGAAAGCTTACCCACGCGCGTGGTGCTGGTGACCGCTTACGATGATGTCGAGCAAGTTGTCCACGCCATGCGTACTGGGGCAGCGGCATATTGCCCCAAGGATATACGACCCGAGGAATTGGTCGAGGTGATCCGGCGTGTCGCCGAAGGGAAGTACGTCATCGGGGGCACCGTTCTGGGAGAACGCGAGCTGAATAGCTGGTTGGAAAGACATTTGGAGGATGAGTTAGGCGCTCACCGGGATCCTGGCGAGCCGCTGCATCCCTTGTCGAACCGGGAGATGGAAGTTTTGTCGTATGTCACCCAGGGGATGAGCAATAAGGAGATTGCCATCGGGCGTATTTCAGTTTGGGGGCGAGTTGTAAGCCCGGCCCCACATTTTGTCAAAACGACTACTCAAAATAGCTGAACGAATGGGCAAAAGACGTTCAGCTCCCTTGCGGCCCCACCGCATTCCCGATCCACAGAAACGTGCTTTGTACTGTTTGGCTGCGCTTTCCACCATGCCACTCCCAATGGGATACCCTTCACTACGCATCTCCAGATAATTCATGCGTTTGCGATTGTTGTGAAAGTAACCGACTTGCTTGTGAATGTCTTCAGATTTCTTTGGTTGATTGGTCGCTTGCCGCTTGAGGGCGGTGATCAATTTGTCGACATGTCCTTGATAGAGTTTCGTTTCCCAGCGGCGATACCAACGCCGAGCAGCAGATGTCCCTTCCCCGTACAGGATGCGGGCGGCTTCGGCTAAATGTTCAGTGGCATGATACCAATCGACCAGTTGGTGACTGTCATAGAAGTGCTCATCAACCAAGTTCCAAATCCATAGTGCCCCATCCCCGATTGTCAAGCTATCTTCGGCCTGCATCCAAAATCGTTGGCGAGCTTCTGCCCACATCTGTCGGCCAAAGCGTTCTGGCCCTCCTAGATGGGCTGCATAGCTGTTGTTGCTGGCACTGCCTAATTCGATCTCTTCCTGGGTATGTTGATCGTAGTGAAGGCGTTGGGTAACATCAAATACACAGCCAACTTTCAATTCTTTCCACCCTTCATCTCGGATATGCACCATGGTACCGTCCATGGCTACGCCCATACGCTCCAGAGAATGGTTAGGGTCGGGGGTAGGCTCTTCAAGTTCATAGGCCTTCACTTGCTGCAAATCTTCGATCTCTTGAAACTTCTCTCCCCAGCGTTCCACCCGCCGCCAGACACTGCTGCGCGAGATATCTACCTGCCCCACTTTTTGCATAATCTCTTCTACTTGCGAATACGTCACTATTCCACTCAGCCACACGGCTTGTTTAGCAATCTGTTCACTCCAGTGTCTTTCCCATAGCTTCAACTGCTCATCCATGGGGAAAAAACCCTCGCCGACAGCGGGGACAGTAGTAATAACTCCTCTCGATCTTCACCTCTCCTACCCGTGTTTCAACATCGTTTGACTTCTGCCCTTTATTTTCCATTTCCTTTTCACATTCAGGGCAGGGCATCCTTTCCGCAGGTTGTCTTCTCTCCTGCCGAGCTAGCAACGTTTCGGCCATCCGTTTCCCCATTCGCTTTCTCAATTTCAAGACAATATTTTCGATTTGCGCCATGTCCGGCTCTGGCGTGTTTTCATCCCAGGCGATCAATTCATCAAATAGTTCTTCGGCCTCCGCCAGGTACTCCGCTTTCAGCTTTGATTGGCTCTTTTTCATGGATCATCTCCTTATCATAGATGACCCTATTTTCCCACATTCTCCCCCCAAAACTGAAACGCACCCATTGCCATCTTGCTGAAGATCAGTTATCAGACGGTCAAGAATCATGTCACTTCGATATTGCGTAAGTTGAGCGTTGATGATCGTACCCAGGCCGCGGTGTATGCCCTGCGGCGGGGTTGGTTCCGTCTGTACGATCAAGAAGAAATGAAATCCAAAGATACCCAGGAGTAACGAGGATGGTATTCGGAAGTAAAGGTGTTCCCCAAGCTGGTCCATGGGATAAGCTGAGAGAAGATTTCGAGAACGAACTCGAAGAAGCCCAACAGGCTTTGAAAGACATCGCGATCAAGTTGCAGCAAAGCCAGGTCGAAGTTGGTAAGCTGGCGGAGCGGAATGCTACCATTGCCGCCCAACTACAAAAAGTCCAGAGTCAATCAGATGCCTTTCTGCCGCTGGAAGTGCGTCAGGTATATGATGGGGCGTTAGAGACTCAGCAACGCCTGTTTTTGATGCGCGGCCAGGTTGACAGGCTCAATAGCGATAAGAAACACATCGAGAACTATATCAACGCATTGGAAAGAGTCGCTGGCTTGTTGAGGGATGGCGTAGCTGCCCCTGCGCGAGGCGCCAGCAAGGAGGCCTTCACCATGATCGAGGCCATCATTCAGGCGCAAGAGGCTGAGCGTCAGAGGTTGTCTCGCCAGATGCATGATGGGCCAGCCCAGGCATTGTCCAACTTCATCCTCCAGTCTGAGATCGCTATGCGGCTCTTCGATCTGGATCAGGATCAAGCCCGCGAGGAATTGACCGCCCTGAAAACATCCGCCACTGCCGCATTCCAGCAAGTGCGCAACTTCGTCTTCGAGTTAAGGCCGATGATGCTGGATGACCTGGGGTTGATTCCCACCCTGAAGCGGTATACAGAGGCCTTCAAGGAGCAGACGAAAATCAAGGTTGACCTGACGATCAGTGGCCTGGAGCGTCGCCTGGAATCGTACATCGAAGTGATCATCTTCCGATCTCTACAAGACTTATTAGGATTTTCCCACCGGCAATGCCAGGCAACCCAGATAAAGATCAATATGGCTATCGAAGAAAATATCGTCAAAGTTACCCTCGAGGATAATGGCAACGTCTTCGATGTGGATGAAGTTTTCAAAGGGAGCGGCATTTCCATCAAGGCGATCAAGGATCGCATCGAAATGCTGGGCGGTTTCATGGATGTGGAAAGCACGGTCGGCAAGGGAGGGTATTTCGTTTTTCAGATCCCGGTCGGCATAACACACCAATCGGTATTTACAGAACTGTAAGTATTCCCTATTGATCTCTAACGTAGTTTTGCTATAATGAAAGAGACTCTTCGTAGTCAATCTTAGAAGAAAGGAGGTAGTAAGCCATGTTGTTCGCACCGAAAGAAAAAGGCCAAGGTCTGGTAGAGTATGCGTTGATTCTTGTTTTAGTAGCCGTAGTCGTGATTGTTATTCTCGCTCTGCTCGGCCCCGCCATTGGTAATTTCTTCATCAACATCATCAGCAACATCTAAACATTGACCCGTAAGACATGTTTTTTCATCAAATAAGGTCCTGCTTTGGGGCAGGGCCTTATTTGGTTCATTGGAGGCATCTTAGGGGTGGAAATTATTTACAATATCAGGTAGACTATATGTGTTATATCTCACCCCGGAATGCGAGATCTGGGCACCGATCTTGCATACAATCGGGGAACGAAATGGTGATAGCATCAATCTATTTAACTAACCAACGAATTGGGAGGCTATCATGCGCCGAGGACGAGTCTTCTTCTATTTAGCCGCAATCTTGATCCTGGTATTGGTGGCTGTCTTCGTGTTTTCCCAACGACTCCAACAGCCCTCTGGAGCGGAAATTACCGGAGCAGAACCGACGCCAGTGGTGGATCTGGTAGAGATCGTCGTGATCACTCAACCAACGCCACGCGGAACCGTGTTGAACGAAACCATCCTGGGGATGATTGCGTTGCCCCGGGATGTGGTCATCGAGGGAATGTTTACCGATATGGCTCTCGTGGTCGGTAGACAGGCCAAGTTCGACCTCGACTCTGGGATACCCCTGACAGCCAGTATGCTCGTGGATACGGCCGATCAGCTTTCGGCGAGAGGATCGTTAGCTGCGTTATCCATCCCGCGCGGAATGGTGGCTATTTCGATCCCGATCAGCCGGCTTTCGAGCGTGTCGTATGCCCCTAAGGCCGGCGATCATGTGAGTGTGATCGCCTCGATGCTCTTCCTCGATTTAGACAGCGAGTTCCAGACGAGTCTGCCGAATCACATAAGAGGAATCGCTGGGCCTTATACCGACCCTGAAACCGGTCAAGCCTTCATGACGATTACGATCGAAAAACCCACAGTCGAAATGGCAACGGCGTTTCCATTCTACGGTCGCACAGAGCTTGAGCCAATCCTGAACGAACTTGCTTATATCGCCCCAGGTGAGTTACAGAGGCCGCGACTCGTTACCCAGATGGTGCTTTATGACGCCGAGATACTCCAGGTAGGGGATTTCCCGCTTGTCGAAGAGGAGAGAGCAGCGGCATCAGAGGGAGTTACGGCTGCTGACGCCGAAACTGCAGCCGCTGAAGCAGCGGTAGAAGCTGCCCAGCCTCAGGTTGGCGAGGCGCAGGAGGCCGCGCCCGCCGTTCCTCCTGATGTGATTACCATCATCGTGACCCCTCAAGATGCTGTGACGGTTAACTATCTGCTCTATAGCGGCGCCGAGCTTACTCTGGCTCTCAGGTCGTCGAGGGACGATACGATCACGACCACAGAGGCTGCAACTTTACAGTTCCTGCTGGATGTATATAATATTCCTATCCCGGCGAAATTGCCTTATGGGATTACCCCAAGGATTGACGAGTTGGTTCCGCCGGTTTTGGAAAACGATATTCCACCTGTCGAGCAGTAGAAATGTTCGAGTCGATTCTTTCGGAGATGATTAATGGCTGATGGCGACACAATCCGAGTCATCATCGTAGATGATGTGCGTGAGACTCGGGAAAACATACGAAAGCTATTACGATTCGAAAACGACATAGAAGTTGCTGGAGTCGCCGCAACTGGTCGAGAAGGAATACAGTTGGCCAGGGATGTGTCGCCGGATGTTGTCCTTATGGATATCAACATGCCTGACATGGATGGCATCGCGGCGACAGAAAATATTCTCAAAGAACTTCCCTATATTCAGATCGTCATCCTGTCCGTCCAGGGGGATCCGAACTACATGCGTCGGGCTATGTTGGCGGGCGCGCGCGATTTCTTGACCAAACCTCCCATGGTGGACGAGTTGATCGCCGCCATACGCCGGGCGGGGCAGATGGCGCATGAAGAAAAGAAGAAAAAAGTCGAAGGCCGTTATCCGCTCGATGCCAGCGGCCTGGCTGCCCGCGCAGAATTTGCGATGCAAGCGGCTTCCTATGGGAAGGTTGTCGTCCTGTACAGCCCAAAGGGTGGCGTGGGATGCACAACTCTGGCTACGAACCTGGCCGTAACGCTGCATAACGCCGAAACCCCGGTTGTGATCGTAGATGGTAATTTACAGTTTGGCGACCTGGCCATCGTGCTGAATCAACGCGGCAAGAACAGCGTCGCTGATCTTGCGCCCAGGGCGGATGAACTGGATGTGGAGATCGTCGAAGAGGTGTTGATCACGCATCGCGACACTGGCCTGAGGCTCCTGGCGGCCCCCCAACGCCCAGAGTACGCTGAAGGCGTTACTGGAGATCAGTTCGGGAAGATATTGGCCTATCTGCGAAGGATGTACTCTTATGTTATCGTGGATGCCGAATCTGCTCTCTCCGATATTGTGTTGAGCGCATTCGATGCCAGTTCGATGATCGTTCTGGTAGCCAATCAAGATATCCCCTCGATCAACGATGCGCGTCTCTTCCTGGAGTTAGCCGGTGTGATCGGAATCGAGCGTGACCGCGTCTTGTTTGTGCTCAATAAGTACGATAAGCGCATCGCGATAACGCCAGAATCGATTGGTGAGAATTTGAAGAAAGAAATTTCCGTGGTCATCCCCGCCGATGAGCGCGCAGTTCTGCCTTCGGTAAATCGAGGGTCGCCATTCGTTCTTGGCGACAAGAAGCGCCCCATTGTCAGAGCGATACTTACCCTGGCAGAAACAGTTCGGCAGCAATTGGCCGAGATCGAAGTCGCGCACGAGGCGGCGAACTAGGAAGCGTGAACTATGTCTTTACTCAGGCGAATCGAGCAAGGCCAAACGGGGCCAGGCGAAGACAGCGGTCAGGTTAGAGTGGGTTCTCTGCAATCGCGCCGGGTTGCTCCGCCGGATGGGGATGCTCAACGCGATACCTATTTCGACCTCAAAACCAGGGTACAAAACCGGCTTTTGGCAGAGTTAGACCCATCCACAGATGTGACTCAGGTCGGGGTCGTCCGGGGGACGATTCGAGATTTGTTCGAGCAGGTGCTCACCGAAGAAAACATCGTGCTCTCCCGGCAGGAGAAGCATCGTCTGTTCGAACAGATCGCTGCTGAAATCTTGGGCTTTGGCCCGCTCCAGGGATTGCTGGAGGACGACGAAATCACCGAAATCATGGTCAATGGGCCAAAGAATATCTACATCGAGAAGCGAGGCAAACTCAACCGTGTCCCGCTTTCCTTCGAGAGCGACGAGCATGTGATGCGCATCATCGAACGCATCGTCGCTCCTCTCGGTCGCCGAGTGGACGAATCCAGCCCCTACGTGGATGCTCGCCTGCCTGACGGTTCGCGTGTCAATGCGGTCATTCCACCCATCTCCTTAGTCGGCCCAACCCTGACGATTCGCAAGTTTTCCAAAAACCCCATCACCATCGAGCAGTTGATCAAGTTTGGTAGCCTCACGCCAGAATCCCTTCAGTTTTTGAAATCTTGCGTAGAGGCTCGTTTGAACATCATCATCTCGGGCGGCACCGGTTCGGGGAAGACGACTCTCTTGAATATCCTCTCCCAGTTCATCCCAAGTGATGAACGCATTGTCACCATAGAAAACGCTGCAGAATTGCAGCTTCGCCAGGAGCATGTCGTCACCCTCGAGTCCCGTCCACCCAATATCGAAGGCAAGGGCGAGATCACCATCCGACAACTGGTGGTCAACTCCCTGCGCATGCGGCCAGATCGCATCATTGTAGGTGAGATCCGCGACGAAGAAGCCCTGGACATGTTGCAGGCCATGAACACCGGTCACGATGGCTCGATGACCACCGCTCACTCCAACAGCCCTCGCGATACCCTTGCCCGTATCGAAACCATGGCTCTGATGGCGGGCATGGAATTACCCGTGCGCGCGATACGGGAGCAGATCGCCTCGGCTATTGATTTAGTCATCCATCAGGAGCGACTCCGGGATGGCACTCGTAAGGTGGTCAATGTGACCGAGATCAGCGGCATGGAAGGCGATGTGATTACCATGACGGATATCTTTGCTTTCGAGCAGCGAGGCATTGACGAAGGTCAGGTGGTGGGTGATCTGCGACCGACGGGATTGAGGCCGAAAGCGATCAGCCAGATCGAAGCTACTGGCATCCATTTGCCGCCATCGATTTTCGGCGTCGGACCGCGCCGTGGATATTAACCAACGGAGTATAGTTCCATGCAATTACTGTTGATCGGTGGAGGAGCGCTCATCTTGCTCCTGCTAATCGTCGGGATCGTTATCTCCATGAGGGGAAGGCAATCGCTTGTCGAGGAGCGCCTCACTGATTACGTCGGTGAGGAGTTATTTCGAGATGCGGCCGGGGAGGCGAGGACCTCTCCGGTATCCGATTGGGTCAACGTTCAAGTTACCGGGACGCAATGGGGGGGCAGCGTTGCGCGCAATCTGGCCCAGGCGGATCTAAAACTGAAACCCGGCGAGTATCTTGCGCTCATCGTCATTGCGATCATCGGTGTTGCTTTCGTGGCCTGGTTCTTTGGTGGGCGATCAATCGTCTCTGCCCTGATCGGCGCGATTGTAGGTTTTTTCCTGCCGCGCTTCTATGTCAATCGTCAGAAAAACAAACGCTTGCAAACCTTCGGAGAGCAGTTGCCAGATATGCTTAGCCTGATGGTCAATGGTTTGCGGGCGGGTTTCTCCACTGCGCAAGCCATGGAAGCAGTCAGCAAAGAGATGCCCTCGCCGCTATCCGATGAGTTCAAAAGAGTGGTGCAGGAGATGCAATTAGGCTTGCCGACGGAAAGGGCTCTCGAAAACATCTTGCGCCGTATCCCCTCTGAAGACCTGGATTTGATTGTTACCGCGATCAATGTGCAGCGTGAAGTCGGCGGCAACCTGGCGGAGATATTAGACACCATCGCGCATACCATTCGAGAACGAGTGCGCATCAAGGGTGAAATTCGCGTGCTCACAGCCCAGGTCATGTATTCGGGACGTTTTCTTGCGTTATTGCCTTTCATCCTATCCAGTATCATCTGGTTCGGAAATCGGGAATATGTGATGTCCGTCTTCAGCCCCGAGACGATCTATTGTGGGGTGGCGATTTTTGGCTCGGCGCTCATGCTGGTTGGTTTGGGCTACTTTGTTATGATGCGTATTGCCGATATCGAGGTATAGCGATAGTACCCTAGACCGGTTTGGTTCCGGCCTGCCCTGAGCAAAGCCGAAGGGCTCGTCCGGGTGAGGTATGAGTCTATGAATGTCGTGGTGATTTTGATCATCGTGGGTGTGATCGTTGTGGGGGCGATTGCCTTAGTGATCGTGGGGATTCGGGACCGCGAAGGCCGCGCTGATCCACTCCAGGAGCGTCTGGCCGAGTTCGTGGAACGAGGCGAGTTGGCCTCTCTCGAAGAGATCGAGATGTCTCAGTCGTTGGCGGATCGTATCATCATTCCGATGGCGCGCCGCTTCGGCGAGATCGCTCTGCGTTTCACCCCTCAGAACGCGCTTGAAGATACCGCCCGAAAAATCGAATTGGCTGGCAACCCTCGAGGTCTCGAGCCTACTTTGTTCTGGGCCGGGCGATTTGGAGCGGCGATTGGCATTGCTGCGCTCCTGTTCTTCATCTTATCCATCAGCTCGATTGATTGGAGCTGGGGCAGGAAAATCATCATCGTGGTTCTCTTCACCCTGTTGGGTTTTTATGTGCCATCGCTTCTGCTGAATAGTCGCATTCGCCGCCGGCAAGATGATATCCGCAAAGCCCTCCCTGACGCCCTGGATTTGTTGACCATTTGCGTCGAGGCAGGCTTAGGTTTCGATGGCGCTATGGCGAAAGTCAATGGGAAGTGGGATAACGAACTTTCCCTGTCTCTTGGCAGGGTATTGCGCGAGATCCAATTGGGAAAACTGCGTCGTGAAGCCCTGCGCACGATGGCCGACCGCATTGATATCCCGGAGATGACCAGTTTCGTAGCCGCCATCATTCAAAGCGAGCAATTGGGCGTCAGCATGGCTAAGGTATTGCGTATTCAGGCCGATCAAATGCGCATTCGTAGGCGTCAGGCCGCCGAAGAGAAAGCCCAGCAAGCGCCGATCAAAATGCTCTTTCCAATGGGATTATTGATCTTCCCATCTCTGTTGATTATCTTGTTAGGCCCCGCAGCGGTGCAGTTGATGCGCTCCGCCCTGGGTGCGATGTTCTAAGTCATTGCGAAATAGTCACTACTCGACCAGAAGTCTTGCTCTGGAGTCCATTGATGCGATATGAGTGGTATCGATGGCGTTGGGCGGCTCTAGATTGGTTGTTTCCGCCCACCTGTGGGGGATGTGAAATGCCTGGCGAACGTTGGTGTCGCGATTGTCAAGTGAAAATCGCGCCCGTCGCGCCCCCCTTTTGTGAGCGTTGTGGTCAGACTACCTCTGGGGGTGGGTTGTGCGACCGGTGCATCTCCTCGCCTCCAAAGATGACAGCCATCAGGTCTTGGGCTGTTTTCGACGGCCCAATCCGAGAAGCCATGCATCGTGTCAAATATCGGCGCGATGTCGCCCTGGCCGAAGCCCTCAGCCGACCTCTGGTGGGATACGTTCGTGATCTGAACTGGCATTTGGATATCATCGTCCCAGTTCCTCTCAGCGCAAAACGAATGAAGGAGCGCGGTTACAACCAAGCAGCGTTGCTGGCGAAACCTCTGGCCCTGGGGTTGGGTTTAAAGTACTGTGATAAAGCATTATCGCGGGGACGGGACACTCGTTCCCAGGTTGGACTGAGCCTCGACCAACGTCGCCAAAATGTCCATGGCGCTTTCAGCGCTTCGAAGTCTATGGTTTCAGGGAAAGCTGTGTTGGTCGTTGACGATGTCGCCACAAGCGGCTCTACGCTGGATTCCTGTGCAGAAGCGCTCTGGCATACTGGCGCGGAGAACGTTTATGGAATGACGCTGGCTCGTGCAGTTCTATCCTCGAAATAAAATCGGAGGTATACCATGGCGATAGAAGTCAAATTATTCGTACGTGATCTAAAACTGACCGACCGAATGCAAGAGTATGTAGATAAGAAAGTTAGCAGATTAGATCGTTATATCAACAACATCAGCGAAGCGCGCGTCGACCTGGCTCATGTCAAATCCGCCCGTGACGCCGGCGACCGATACGTGGCGCAGGTCACGATTCGCGGCAAGGGGTTCATCCTGCGATCCGAGGAGCGCTCCGATGATATTTTCACCGCCCTGGATATGGCGGTTCCGAAGATTCAGCGACGTATAGAACGGTACAAAGGAAAGCATTACCAGCAGCGGGGCGACGGCATATCTGCTGCTGACGCCGATACCACTGAGACAATCCATATTGACGAGGAGGGCGAAGATACAGAGATCGTCCGCCGCAAGCATTTCATCCTCACCCCCATGGATGAAATGGAGGCCATCGAGCAGATGGAACTGCTCGGCCATGAAGACTTCTTCTTGTTCCTCGATGCCAACTCAGGGCAGATCAACGTGCTCTATAAGCGCCGCGACGGCAAATACGGCGTCATCGAGCCAGAGATCGCCTGACAGAACTGTATAGCCCCTCCATACCCCAGTCCTATTGACGTGGGCGCATACTCAATGTACGCTTTATAGCAGAGCGTATCCTTTCGATGTTCTAGGAAACGCGGGTCTGGTTGTCAACCTGACCTATGATATAACGATTATCGGGAAGATACGCGGGGCGTGTTTGTGAGCTGGCAGGCGCGCCGCTTTGTGTAAGGAAGAACAGAATGAAGAGTAATACTCCAGGTGCAAGACTCACCCAGAACTTAGATCATGGCAGCAAGGCTCAGGGCATGGTGGAATTCGCCCTGGTGCTGCCTATCTTGCTGCTGCTGGTCATGGGGATCATCGAGTTTGGACGCTTGTTGTTCATTTATTCGGCTTTGAATACTGCCAGCAGCGAAGCTGTAAGGTATGGTTCTGCGGTGGATGATACAGGGGGAACGCCGCGGTTCGTAGATTGCGCAGGAATTCAGGCTGCCGCAACTCGCATTGGATCTCTGGCGAACCTCACCTCGGTTACGATCAGCTACGATGAGGGGCCAGGCGGAGCGACGATCTCCAGTTCCTGTCCCCCGCCAAACCCGGATGATATCGTTGGCGGGCGAGATCGTGTATCTGTACAGGTTCAGGCCCCGTATCAGCCCATCGTACCGTTTTTGAATTTTATTAGTTTCACGATCAGCGCAGATAGCGCCCGTACGATTGTCAAAGATATCGAGCTTGGAGAAGGCGGCGCGCCTGGCGGAGGGGGTGGCGGAGGGGGCGGCGGCGGAGGGCTGCCTACAGTCAGTTTCACTTCGAGCGCCCAGTCGGCGCCCGAAGGCGCGGGGACAGCTACCATCACCGCTCAATTGACTTCGACCCTGGCCAGCGACGTGACCGTGCCTTTCACTATCAGCGGAACGGCCACGCAAGGGGGCGGGGACGACTATACCATCACTGCCAGCCCCATCACTATCCCGGCGGGAAGCGCCTCGGCGAATATCGTAATCTCTATCGTAGACGATCTCGACATCGAGGGGAGTGAAACGGTCATCGTGACCATGGGGACGCCTACCAATGCGATCAAGGGCTCCCCCGATGAACACACGCTGACGATTACCGATGACGACAGTGTGCCTGTGGTTTCCTTTGCCCTGGCCAGTCAGAGCGGCGGAGAAGACAGTGTGACGATGCTGGCGCGCGTAGAGTTAGATCATGCCACCGGAAGTGATGTCGGTGTGCCTTTTACTGTAACTGGCTCAGCGACCGGCGGGGGCGTTGATTATAGCATCACTGCCAGCCCGGTGACCATCTCCGCGGGGAGCACCTGGGTGAACATTACCATCACCGTTGTAGATGATGGCGATATCGAAGGCGACGAAACTGTGTTGATCACCATGGAAACCCCAACTAACGCGACCAAAGGCTCGCCCGATGTGCATACGGCGACCATCGAGGATGATGATCTCGCTTTGCCCACTCCAGCGGCCCCAGTCTTCAACGCCGTCAACTGGATTCCGGATGGCAACAAGTGTAAGGATATCACCTTTACCTGGGCGCCGAATGGCGACTGGTCGAGCAACCCCGGCTCGAGTCCCATCCAATATCAACGCTACTTGAACGGTGGTTCGCAGGGGACACAGGCGCCCTCTGATCCCAGCCCCACCACCTGGGTTACCGGCGTTGATTTGAACAACAAGGGTACGGTCACTTTTGGGGCACAGGCGATCTTTTCTGGCGGGCTTGGTTCCGAAATCCTGTCGAAGAGTTATTTGTGCGATAAGGGCTCACTGGTAGAGCAATGAACAGTAATTGTCTCCGTACCGACCATCACAGGGAACAAGGCCAGAGCCTGGTCGAGCTGGCAATCACCCTCGTAGTGATTTTGATCTTGCTGGCCGGGGTGATTGATCTGGGGCGCGCCTTCTTTGCCTATATGGCCCTGCGTGACGCGGCCCAGGAAGCAGCCCTGTATGGTTCTATTAATCCCACTGATTCTCCGGGCATCAATAATCGCGGTATGTCGGTTTTGACCAATCGGGTAGATACTTCTCAGGTCACCATCACGCCGGCGATTTCTGGGGGCGCTTGTGGGAACGGAGTGAACAGTATTTCTGTCACGGTGCATTTCAGTAATTTTGCCATCACCATGCCCTTTTTAGGGACGCTTGTAGGTTCGCAGAGCTTCGACATCACAGCTAGCGTCACCGATACGATCCTCAGCCCACCCTGCCCGTAGTGGAGGTACGAGTATGATACGAAAGCGATCTAAATCCGAGGAAGGCCAGGCTCTCGTTCTCCTGGTGCTGGGGTTTGTGGCGCTCTTGGGATTCGCGGCGCTGGCCATTGACGGCGGTATGGTCTATGCAGACCGGCGGCATGCCCAAAACGCCGCTGATGCTTCTTCGTTGGGCGGCGCTGGAGCAGCCGGCAACACCATGGACAGTCTGGGGGTACATTACGAGAATTTCGATTGCAGCAGTTTCAACGATACAGGCGCCAGTATGGGTCAGGTTCATGTTGCCGCCCTATCGGCTGCCAGCGCCCGGGCCACCACCAACGACTACTCCATTGATTACGATGTTGCCGATCACCATGGCGTCATCGCCTCATGTGTTGACGATGAGAATAAAGGCGCCTATATTGACAAGTATATTGACGTCATCACCGATATCACCCGTGTGACAAATACCACCTTCATTCATTTCGTCTATAGCGGCCCTGTGCAAGAGCAGGTGGAGGCGATAGCTCGCGTGCGACCGCGCACCCCAATGGCTTATGGGCATGCCATCGTCGCTTTGAACGAATCTCCCTGTAGTGGCAACAGCCTCATTGGGGTTAAACTCTCTGGCAGCAGCGATGTGGATATCAACGGCGGCGGCATTTACTCGAATGGCTGCCTGGTTTGCAGCGGCAGCGCTTTTGATGTCGCTGTGCTCGATGGCGGTGTAAATTATACTAACTCGACGACCTGCTCGGGCGGCGACCCGGTTTCGCCCTCGCCCCAACAGGTGACTCCCCTGCCCGATATCACTTTGGTAGCCGATCCGCCGGATTGCGCTGGCCTGCCGAACCGAGGCAGCCATTCTGGCGAAGGCACGATCCAGCCAGGGGTTTATTCCAAGATCACGTTGAGCAATGGCGTTTTGACCATGGAGCCGGGGCTGTATTGCCTGACCGGTTCTCCGAATGCGTTCCGAGCGACGGGTGGTGAACTCTACGGGGATGGGGTCACGATCTACGTGCTGAATGGCGGCGTAGATGTCGGCAGCAATGTCGAACCGATAGACTTGAGAGCCCCCGACGCCTCGCCTGATCCCTCGCCGGCCATTGCAGGCATGTTGATCTATGTAGCTACCGGAAATACCAATGCGGTTCAACTCACCGGGAATAACACGTCGTATTATCAAGGCACGATCTATGCGCCCGAAGGCGATGTTCAGATTTCCGGCGGAAATGACACTTTCCCGACATTCAATACGCAGGTTGTTGGTTACAATGTCGAAATCACCGGCAACGCCACCATCGATATCAACTTCAATGGCGGGGAAAACTATGCCACGCCGCCCAGGTTAGATTTGCAGGAATAGAGCCGAATTCAAGAAGCTAATCTACTCTGAGAGGTGTAGCTTCTGGTGAAAAGCGGAGGTTCAGGCTTCCGCTTTTTGTTTAATCTTTCCCGGCGATCTCGCAGGTGGCGTGCATATAGTAGAAATCCCCCCTCGGCGGGATCAACTCGAAAATCTCGATCACCTTCAAATCGAAATTGCCAATCCGGATGATTTCGCCCACCTCTGGCTTCTTGTCGAAGTTGATGATACCTCCAGGGTGATCGCTCTTTATCACAACATAGCTGACTTTGTAGACGGCCATATTTCATACCCCTTTGCTACGCGCTCTTGATTAGATTGAGGTGGCGAAGTTTGAACGAAAGATCAGCCGCCATATTACGCATCACTGCATAGCCAACATGGGTGTTCCGTTCGCATAATTCCAAAAAATCATCGTTGCGGATCACCTGAACATTCGTGGGGCCTTCGATGGCTCGCACAGTCGCCGAGCGTCTGCCCAGATCGATGAGCGCCATCTCCCCGATGAGTTGGCCTGCGCCCATATGCAGGACAGTGCGGGGGGAGGGCAACCCTGCGCCGAGGACGACTTCGACAGCGCCGCTGGTGATCAGGTAGAACTCCTCGCCGACGTCGCCCTCCGTGACCAGGTCTTCGCCAGCCTCCAATTCTTTCGATTGGCAAATCGCGACGATTTCTTCGAGTTCGTTCTCGTTCAGCCCTCTGAATATTTCCACATCACGGATAAGGTCGAGTAAGTTCATCTTGCCTCCATTTCTATTTCTCTCGTAAAACGTGATCCCCACGCGCTGGATGTGCTCCACCACATCGGGGTCGCTGATCCCATGGAAGATGGACAAATCTATGGTGTAAGGCAGGAGCAAGTCATCGAGATCGCCCATGATTTTGTACAACACATTCAGCGTCAAATCTGCGCCGCCGCACAATGTCAAGTCAATATCCGAGCCGTTCTTGTGGTTGCCTTTGGCGCGCGAGCCGTACAGAACCGCCTGTTCAACCTGAGGGTAGTGAGCCAGGACAGATTGTATTCTTTGGATCGTGGCGTCTTTTAGCCCGTAGCGCATGGTTACTCCGCCTCGCCTTTCAACGAATCAAGTTTGGAGCGTAAGGTCACGAATTCCGAGAAATAGACATTCATGGTATCAGCGGCGATTTTCTCGGCTGTTTCTTCGTTATAGGTATGGCTGGTGAGGGTGCGGCTCTTGATCATATCCATCCATGTCTCGCCATTTTCGATTATGCCGCGCCGGAACGCCAGGCGAAAAGCGTCACGGCTGCCATGAATGGCTGTTTCCCCCTGCGCCTCAAAGTAGTCTTTGAGTGTAGTCCAGGCTAATTCGAACGTGTATTCGAAAGCCTGGATCAATCCTTGTTTTTCCAGTTCATTCAGCTCACCCTTTTCGATAAATTTCGTCAGTTGGCTGAGCGCTTTATTGAAGTTGTTCGAGCGCTGTATCCAGCGTATGTCTTGAGCTGTCATCGTGCTTCTCCGTAATGCGCATACATGATCTTCGAAAGCATCGGGTTTTGGGGAATGGCTGTGATTCGTACACAGATTACGATGAGTCAAAGATTTATGTGCGCAGTACTATTTTACCAGAATTGATGCCTTCTCATGATGCAGGAAAGAAAGACAGGATGTAACAATTCGATCTTGACATAGCCCACGAGAAGAGTATACTATGCCATCTAGGCCCCCCCCATGGGGGCGGGGTCAGGAGGCTGCTATGATGAAACATGAAGACGCAGTACATCGGTTGAAGAACATCGAGGGACATATTCGCGGCATCCAGCGGATGATCGAGGAAGGTCAGTACTGCATTGATGTCATCCACCAGATCCACGCCGCCCAGGCCGCCCTCAACAAGGTCAGCACTATGATCCTGGAAGGACACCTGAATTCTTGTGCGATCACCGCTATCCGCGGCGATAACCTGGAAGACCGTGAGCGCGTCCTCCGCGAGATCGCCGACGTCTTCGACGCCGCCACGAAAGTCTAATTTCCAACTTCCAACCTCCAATATCCAATCCCCAATATCCAAAAAGGAGCCACTCATGACAACCATAACCTACAACATCCCCAATATTAGCTGCGGACACTGTGTTCACACCATCCAGACCGAGGTCGCAGACCTGGCGGGCGTGGAATCCGTCAAGGCTGACGCGGCAAGCAAGAAGGTCGTGATCGTCTTCGACGCGCCAGCGGATGAAGCGCAGATCAAGGCGTTGATGGCCGGGATCAATTACCCAGTCGCGGCGTAATATATTAGGTGTTCCAGTGTCATGTGTTCTGGCGCCGGGCGTCCCGTGTCAAACGAATTATCCGTGGCACTTGACGCTTGATACGTGACACTGGAGAACTTGTCACTTGGCACTTGATACTTGGCACTTGACGCTGGACACTTGGCACTCGACACTCGATACTTGACACTGGAAACGTGACACTCGACACGTGACACGGGAACACATCATGAGCGAAACCAAACAACTCATCCTCCCCGTTACTGGCATGACTTGCGCCAACTGCGTGGCGACCGTCGAACGCGGCCTGAAGAAGCAGGCGGGCGTGCAGGGCGTGGCCGTCAACCTTTCATCGGAACGCGCCACTGTGACCTTCGACCCGGCCGCGGTCGGCCTGGCGGACCTGATTGCCCGCGTCCAAAAATCCGGGTACGGCGTCGCGGCCGGCGAGGCGGACCTGGTCATCAAGCGGCTGGCCGACGACAACGACGCGCGGCGGCTGGAGAAGTCGCTGCTCAAACTGGAAGGGGTGCTGGAGGCGCAGGTTTCGGTCGCCACCGAGCGGGCGCGGGTGCGCTACGTGCCGACGGTGGTGAGCCAGGCCGAGATCCGCGCGGCCGTTTCCCGGTCCGGTTTCGAGGCGGTGGAACTGGGCGGCGAGGCCGAGGATGTGGAAGCGAAAGCCCGTCAATCCGAAATTGACATGCAGCGGCGATTGCTCATCACCGGTCTCATTTTCACCGCGCCTTTGTTCCTTCTTGCCATGGCGCGTGATTTCAGCTTACTGCCTGCGTTCTTCTATGAGGCAGCGCACGGCGGCGGGATGGCCGAGGCCAGGTGGTGGGTCAACTGGCTGATGTTTGGCCTCTCCACACCGGTGCAGTTCTACGTTGGCTGGCACTATTACATCGGAGCATTCAAGGCGCTGCGCAACCGCTCGGCAAACATGGACGTGTTGATTACAATGGGCACTTCGGCTGCGTTTTTTTACTCGGTCGCTGTCACAATCGGGCTTGCCCCCGGGCATGTCTATTATGAGACCGCGGCAGTGATCATCGTGCTCATCCGGCTGGGCAAGTTCTTCGAGGCTCGGGCGAAGGGACGTACATCGGAGGCGATCAAGAAACTGATGGGACTGCGCGCCAAGACAGCGCGGGTGGCGCGCGATGGGACCGAGATCGAGATCCCGACGGACGATGTGCGCGTCGGGGACCTGGTGCTTGTCCGCCCTGGCGAGACTATCCCGGTGGACGGCGTGGTCGTGGACGGACGCTCGGCGGTGGATGAAGCCATGCTGACCGGCGAGTCGCTGCCGGTGGAGAAGGGTCCCGGCGACCCGATCATCGGCGCGACGCTGAATAAGCTGGGCCTGCTCAAGTTCGAGGCAACCAAGGTCGGCAAAGAGACCGCGCTGGCGCAGATCATCCGGCTGGTGGAGGAGGCGCAGGGCAGCAAGGCGCCCATCCAGAAACTGGCCGACCAGGTCTCAGCGGTGTTCGTGCCGATCGTCATCCTGATCGCGCTGGCGACGTTCGCGGCCTGGTTCTTCCTTGGGGAGCCGGGCGAATTCACCCGCGCGCTCATCAACCTGGTGGCGGTGCTGGTCATCGCCTGCCCGTGCGCGATGGGTCTGGCCACGCCGACCGCGGTCATGGTCGGCACAGGCAAGGGCGCGGAGTTGGGTGTGCTGTTCCGCAGCAGCGAAGCGCTGGAACGCGCCGGGCGCGTCAACGTGGTAGTGCTGGATAAGACCGGCACGATCACGAAGGGGCAGCCAGCGGTGACAGAGATGGTCGTCAGCCGTCAGTCGTCAGTCGCCAGTGAAGAACTGCTGCGGCTTGCCGCTTCTGTTGAGAAGGGTTCGGAACACCCGCTAGGCGAGGCGATATGGGCGGAAGCCACGACCCGCGGCCTGACGTTCTCGGAGCCGACTGGCTTCCAGGCAGAGGCGGGGCACGGCGTCTCCGCCGAGGTGGACGGGCGCGCGGTCAGCGTGGGTAACGCCCGCATGATGGAGGCGCGCGGCTATCCGCTGGACGGGCTGGACTCCGAAGTGGAACGCCTCCAATCCGAAGCCAAGACCGCCATGCTGGTGGCCGTGGATGGGCAGGTGCGCGGCGTCATCGCCGTGGCGGATACGCTCAAGGACAGCTCGGTCGAGGCGATTGCTGAACTGCACCGCATGGGACTCAAGGTCGCCATGATCACCGGCGACAACCGAAAAACTGCCGAAGCGATTGCGAAGCAGGTTGGGATTGATATTGTTCTAGCGGAAGTCTTACCGGAAGGGAAGGCCGCGGAAGTCAAAAAGTTGCAGACTGTAGGGGCAGGGCTTGTCCCTGCCCCCGGGCTTATCCCTGCCCCCAGGCGACCGCAAGGGTCGCCCCAACAGGTTGTGGCGATGGTTGGCGACGGCGTTAACGACGCGCCTGCCCTTGCCCAGGCTGATGTTGGCATCGCCATCGGCACTGGCACCGATGTGGCCATGGCCGCCGCGCCGGTCACGCTCATCAGCGGCGACCTGCGCGGGGTGGCGCGCGCCATCCGCCTCTCGCGGCGGACGCTGCGCACCATCAAGCAGAACCTGTTCTGGGCGTTCTTCTATAATGTGATTTTGATCCCTGCAGCCGCGCTCGGCTTCCTGAACCCGATGCTGGCCGCGGGCGCGATGGCCTTTAGCAGCGTCTTCGTCGTAACTAATAGCCTCCGATTGAGAAAGCAGAAAATTGCATAGATGAGTCCACTGCAAAAACTACATGTAGAGGATTCGGGGCGGCATATATGGGGGTGCGTGCGCAGCACGCACCCCCATATATGCCGCCCCGCCGCCTCGTTCTGGAGTTTTTTCAGTGGACACATAGATGTATCCTACGGATTAAGGTATCTTTGTGTCAAGAATAAATCACGCTCCTAGATTTCTTCTCCTCCTGCTTCTGGCTTTTTTGACGGCCTGTTCCCGTCAGCAAGACGATGACCTGCGTATGGCGCCTCTCGATGAGATGCCTCCGGAGGTGCTGAGTTCGCCTGTGGTGGTACAGCAAGCCTATCGCTTTGCCGCTGCCAACCCGGATGTGATGAAGCAAATTCCCTGCTATTGTGGCTGCGAGGATATCGGGCATACATCCAATTACGCCTGCTACGTCTCTGGGATAGATGAAAATGGACACCCTATCTTCGACAATCATGCGCTGGGCTGTTCGATTTGTGTGGATATCACACAGGATGTCATGCGCCTGCTGAAACAGGGGAAGACGGTCGCCGAGATCAGAGAGTATGTGGATGCCACGTACTCGAAGTACGGCACATCGAATATCCCGTAAACTCATGAAAAGCGCCATGATTTTTCGTCTGCTCATGCTGGCGGGCGGGTTAGCGCTCGCGCTGCTTCCCTCGTTTGCGCAAGCCGCGCCACCTGTCGAACGTGTGTTTCGCATCGAGGCGAGCAGTTTTGCTTACAAGCCAGGGCAAATCCAGCTCAACCTCGGCGACCGGGTGACGCTCGAACTGGTCAGCATGGACGTCGTACATGGCTTGTACCTGGATGGATATGATCTTTCGTTGACCGCCGATCCCGGACAGACCGCCCGTCTGACCTTCGTCGCAGATCGCGCCGGCTCATTCCGGTTTCGCTGTAACGTGACCTGTGGAGCGATGCATCCCTTCATGATAGGGAAGCTCACTGTTGGACCCAACCATTCTTTCACCCTCGCGGCTGGCCTGACGATTTCTGCTATCGCTATCTTTCTGCTGATCCACCCGAGACGGGCTTCCCAATGACCCGCCATGAACTAACTCGTTTCCCGTTGATCAAGGCCTTGCTCAAAAACCGCTGGCCGCAGTTGGCGGTTTACGCCGCGCTGCTGGCAGGATTCATCTTCGCCATCTTCGCGGGCTTTGTCGGCTCGCCTGTGGGGAACCACAATTTCAGCATCGTCTTCGTGTGGATTGCCTGGTGGGCGATGCTGATCCTGGCGGCTGTGCCGTTCTTCGGGCGCGGCTGGTGTGCGGTCTGCCCCATTCCGCTGCCCGGCGAGTGGCTCCAGCGCGGGGCCATCCTCGAGCTAGCGCCGACCGGTAAGGGAGTCTCCCTCGGGCGTCGCTGGCCCAACCCCCTGCGTAATATCTGGATGCAAAATATCTCTTTTACGCTCGTGGCCCTATTCAGCAGCGTGATCCTCACCATGCCTCTTATCACGGCGGTTGTCCTGTCGGCGATGTTTTTTCTGGCGATTGGTTCGAGCATGGTCTTCGAGCGGCGCGCCTTTTGCCGGTATCTTTGCCCGGTGGGCGGATTCATCGGCCTTTATTCGCAGATTGCGCCTCTGGAACTGCGCGTGAAGACGACCCGGGCGTGCGCAAGCTGCAAAGAGAAACCCTGCTATCACGGCTCGGAGGCCGGGTATGGGTGTCCGTGGCAGGTGTTCCCCGGCGGCTTGCAGAAGAACTCGTACTGCGGTCTGTGCATGGAATGTTTGCGCACCTGTCCGGTGGACAATATCGCTGTGAACCTGCGCCCCTTTTCTTCCGATTTGGCCACCCCGACGAAAAGACTCGATGAGGCCTTCAAAGCCTTTATCATGGTCGGCGCGGCGCTGATCTATGCCGGGGTGTTGCTCGGCCCATGGGGCGCGCTCAAAGATGCCGCCTATCGCATCGGCTCGGGCGTCTGGTTCGCCTATGTGGGGGTTTTCCTGTCGGTTCTTTTCGTGCTGATGCCATCCTTGTACGCGCTGGCTGTCAAAGCGGGGATGCTCCTGGCGAAGACATCCTCTGCCGTCAGGCCAGCGTTTGCGGCTATGTCGGCTGCCCTCGTTCCGTTGGGGCTGATGTTTTGGGTGGCGTTCAGCCTGGGATTCGTCTTTACGAATGCAACCTATATTCTGGCCGCGCTCTCCGATCCACTCGGTTGGGGGTGGAATTTATTCGGAACGGCGAATATACCCTGGCAGCCTCTGTTCACAGGCCTGCTCGCGCCTTTGCAGACGCTGGTCCTCATAGCAGGGATGCTTTGGTCGGCGGGAACAGCCCAAAAGATTGCTAGCGCTGCAGGAGTCAGGCCCCTTCCCGTCATCATATATTGTCTGTTAGCCACTCTGGTCATGTTAGGGTTGTTGTTATGAAACGTGAGATCCTTGCCCGTATACTCCTCCTGGCGCTCTGCCTGGTCGTTGTCCTGATCCCTTTAGCGCTGCGCGATCGCTCCCTCACGCTGCGCGCACGGATGCCGGAGGACGATGGGTGGTCTCCCCAGGTCATCCAGGCTGCGGCAGGGCAGCCATTGCGCCTGCGTCTGACTTCGGAGGATGTGACGCATGGCTTTGCCGTCGGGCAAATGGAGATGGCTTCCGTGGACGTACTGCCAGGAGTGGTTTCCGAAGTGACGTTGCTCTTCGATGAGCCGGGAATCTATACGTTCTTCTGCACACGCTGGTGCGGACTCAACCACTGGCGGATGCGCGGCACGATAGAGGTGAGCGGCGGCGACGCGCCAGCGCTTGCCGACGCGCCTCTGTATGTTGCGCTGGGGCTGGACATCGACGCGCCGCACCCCGTCCCGGGGGTTCCATCGCAGATCCCGTCTGCTGCGCGCGGCGGGCAGTTGGCGGAGATTGTTTCGCTCGCCGAATTCTCGACGCCGGAATATTACCGGGCACACTCGCCCTATCAGGTGTATCAGGATTTGGTTTCGACCAACCTGAACGCCGCAGAACGCTGGGATGTGGTCAGTTATCTCTGGCGGTCACAAACAACCGCGGAAGGGCTGGCGGAAGGGGCGCGGCTGTACGCCCAAAACTGCGCTGCCTGTCACGGCGAGACGGGCGGGGGAGACGGCGTCTTCGCCGATCAGCTTGCCGCCTCGGGGCAGTCTTCGTCTCAAACGATGCATGGCTCGATGTCTGCTCGAACCCCTGCGGACTTTACCGATGCGCAAAACATGTTAGGTGCAAGCCCTGCGTTATTGCAGGGCAAGCTGATGCGCGGCGGTATGGGAACCGGTATGCCGATGTGGGGCGTGATATTCACCGAGGAGCAATCCTGGAATATCATCGCTTTTCTCTATTCGTTTCAATTTCAATATCAAGGAGTGACTCGATGAGCAAGACATTACGAAAACAAAGACGAAAGCCTGTCCCCTGGCTGTTGATCTTGATGGGAGGAATTCTATTGATCGCCGCCGCGGCCTTTATCGTCAATCGAAGCGGCGATGGCGGTGGGACGCCCATCATCACGGTGGAACAGAGCGTGATAGATTATGGCGATGTGCGATTCGACACGCCAATGACCTTTGCCATTCGGGTGACCAACACCGGCGACGGCGCGCTGCGTTTCGAAGAGCAACCCTATATCGAAGTCGTCGAGGGGTGCTGACCGCCTCGATTGATCATCGGTTCGATGATCCTCCAACCCGGCGAAAGCGCCCTGGTCGAGTCAAGCATATTCACCATGCACGAGGGCATGGATGGCCCGCACGACTTTGCCGTCCATTTGATCACCAATGACCCCAATCATCCAGACCTGGTGGTGAATGTGCTGTCTAACTGGATTCCATAGCGCGGTCTACAACCGCAACCAAAGTTGATAGGTAGTAACTGCTCAGCCATCGAACGGATCAGCCCGAAAAAAGGGTGTGCGAAGGGGGCTGCGCCCCCTTCGCACACCCTTTTTTCGGGAACTTCCCCTTTGTCAGTTACAGCGCCTGCTTTATATTGGTCCTCCGAAGTTGCCAATTTTGTAAACGATCATCAAGTAGATAGCCAGGATCAGGAAGAGGGTGAAGAAGGCGATCAACGCATAATCGGCGGATTTCAGAGTGGATTCGTGCAGGTAGGTGCGGTCTGGGCTGCCAGAAAAGGCCTTGGATTGTAATACGACTTCGAGCTGCTGCGACTTGACCATCGCCCCCAGGATCAAAGGGACTGCAACTTTGGCGTACACGCGCACGCGCTGGATTGGCCCCATTTTCTCCAGGGACAGCCCCCGCAGCCGTTGAGCTTCGATGATCGAGGCGAACTCTTCGAATAACAATGGGAAGAACCGCAGGGTCGAGGAGAAAATGAAGGCGATTTTATAGGGAATCCTGGCTCGCACCAATCCGACGATCATGTTATTCACTTCGGTGGTGAAAACCGCCAGGGGGACCACCAGGGTCAGGGTCAGGGCTTTGAACATCACATTCAGCCCATAAGAAAGACCATCCCAAGTCGCATAACCGCCGCCAATCACAGGCCAGCTTTCCGGGAAGGTATAAATCTTTTGGAGCTGTTCTGCTGAGCTGTATCCCTGCAACGCCATGACTTGATCCCGGTTGAAGAAAGCGTGGGTCAACACCAATAACAAATAGAAGGGCGTCATGACCAACAAGATCGTGCGGATGTACCCCCATTTCACCCCAACCGCCAGACAGGCCAGGGTGATCGTGGCTGCCATCCCAAACTGCAACAAAGGGCTTTCCCAGGCGAAGGTCACAATGGTCAGGATGGCGACCATGTACAATTTGGGTCGAAAATCGAGCCGGGAGAAAAACGAATCGCGCTCGACGGTCTGGAATTTCAGCATACTCACGAGGCCATTCTTCTGGGCGTCAAATAATCAGCGATCTCTTCAGGCGTTAACAAGGGGGGGAAATTCTCGTTAGATCGCCGCAACTCCTGGGTAAGATGAACCGCCTGGGGAGCTGATAAAAAGGTGCTGCGCAGCGCCTCCCGGGCGTGAAAGGCTGTGCGGATATCCTGATCCAACAACAGGGTGCCCTTGCCCATCACGATCACCCGTTGCGCATATTCGGGCATCAGATACAGGTGGTGGGTGATCACGATGATCGTTTTGCCCGCCTGATGCAAATCACGGCTGATGTCCATGATGTATTGTGCGCCGCGATAATCCTGGCCAGTAGTCGGTTCATCGAAGATGATGATATCGGGCCTCATCGCCAGAATCGCCCCGATGACGACCCTGGCGCGGACGCCTCTTGGCAGGGAGAGGGGATGCCGATCCTGGACATCTACCAGGCCCAGGGTTTCCAGACTTTCGTTTGTGCGGGCTTCTACTTCCTCGGGATCGAAATCCAGATTTTCGAGCGCAAATTCGATCTCGGCGCGCACCGAGGAATTGAAGATCTGATTGTCTGGATTTTGGGCGACATAACCAATTCTATGGGCCAGCTCACTGACCGACATCTCGGTTGTATCTGCGCCCCTAACTTTTACTACGCCCGCGGTGGGCTGCAACAAATTCAGGAAATGCTTGACCAGGGTGCTCTTCCCGGCCCCATTTTGGCCGATGATGAGGAGATATTCACCTTCGCGGATATCCAGGGACACCCCCTGCAAGGCTTTCGTTCCATCGGGGTAGATATAGGTTAAATCTTTTACGGAGAGCAGGGGATCACCGGTAACTTTATTAGGAGCAGGCAAATCGAAATCCGGGTTCGGTTCTCGCCGGGCCAGGTCAGCCAGCATGGGGATGGCGTCTGGCAGTCGAACCGGTATCTTTGGAACCGCAATCCCTGATTTTCTGAGATGAAAGAACGCGCTGGCTACTTGAGGCGGGCGCAAATCGTTTTTAATGAGAAGCTCGATCTCGGAATAGATTTCATCCGGCGCGCCCAAAGCGACGATCTCCCCGTGGGCAAGCCAAACGATGCGATCAGCGAACTGGGCCATTTCTTCGGCGGAATGACTGGCCATCAGGATCGTCATCCCCAGGACGCGATTCAACTCATGGACGGTGGCGAAAACCTCCTCGGCCCCCACCGGATCAAGCTGCGAGGTCGGTTCATCGAGGATGAGCAGGCGGGGTTGTACAGCGAGCGCTGCGGCAATCGCCAGGCGTTGCTTCTGACCCCCAGATAACTCGTGGGGGTGTTTACGCTCGGTCCCTTCCAGGCGCACCGCTGAGAGGGCTTGAGGAACTCGCTCGCGGATGACCTGGCGTGGAATTTTCAGATTTTCCAGGGGAAATGCAATCTCGTTCTCGACGGAGGTGGCGATCAGTTGGGTTTCTGGATCCTCGAAAACCTGTCCGACCAGCCTGGCCATCTCGCTGATGGGATGTTCGACAGTATCCAAATCGCCGACGCGCACGCTGCCAAAAAAACGCCCCCCGTAGAATTGTGGCACGATTCCATTGAGCGCCAGGCACAACGTTGTTTTGCCTGCGCCCGTCGGGCCAATCAGCCCCAGGAATTCACCTTGACGGATTTCCAGGTTGATATCGAATAATACGAATTTCTCTGAGCGCGGGTATTGATAAGATACGTCTTCGAATATGGCGATTGGCTTGGGCATTTATGTTCCAACGACGATGCCGCCATCCACCCGCAGAGTCACGCCGGTGATAAAGGAGGCTTCGTCGGAGGCCAGGAACAGGAAAGCGTTGGCGATATCCACAGGCTCACCCATTCGGCCTATTGGGGTTTTAGCGACCATGCCCTCCAGGATTTTCTCCGGCATTTGCTTGACCATCTCGGTCAGTGTGAAGCCCGGCGCAACGGCGTTGACGCGGATCTTGTGGCGTCCCAATTCTCGCGCCCACACTTTGGTCATGCCGATCACCCCGGCTTTGGAGGCGACATAGTTGGTCTGTCCGAAGTTGCCGTCCAGGCCGACGATCGAGGTGGTGTTGAGGATCACGCCTCCACCCTGTTTGATCATCGAGGGCGCGACCGCCTGGGCGCAGTTGAAAACGCCTTTCAGGTTGACAGCGATCACCAGGTCGAAATTCTCCTCGGACATCTGGCCGATCAATTCGCCGTCTTTGACTTTGACGAATAGACCGTCGCGAAGCACGCCAGCATTGTTGATCAGCACATCCACGCGGCCGTACTTCTCGACTACGCTGTCCACCCACATCTGCACTTCTTGCCGGTTGGACACATTGACGGGGTAGAAATCTACGCCCAACTCTGCGGCGGTTTTTTGTCCAGCTTCTTCCGCCATATCGCAGATGATAACTTTTGCCCCCTCTTCGGCAAACCGCTCTGCGGTCGCTTTGCCGATCCCAGAAGCGCCCCCTGTGATCATACATACTTTATCCTTTAGTCGCATTCATCTCTCCTTGTTATCGGTTCTAGTAGCGCATAAACATCTCTTGTTCGATCTCTCCGCCGGGTGGGATGACCACGAATTCGCCATCAGCGGTATCGAGCGCGGCGGCGGCTTCGATCAGCCGTCGAATGTAACCGTCTGATCCGAGGATCTCTTCGTAACGCATGCCCCATCGCTGGCAATATTCGGCCACTTCTTGGGCGCGAGGGCGATACTTCTCCAAATCCTCCATGGTATGCGCCACCAACACCAGGCGTTTGTAATGTTGATACTGTTGATCCATGATCCAGGTAGCGTCGTCATCGCCGTATTTTTCCCGGTATTTCTGGTATTCCTGGAGCGGATTGCTGCCCGATTCCAGCCAGCCCTTGGTCAGGTAATACGAACCTGGGGTGGCTTCGAATTCCTGGATATATTTCTGGTAGGACCCGAGCAAGATGGCGATGCAGTCATCCGTGCGCGGGACGATCACCGTGTGCTGCCTGGCTTTGACCCCTCTCAGACCGTTGCCGCACAGACCATACCCCAACATGATCAGGCTGGGCTGCGCGATTTCGTCTATCGTATCTTGCAGGGCCCAGGTCAGTTTCTCGGGGACGCGGTGCAGCCCATAATCCAGGAAGGTGAAACGTTCAGCCACCCCAGCGGGAATCAACTCTTCCAATAAGCTTTGGAAGACCTGGCAGGCGATGACGACGATGGGTAGTTGATCCAAGGGGCTAACTCATGAGCTTCTTCGCCAACTCGGCTGCCGAGGCGGCGTTCGAGGCGTAGCCATCGGCTCCAATCTGGTCTGCAAATGTCTGGGTGACTGGGGCGCCGCCGATCATGATCTTGAGCCTATCGCGCACGCCGGCCTCTTCCAGGGCTTTGATGGTATGCTCCATGGAGCGCATCGTCGTCGTCAGCAGGGCGGACATGCCCAGGATGTCGGGCTTGAATTCCTGGACGGCCTCTACGAAAACATCAGGTTCGATGTCTTTGCCCATATCCTTGACCTCGAAACCTGCCCCCTCGCACATCATGCCGACCAGGTTCTTGCCAATATCGTGCAGGTCGCCCTTGACGGTGCCCAGGAGCAGCTTGCCAGTCATCGCTGCGCCCGTCTCGGCCAGCAAGGGCTTGATGAGGCTCATGGAGGATTGCATGGCCCGGGCGGATCGCAGCACTTCAGGCACGAACAGATTTCCTGCTTTGAACTCAGCCCCAACATGATCCATGCCGGGCATCAAGCCTTTGTCGAGGATGTCTTTGGCGTTCAGGCCTTTGTCGAGGGCGTCTTTCGTCAGTCCGACGATGTCATCCAGATTTCCTTCGATAACGGCCTTCGAAAATTCAGAAAATAATTCACTCATGTTTCTTTCTCCATTGTATATAGTTTTCTAATTGATGTTGACAATGTGCCTGGATTCAGGTCGCGCCTCACCCATTTTCGCCGTCGTCTGCCTGAATAAACGGCAATTCGGCGGAGAAAATAGGGGGACAGAGCGGGATGCGCTGTGCTAAAGTATATCGCAAAAATATCCGATGTACTACACCTAACCCGGACTAGCCGGAACCAAACCATGTATAAGGATTGGGGTAGACAGGAAATAGCTCCTGCTTGTATACTTTATGAAGATTATCAGTACTTCACGAAAACTGGATCGAAGACCGGTCCACGGGTCGCCCGGGGACGGGTTTTTGATCTTTTTCGTGATCTGCTGATTATAGGAGTAATCTATGACCGATAGCAAACCGATTGCCTTCAAGGCTGAAATAAAACAACTGCTCGATATTCTCATCCATTCCCTCTACACCGACCGCGAGATCTTCCTGCGCGAGTTGATCTCCAACGCCTCCGACGCCCTGACGCAAATGGACTTCCTCATGCTCACCGACCGGGACGTGCTCGATCCCGATGCCGCGCTCGAAATTCGCCTGCATGTGGATGAAGAAAGGAAAATCATCACCATCAGCGACACGGGCGTCGGCATGGCCCGCGATGAACTGACCACCAACCTGGGGACGATTGCCCAATCCGGAGCGCGCGCGTTTCTGGATGCCGCCGAAGAAGGGGTTGATCAGCGTCGGCTCGCCGATGTCATCGGTCAGTTTGGGGTTGGCTTCTATTCTGTGTTTATGGTGGCTGAGTGGGTGCGGGTGACTTCACGCTCGTTCAAGCCCAAGGCCAAAGCCGCCGCCTGGTATGCCACCGGGGAAGATACGTTTACCGTTGATGTCGCCGAAAAAGAGAATCGCGGCACGATCATCGAGATCAAACTCAAAGAGGACGCCGAAGAGTTTGCTCACGAAAGCCGCCTCCGGCAAATCATCAAAAAGCACTCCGATTACGTGCGCTTCCCCATTTATGTGGGCGACGACAAGGAGCAGACCAACCGTCAGACGGCCATCTGGCGACAAGACCCTCGGGAGGTGAATGAGGCGGAATACAACGAATTCTACAAGCACCTCACCCTGGATTTCGAAGACCCGCTCGCCCGCGTCCATTTCGTCGCCGACGCCCCATTGCGCATCTTCTCACTGCTCTACATTCCAGCCAAACCGGAGCGGGGTATCTTCTCCATCCGCAAAGAGGATGGCCTCAAGCTCTATGCCCGCAAGGTGCTCATTCAGGAATACACCACCGACTTGCTGCCGCCTTGTTTCCGTTTCGTCCAGGGCGTCGTCGACTCCGAGGACCTGCCGCTCAACATCTCGCGCGAGTCCATCCAGACCACGGCGTTGATGGCGCGCATCAAGCGGATCCTCACCGGTCAGATCAACAAGCAGCTTCGAACTCTCGCCGAGAAAGAGCCGGATAAATATGCCCGCTTCTGGAGTGCTTTCAACCCCTTCATCAAAGAGGGCATCGCCTCCCAAGAGTCCGATCGAGAGGAGCTGTACCCCTTCGTGCGTTTCCACACCACCGTCCATCCCGAGAGTTGGGTTTCGCTGCAAGACTACGTTGAACGAATAAAGATAGGCCAGGATAAGATTTACTACCTCCTCGGCGATGATGAACGCTCCGTCGCCCGTAGCCCCCACCTGGATTATTTTCTCAAGCATGGCTATGAGGTCATCACACTGACCGATCCGATGGATTCCTTCATGCTTTTGGGATTGCGTGAATTTGGGGATTACAAGTTACAGAATGTGGCCGCGCCAGACCTGGAACTCCCGGCTGCTGAGGTGACCTCCGGAGAGCAACCTACCCCCGAGGCGCTTTCCCCGAGAGAGTTAGAAAAGATCATCGCCCGTTTCAAATGGCATTTGGGCGAGCGCGTCACCGATGTTCGCACAACCGACCGGTTGACCGACTCCGTCGCCCGCCTGGTTGACCCCGAAGGCACCCTTGGACAGGAGATGCAGCGCGTTTACCGCCTGGTGGATCGAGAGTACGAGGTCCCCAAGAAAGTGCTCGAGCTTAACCCTCGCCATCCCATCCTGACGAGCCTGTGCGCGTTGCCCCCGGATGACAAGTTGAATATCGCCATCATCGAGCAGATCTACGAGAGCGCCTTGCTCATCGAGGGCCTGCACCCCGACCCGGCCAGTATGCTGCCGCGCATCGAGGCGCTGATGGAAGCCGCCCTCCGATGACTCACATCCTGGTGACCAACGATGACGGCGTTTCCGCCCCTGGCTTGCTGGCTTTGGCGTTCGAGATGCAAAAGGTGGGGGAGGTGACCGTCCTGGCGCCTGATCGCAACTGGTCGGCGTCTGGGCATGTCAAGACCATGCACCGACCGCTGCGGGTTAAGGAAGTGCAATTGGTCGATGGCCTCAGCGCCTACGCCAGCGACGGCGCGCCCTCGGATTGTGTGGCCCTGGCGCTGCTGGGTCTGACCGGGGAGAAGTTCGATCTGGTTGTCTCCGGCATCAACCCCAACGCCAATATCGGCCACGACGTGACTTATTCGGGGACGGTCACCGCGGCGATGGAGGCGGTCATTGGTGGCGTCCCTGGCGTGGCGGTCTCGTTGGATGCCCCTGAAAATCACCTCGGCGTTCTAGATTATGGCGCGGCGGCGCGTTTTGCGCGCAAGATCGTGGAGACCTTGCTGAGCCAGGGTTTCCCCGAAAAAACGATTATCAACATCAATGTTCCCTATCTTCCCGAAGGAGAAATCAAAGGCGTTCAAATAACCCGCCAGGGTTTGCGCCTCTATCGTGATCGGCTGGATCGTCGCGAGGATCCCCGCGGTCGCCCCTACTACTGGATTGGCGGGGATGCTCCCACGGGCGTTCAGGAGGACGGCACCGATTTTGGGGCCATCAAAGCCGGCTATGTCTCCGTGACGCCCCTTCGATTGGACCTGACCGCCTATCAGGTTTTAGAATCATTGGATTTGTGGGAATGGTAGTGATTCGTACACGGATTTTGCGGAATCTCACGGAAAAAATCTTGAAAAATCCACGGCATTTCCATGCTCATCCGTGAATTTGGAAATCTGAGATGATCTATTCGTCTGGTTCCGGGGGGCGGGCAAAGTCGAAGGTCCAGGTCTGATCCATCGGAATGACTTCCGATGTTCGGTTGATGATCTGGAAGAACGTGACGCCGGGTTTCAGCGGGAAGGCCCTGCCATCTGTGCTAAGGATAGCGAGGGGTTTGTTGACATCATAGCGGTGCCAGCGCGCCAGATACCCTTTGTTATCGCGAAAGACATAGGCATCGCCGCTGCCGGTGAGATCAATATCGAACACCTCAGTATCAGAAGATTTGTGATAGAAATCATGTACGACCATCAAGATGATCAGATTCGACGCCGTAATAGGCTGGCCAGTCAGTGCGTCGGTGTGCAAGGTGTACTTCGCGCTGGCGCCATCGGAGTTATCTCTACTTCCCTGGAGGCGGATATATTGCTCGATATTCGGATCGTACACCCAGTGTACGTAATTGGCGTATGAGTAGTTGACGTAAACATCATCCACCTCGCTGAAATCATGCCCGCTAATCGAGGAGAAGAAATTTCCGGAAAGGTCCTGGCGGCTATCGTCGAGTCCCCTTCTTCGGATTAGCTCATGCACCTGGCTGGTATTGCCAAACAAGTTATTGTAGGAATTGATCCTTTCGTCACGGCACAAGGGAGGACACTGTTCCACGACGAAGTAGCCGATTTCTAACTCTTCATCCTCGTAATAATCGAGGGTTCGTTTGTCGGCGCTATTGAAGACGAAGATGGCGTTGTACATATCCATCATATGTTTGTCGAAGATGCGCCCAGAGCGAATAGGCCCAAATCGCTCGGCATCATTCCCATAGAAGACAGCCGCAAAGCGCGTCAGGCCAAATTCGAGGTAGTATTCATAGATGTGGTCGGCTAACGATATGCCGGCTTGCGGACGCACATCGTGGGGGTAATTGGGGATCTTGGCTACGATGGGTCGCCGGTCGAGCAGGGCAGGGTTGGGGACGGGCAGTCCGGTGAGCGGATTGACATAATCTGGGAAATTGTTTGGTCCCACTCGGATGATCGAATCAATGGATACGGTGGGCGTTTCGCTGGGCCAGGGGGTTCTGGTAGACCTCGGGGTCGTTGAAACCGGGGGGATTTCTAAAACTGATGGCGCCGGGTCTGTCACGTTACCTTCTGGAATGGAGGAAGGGGTGGATTGGGTTTCGGAATCGCTGGAGAGGCTGGGGGCAGGAATACCGAAAAGCGGTTGATCACTGAATGAACAGGCGGCTAATATGCCGAATAGGATCAGCGTGGGCATCAATCGTAACTTGCGCATAGGGGTTTGGATGGTTCGATTCATGTAGAGTTGCTATCATACCGCACTTGAATGAGCTTGCCAAATCAATCTTGTGCAATTATCAGGCCAAAGAAGCGATTCCTTCGGTATAATCTTGTTATCCATGCAAAAACTGCTCCATTCATCTGTGATCCAGCACATCCCCTGGCAAAAGATCAGTTTCCTGGCGGCGGGGGGCTTGTTGATTGGCTGGTTGCTCAACACCCCTGCGGGACTATTGGGTAAGGCGGATGCGGTTGGCTACGCGGTTTGTCACCGGATCGAATTGCGTTCCTTCCACCTGGGCGACAGGCAATTCTCCCTGTGCGCCCGTTGTACTGGACAGTATCTCGGCGCGATGCTGGGTTTTATCTATCAGTTGGCGGTTGGGTTGCGCCGCGGTGGACACCCTCCCCGGGGCGTGCTGGCTGTGCTGGGGGCGTTGACGCTGGTTTGGGCGTTCGATGGTCTTAACTCGTTCCTCGACTTGTTTCCCGAACCCTTTTCTCGCTATTCCCTCTATGAGCCGAAAAACACATTGCGCCTGTTGACTGGCACAGGTTTGGGGTTGGGCCTGAGCGTGATGCTTTTCCCCGCTTTTCACCAGACGGTGTGGAAGAAGTGGGATCCCAAACCTGCTTTGAGTGGATTCATTTCGTTGGGCGGGCTGCTGGCCCTGGGACTCATCCTCGATTTGGTTGTGTTGACGGAGAATCCATTGATCCTCTACCCGTTGGCGTTGGTCAGCGCCGCTGGAGTGCTGGTGATTTTGACAATGGTCTACACCATGGTCTGGGTGATGCTCTTCGGGGTGGAGAACCGATTCGACTCGTTCAAGGAGTTAGCTTTCCCGCTCGCGGCTGGATTTACTATTGCCCTGGCCCAAATCGCTGCCCTCGATTTTGTGCGCTATCTATTCACCGGTACGTGGGATGGATTTCGATTTTGATGTATTGGGAGGGTGAAAAGGGACATGTCTTATCTTGTCAACCTTCAGTGTTATGAGTGTGGTCGTTTCTATGATGCCGGGGTGATCCAGACATATTGTCCAGTTTGCCAGGCGCTGCTATTCGCGCGCTACGATCTGGATGCCGTACGCCGCGAACTCGACCGGGACGAATTTCGCAGCCGCCCAGCCGGGATGTGGCGATGGCGCGAGCTGTTGCCGGTTCATCAGTCCGAGAACATGATCAGCCTGCGGGAGGGGGATACGCCCCTTTTGCGCCTCCCCAACCTGGGGTCCGAGTTGGGCCTCTCCCGCCTGATGGTCAAGGATGAAAGCCTGAATCCCACAGGCACCTTCAAAGCGCGCGGTCTATCTGCCGCGCTCTCCAAGGCGAAGGAACTGGGCGTTACGAAGGTAATCATCCCCACCGCTGGGAACGCCGGCGGGGCTATGGCTGCTTACGCGGCGCGGGGAGGCCTGAAAGCGCACATCGTTATGCCACAAGATTCTCCCAGGGCCAATGTGGAGGAGAGCAGGATTGCGGGCGCGACGGTCGTTTTAATCGCTGGTTCGATCACCGATGCGGCCGGTTTGGCCGGAGAGAAAGCCCGCGCCGAGGGCTGGTTCGATGTCTCGACCTTCAAGGAGCCGTACCGCGTCGAGGGCAAGAAGATCATGGGGTATGAACTGGCCGAAGAGTTTGGCTGGACTTTGCCCGATGTGATCATCTACCCAACCGGCGGCGGGACAGGATTGGTGGGGATGTGGAAGGCTTTCGAGGAGATGGAAGCCCTGGGCTGGCTGGAGAATTCATGTCGCCCGCGCATGGTGGCTGTACAATCCGCAGGCTGCGCGCCCGTAGTCAAAGCCTTTCAGGAGAAGTTGCCTTGTTGTGATTACTGGCTCGACGCCAGCACGATTGCCTCGGGCCTGCGCGTGCCCAAGAGTTTTGCTGACCGGATCATCCTGGACGATTTGCGGGAAAGCAACGGCAATGCGGTCGCAGTCAGCGATGAAGCCATCATCCAGGCCCAAAAACGTCTGGCTTGCATGGAGGGGATTTTCGCTGCGCCGGAAGGGGCGGCGACGTTGGCGGCGTTAGAGACGCTCATCCGACAGGGCTGGGTCGCCCTGGACGAGCGAATTGTGTTGTTCAATACAGGGACAGGGTTAAAGTATATCCCTGCGGACTGATTCCGTTCTGGCTTGTTCGTCAATCATGGGTGTGATACACTTGCCCATAAGGAGACGCGATGAATACAGTGACACAAACATAACCATTGCTAGCCATGCCAAAGGCTGTGATCAAAGCTTTATTCGAGCTTACCGGTCAGGTGGAAATAGGCCCTGCGATCCTGATAACGTTGAAGGATGCCGTTGAACATCGCCTAGATGGTATCATTGCCCAAATACGCTCCTATGAACGCCGCTATGAGATGACCTTCGAGCAATTCGAAGCCCGTGGCCGCAGCGGCGACTTGCAGGATTGCACTTCTTTCGAGACCGAGCGGGATTATTTCGACTGGGACGGCCTGATCACCCGCCAGAGAAAATTGAGCGATATTCTCGAATGGCTCGCCTGACTCTTGCCCAGTTCTTGGAAACAGTGGAACAGTGGGGAAGCCGAACCACGAAATATAATGCACTTAACAATGAGCAACACTGAAACAGACAAAACGCAAAGATGCCAGGAAGTACGGATAGTGGACCGTTCATGATAGTAGTTCCCTTCGAGAACGTTTTGTGATGAATGATCGTCTTCGGGTTTTCGTTAGCTCTCGGATGGCAGAACTTGCTGAAGAGCGCCAGATCATCAAATCGGCTTTAAGCGATTTGCAGATTGACGCCTGGGTCTTCGAGGAGGATGCTGGTGCGCGGCCAGTCTCGATCCAGGAAACCTACCTGGATGAAGTCGAAAAGGCCAATATCTATCTCGGCCTTTTTTGGCTGGGCTACGGGGCGTATACCATCGAAGAGTACGAACATGCCCGAAAACACCGCAAACCTTGTTTTGTGTACCAGAAGCAGGTGGATGTCGAGCGGCGTGACCGTGAATTGCAGTCCTTCCTGGATCGTATCAGCCGGGTCGAAAAAGGCGTCACCATCAAGTGGTTCGAAGCTCTAGATGAACTGGCTGAAACGGTCAGGCAAGACCTGGCGCGCTGGCAGGCAGATTTTATCTACAAACGTCAAGCCGCGCGCGGGCGCGCCCTGTTGTATCGGCGGGCGGAGGACATTCCTGCGAAACCGGCAATACTGTTTGGCCGAGATGAGATGTTGGAGGCTGCCGGGGGTTTTCTGGAGGATGCCCGCCATGTCTTGCTGACAGGTTATGGGGGTACGGGGAAATCCGCCCTGGCCGCCACGATCGCCGCCCGACGCATTCAGGCGGATGGTCGCCCGGTCATCTGGCTGCGCGCTGGATATGCTGACTCCGAGACGATCTTCGAAGCGATTGCCCAACTTTTCGACGCGAAACAAGACATTGATCAAGTCGAGGACCAGGCCAGAATCCAAAAAATCAAAGAGTTGCTGACGGCGTCGAAAGCGGGATTATTGGTTCTCGATGACGTCCGCAAACCTCAGGCGATCGTCGCGCTGCGTGAGGCCATGCCAGAGACGCTGCCGTTGCTGATCACATCCCGCTATGATATCCGCAATGCGGATGAAACGATCGCTGTCTCGGAATTAACTCCGGGATACGCCGTGGATTTATTGGTGCACCATGCCGTTAACGCTCGTTTTGGCGAGGAGGATTATCGAAACGACCCGCGCTCTGCTCAACTCTGTCGGGAGTTGGCTTTTCACCCGCTTGGGATTACTATCGCTGGAACCTGGCTGGCAAAGAGAGAACGCCGGGCCGAAGCGTTGCTTCAGCGCATCGAAAGCCGAAAACTGGCCCCCAGCACGATCGAAATGCCGGAAAGTTTCGTACAGGAGGGGCGCGAGACAGTCAAGATCGTACTGGATGAGATGTTCTATGAATTAGATGAGCAAGCCCGAAAAGTTTTCAATACCTTTGGGGCTTTATTCACGCCGAAAGTTTCGGTGGATCTATTGGCTGAATTGGTCGAAGGGGTTGATCTATTGGATGTCGAAGATGCCTTAGACGAACTGGCGTCGTGGAATTTCGTACGCCGCGAAGAGGCCGATTTGTATAGCATGCATGACATGATCCACAGCTACGCCGAGACGGTCCTCTACGGCCTCGAAAAACCGGATCGCCAGGCTGCCATCAGTGCCGTGCGGCGATTTGTCGCTGAGCATGCTCGAGAACATGATATGCTTGGGTTGGATATGCCGAACATTCTGGCAGCGGGGAAGGAAGCCCAGCAAAGTGATGCCATGCAGGTGATGGTCCAAATCGTCGGCGCGCTGGTGATGGGAGAATACTTCGATCATCGTGGCCATACTCAGGAGCTGCTAGATTTGTTAGATGCGAGCATTCAGGCTCTGCGGAAAGAGCCGAGAGAATCGGACGAATTATTTCATCATATGTTGTGCAAACGTGGGAACGCTTACGTCAACCAGGGTAATCTGGAGAAAGGATTCGATTATTATCAAGAGGCATACGATGTCGCGCCGACTCTCCACCGGAAAACCGTCTTGCTGTGTGGCCTGGGCGGTGTGTGCGCCATGCAGGGGAATAACGTAGAAGCAGAAAAATATTTTCAGGAGGCTTATGAACTCGCCAACACCTCAGAAAATCCAAAAGCGTTAATTCGTGTGTTAGAGTACCAGAGCGATGCCGCCTTCAAAAAGGGCGATCACGAGGCGGCGCGCGACCTTGCATTCCAGGGGCTCGAAATCAGTATTCAATTAGAGGATCGGCTCCGGGAGGGGGCCTTCCGAGTTACGCTAGGGGCAGCGGAATTCAATATTGGGATTTTCAAATCGCTGGAAAACCATCGAGCCGCCTTGCAGATTGCCGCTCAAGTGGGCGACCTCTCCTTGCAGGCCGATGCGCTGTTCAATATCGCCATCGCCCACCATGCGTTGGAGGATTTCGAGCAAGCCAAAGACAACCTTCAACAGGCTCTGTCTCTCTATCAACGTTTAGGCCATTCGCATGACGAGCGGGATGTGAGCGCTTTCATGCAGCGGTTTGGATACGCGTAGGATAAGGGAATAGTGCTGCGGTTCAAAATTCCTGGTTTAGTTCCGGTTTATCCGGGTTAGGAATTGGAAGATGAAAACGATGAAGTATTTCCCTCTCATATTGATGATGTTGCTTTCCCTGTTCTCGATCCAGAGCTCCCAGGCAGCGCCAATCATCGAAGACGACTTATCTATGGGGATTGCAACCGAAAATAGCCGCGGTTCGGTCGCCATCCTGGTGATTGATGATTTCGGGTTCGATGGTCTGCCGCTGGAATATCAAGAAGCACAGGAGGGGAATTGCACCGTCAATCCTTCCGGGCAGGGCGGTCGCAGCCGGGTAACGGGGATGTCGGTGATGGTTGGGTTTGGTCGAAGCCGGGTGACTGGAATGGTAGAGGCGGCTTTCGCAAATATCCCCCATGGTTACCTGGTCTATGAAAAATTCATCGAACTGTTTAGCTCGGCAACGCGGACCGTGTCAACTACAGGGGATGGTACTTTCGGCCTTTCTTGGATGGGTGCGATTGAAGCTTGGGAAGTAGATCAAGGCGACCCCGACACCTTCCTGGTGCAGATAGATACCGGTGGGTACAACACAGATGTGATTACTTCCCGGATTAGCGAAGCCATCCATGCCCTGGCAGGCGACCCTTGGGAGATTGATCGCTATGTGTTGAATATGAGCTTTGGCGTGGTGCCCTGTGACCTCGGTGATGAGTACGAAGCCTATCGTGAGTTCATCGAGAATGAGGGAGATCTGCAGCTAATGAAGCAAGAACTCTTGGCCTTGATGGGCGGCGGAGCAGATCAGGAAGACCTACTAAGTTTAGCAGATGGCTTGCGTCCAGATGCCCAGAAGGAATATCTGCTAGGCTTATTACGGACGCATTTCGCTTATGGCAATTCAGTTTCTGCTGTTGATTGGCGTCTGCTCGAGTATGATCCGTTGAGCGACTTTCTGGACAACCCGTCTAATTATACCGGCCTGGATATCCATGTGGTTGGTATTGCTGCGGCGGGGAATCACAGTAAAGACTACCCCTTTGCGCCGGCGCTCTGGGAGGGGGTGGTCAGCGTCAGCGCCCCGCCGGTATCTCTCGAAAAGCCGTTCGATTACTCCAACGCTGGCGAAGTGATGATGGATGGCGTGTATCGGGATTATCTGGGCACCTCCTTTGCTGCGCCGGAGTTAAGCTATCATGCTGCGGTCTACTTACTCGAAGGCGGTTTTCAGTACTGGGTGGGTTCGGGGACGCCCACATGCAGCGGCAGCGAGGGCGACAGCACCCCGCCGCTGGCTTATGCCTCTGAATCCGGCCCCTGGGACGACCTGCCGTTGAATGACGCCTCGCAATACTATTGCGGCGACTTCCTGATG
>Ga0194126_10000606_pt1 | contig 59869 bp, 47 predicted proteins | sample TA2KigC150mmetaG_FD_148641 | JGI IMG/M metagenome (GOLD analysis project Ga0194126, IMG submission 148641) | Freshwater microbial communities from Lake Tanganyika, Tanzania - TA2015035 Kigoma Deep Cast 150m | ecosystem: Environmental > Aquatic > Freshwater > Lake | place: Tanzania: Lake...
TTTGGAGCCTGTAATGCAGGAATGGCTGGGGAGAGAGGATTCGAACCCCTGCTCTACGGGCCAGAGCCGCATGTCCTACCGCTAGACGACTCCCCATTAAAAAACTTAACTTATGTTATTGAATAATATCATAAAAACACAGCTAATATAATACTGAAATCCGGATTAAAAAGGATTTTTATAATTTAAACTGTTAAATACTGCAGCTTTTGAGTACAATCAGATAAACAATACTAATTCAGTTTTATCATTATCAGCTCTGTCCGCACTCCGGACAGTTATTGGCTTCTGAAGGAATAACAGCTCCGCATTTACTGCAGCGCTTTACAGGTATATTACATGTTTTGCAGAAAGGCACAAACTGTTCTTCCAACTCTCCTTCACAAAATGGACATTTGCAGTCTTTATTCTTAACACCTGACATTAAATCACCCTGTTAAATTTATTGTTTTTCTTTTATTTTATTTTGATAATCTTTAATTGCTTCATGTAATGCTTCTGCCCCAAGATTTGAACAATGCATCTTATTCTTTGGAAGCCCGCCAAGCTCTTTTGCTACATCCTTGTTAGTTATTTTTAAAGCTTCTTCAAGGGTCTTGCCTATTGCTAGGTCGCTAACCATGCTTGATACAGCTATTGCTGCTCCACAGCCAAAGGTCTTGAATTTTACATCTTCTATAACATTATCTTTAACTTTTATATAAAAAGTCATCATATCCCCGCAAACAGGGTTTCCAATCTCGCCCCTGCCGTCGGCATCCTTTATTTCGCCAACATTGTGAGGAGTCATGAAATGCTGCATAACTTTTTCACTGTACTGAACCATTTTCTACCTCTTTACTTTATAATAACTATGCCGGGCTTATATTGCCGGCATATAATTTATCTTATTATTGGTTTCTTTATAATATATTATTTTTAATTTCAAGTTTCAAGCAACTTTAACAAAATCGCATAAATACTTTGATTTTTCATTTTAAAGACTTAATTACTGCGATATATTTTAATCCTGCTTTTTTAATCTTCAGGAGAGCGGCGACATCTTCCTTAATTTTTCAATTATAGAAGGCAAAACTTCCAGGGTTTTTTTAATTTCAGCTTCAGTATTGTATTTTCCCAGTGAAAAAAGTATGGAACCATTTGCAATTGCAGGTGAAAGACCTATGGCATTTAAAACATGTGAAGTTTTAAGTGCTGCGGATGCGCAGGAAGAACCGCTGGAAACAGCTACTCCCTGGCTGTTCAGTAAAAGGGTAATTGATTCTCCTTCAATATATTCAAAGCTTACATGGACATTTCCAGGAAGCCTCTTTTCAGGATGGCCGTTTAATTTTACTTTTTTAATATTTTTTAAAATACCTTCTGTAAGCATATCCCTTAAAACTGTAATTGCCTTGATATTATCTTCCATCTCAAGTTTTGCAATACTGCATGCTTTACCAAACCCGGCAATTGCAGGAACATTTTCTGTGCCGGCTCTTCTGCCGCGTTCCTGTACTCCGCCAATAATAATGGGGCGCATTTTTATGCCTTTTTTCAAATAAATGGCGGCAGCTCCTTTTGGGCCATACATCTGCTGTGCGCTGAAACTGCAGCAGTCAATGCCCAGCGCATTTACACCAAGCGGAATAATTCCCGCAGTTGCAGCACAGTCACTGTGCATCACAACTCCTGCCTGCTTTGCCAAATCAGATATATCCTTAATATGCTGGATTGTGCCAATTTCATTATTTGCATGCATTATGCTTATCAGTACCGTATTTTTCTTAATTGCTTTTTTAACATCATGCGGATCAACAATACCATATTTATCAACAGGCAGAAGGGTTACTTCCCAGCCTTCTCTCTGCATTTCTTTTAAAGGATTTAAAATTGAATAATGTTCAATTGCTGAAGTTATTATATGCCTGCCTTTATCCCTGTGGGCCCGGGCAATGCCCCACAATGCAGTATTGTTGGACTCAGTTGCGCAGGATGTAAAATATATTTCATCTTTTTCTGCACCAATAAGGCTGGCAACAGACATGCGCGCTTTTTCCATTTTTTCTTCAGGAATTTCCCCGAAAGAGTGAAAAGATGAAGGGTTGCCGTAATGTTTTTTAAACAGTGGCAGCATTTCCCTGTAAGCCCTGTCATCAATTCTTGTTGTTGATGCATTATCAAAAAATATCCTGTTATTTTCTAAGTTTCCCATCTCTTTAAAATTATATATATTAATAAAAAATGAATGCTCTTAATTATGGCGGCCATTTATATCGGTTTATTTATTTTTAATATTTTTGAAAAACATATTGAAAAATACATGTCCGTCACTTTAAATACTACTAATTTACTATTAATTAAATATAAAACAATTAGAGTTAAATATCAACAATCATATTAAATCCGCAGGAATATTATTTTAAACTTTTAAATAAAACTTTGAAAATTTGCAGACTCTCTTTTATATTTTAATCTAGTATATACTTTTCCTGTATGTGCTATGTAATTAAAAATAATATGCAGGTTTTTAAGCACCCAAGCCTTTTTAAGCAAGAGACCTGTCTTTTATAAAAAAAGTATATCTGGTATATTATTCTAAAAGGTTTAATGACAGCAATCAATAAAATAAAAGGTTTTATTTTTACTGTAAACAGTATGAAAGGATTAGAATGATTATAGGGATAGGAAATGTAGGAAGCACATCTTTTAAAAGTAAGATTATAGAAATTTCAGGCAATAATGAAATAAAAACTCTTGGAGAGGCAAATATTGACAGGATTAAATCTGAAGGGGAATCAACTTTTGCGCACAGTATAAAAGACAACCCCATGGAAAAGGAATCAGTCAATATTTTTGGCCTCGAGGCTTCCATAAACCTTGCTCTTGACTGGTATGTTAAAAATAATGTCATTTTAAAACCATCTGATATACAGGCAATGGGCTTTAAATGCATACTTGGCCAAACCAATGGCGCAAATATGCTAACACCGGCTATTCTTGCTGAAATGCAGAAGTATGCGTTTGTTGCCCCTGTACATAATATCCCCTATATTGAATCAATAGGCATATTCAGTAAAATACTCAATGTGCCAATGGTAGGGGTGTTTGAACCGTCATTTCATTACTCAATTCCTGAATTCAGGAGACCGCTCAGTTTTCCATGGGAATGGTATGAAAAGCTCGGAATAAAAAAATTCGGTTTTCATGGCTCTTCGCACAGGTATCTTTCAGCTATGGCTTTTAAATTGATGGATAGTGAAAATATAAGGCTTATAACAATACACCTTGGCGGCTCAAGTTCAGTATGTGCCGTAAAAAACGGAAAATCAATTGACACAAGCATGAGCTTTTCACCAAACTCAGGGCTTTTCCAGGGGACAAGAAGCGGGGATGTTGATGGCACAGCTTTATTATATGCAATGAAAGAGCTTGGTATTTCAATTGAAGAGGCGCAGTCTGAGATTTCAAATAATGCGGGGCTTAAGGGCATTGCAGGAATCGGCACTGAGGACTTCAGGGAGATTCTCAAAGCCAGCGAGGAAGGAAATAAAAGGGCAAGGATTGCTATTGAGGCTTACATAGATGGCATAAGAAAATATATAGGCTCTTTTGCTGCTGTTATGGGCGGCGTTGACTGCCTGGTTTTAAGCGGCGGAATTGGTGAGAAAAATGTAAAAATAAGGCAGAGGCTTCTTGAAGGGCTTGAATTTATGGGCATTAAACTTGACGGGATGCGCAATAATGAAATAGGCGGCGGCCAGGGTATGATATCTTCAGATTACTCATTTGAATCAAAGGCAAAAATATTTGTCATACCCACTAATGAAGAGCTTGTTGTTGCAAGTTTTACAAAAAAAGTCGTTGAACTCGGAAGGGATTTAAAACCTGAGGAGATGGTTTTCAGGCTTTAAAACTGCAAAAGCTTTTTAATTTTGGATTTTTTTATTTTCAAACCTTATTGTAAATTATTTTGTACCATTTATTAATAAAGCTAATATTATAAGCAAAGTTTAAAAAACAGCAATTACTGCAGATTTAATATTTAACAAAATATTTGTTAATGTTAATATTACCTGATGAAAAACATGAGTCTTAAATACAGGGCTTCAGATTCAAGGATATTTTCTTTTTTAATAATACTTTTAATTTATATACTTGCATTTTTTGCAGGATTTTACACGTTTAAATTTTTAAACAGCTCAGGTTTTCATTTTTTATTATCCTTTTTTATTGCAGATGTATCTGCAACCATTCTTGTCTGGTTGTCTGGTATTATACTGAAAAATTCAAGCGTTTATGATCCCTACTGGAGCGTTGCCCCTTTTGTAATTATCTTTTCCTGGATAATCCTGAGAAATACAGGTTTTGTGTTAACTGATGTACTGCTTCTTGCAGCTGTGTTTTTCTGGGGCACAAGGCTGACTCTTAACTGGGCAATAAAATGGCAGGGCATGGCTCACCAGGACTGGCGGTACAGCATGCTCAGGAAAAAATCACCAAAAATGTGGTTATTAACAAATCTTGTGGGCATAAACCTGGTACCGACCATAGTTGTTTACCTTGCACTGGTTCCTGCTTATTTTACAGTGATATTTAATTCCCCGGCAATGCAAAGCAGAGTAAATACGGCGTATGGGTTTTACAGCTTAAATCCTGTAATTATTTCGGGATTTATTATTTGTATTGCATCGGCAGTAATCCAGGCAGTTTCTGACCGTCAGATGGACAGGTTCAGGAAAATTAACAAAACAGGCAGCAGCCCCCAAGTTTATAATGGTGAAAAACCAAGTATTAATAATATATCGCTTAATAGTAATTCCAGACAGGGCCATATTGACGAAGGCCTGTGGCGCTACAGCCGCCACCCCAATTATTTTAGTGAAGTGCTTTTCTGGTGGGGGATATGGGTAATTCAAATTGGCGCAGTTGACTTAAAAAATACAGGCTCATGGATATGGTGGACAATTGCCGGGCCCGTGTTTATGACTCTTTTATTTTTATTTATAAGCATACCCATGATGGAGAAATACCTAATATCAAAGCGGCCTTCATACATTGAATACAAAAGCAAGGTTTCAATGCTTATACCATGGTTCAGGGTAAGGCAATAAGACCGCATGGGCTAGTTGCTGGCTAAAGCTTAAAGGCCGGATAGAATAGAAGGTCTTTTCATTTCAATACTTTTTTTAATTTATTATTTATTGTCAAGTGTTGATCCCATATCAAAAATAGAGCAGGTAATAGATAAAATTATTTTAGAGTTATTATTGTTTTCGGCTTTGCTAATCAATAGTAAGTTATATATAAGTAAATGTGGTCAAGATAGATACTTACAGTATCACTGATTAAATCATCATTTGTCTCACCGTCAAGCCCGAGTTTTAACTGGAAATAATCCCTGCCAGTTTCATTTAGTACCAGCTGGAGCTGATTCTTTAAGGTGTCTCCAGTAATGGTATAAGAAGTGCTGGAAATTGGTATTTGTGCAAGCCTTGTTCCGCCAGGATTAAAATCTTCCGCATCCAGGGAATTTCCGTAATTAAAAGCTTTTATATCAGTAATTGTTGCAAATGATTGAGGGTTATTATCAAATGCCTTTAACAACCCTAACCTGGTTTACAGCTATTTCTCTTTTTAATTCATCATAATTCAAAAGAATATTCTTGGCACCTTTATGTCCCAGCACTGAGTGTGAGTTGGCTATGGCAAGTCTTATAGCATTGACAAAGTCATTAGTTTTAATAATTCCTGCTAAAAAGGTGGAAGCAAAGCTATCGCCTGCTCCTGTTGTTTCAATAATTGGAATATCTATGGGATAGATTGTATAAAAATTAAAATTTTCATCCACACCATATATCGGATTAGAACCATCAGTAATAATTACTGTTTTGGGACCCAGTGATTTTAATATTTGCAGTTTCTCCTCCATGTTCATATCAGTATTTGCATCTTTATGATCATTGACAATAAGATGTGAAGCTTCTTCCGCATTTAAAATCAAAATATCCAGATTAATAAGTATTTTTTTTAAAAAATTGCTGCCCTTTTCACACATGTAATTATTGGGATTAAAAGAAGTTTTTATGCCATTTTTTGAAGCAAATCCTGCTATCTCTTCCATTGTTTTAAATGACTCCTGCATCATTGCTGAAAAATGAAACCACTTTGTCTTAATTTTTTTAAAATCAATCTCTTCTGCTTTTAAGTTATCATTTGCGCCCCTGTAGGTGAGTATGGTTCTTTGACGCTCAATACTGTCCAGTACTACCGAATAACCTGTTTGCCCATCTTTGCTTACAACACCAAGAAAATCTATTTTTTCCTTCTTTAACTCATCAAGGATAATATTTCCGTTTAAATCATCTCCTGTCTTTCCAATATATCCAGTTTTTAAACCAATTCTTGAAAGGCAGACCGCAGCATTGGTTCCTCCTCCGCCAGTATAAAATCCAAGCTCGTTTATTTTAAGTTTTGTTCCCAGTGGATAACAGATAAAATTTGATTGGGAAGTTAAGGTTCTTGTGCTTATTGATTCTACCCTGTCAGTATAGACAAATGCATCTATGGTATTTGAACCTACAGTAATAACATCATATGCTTCATAATTCATAATTTTTTATCCTTTAAGACAAGTTATTTTCATAAAATCATTTCCATTAATATTTTTATCCGGGTTATAATTTTATAATAATAAATGATTTTTATGATCATATTATTTTTCTGCATATACTTTTCTTTGGATAATAAATCAATTTTATTTCTTTTTGCCGGCCAATAATCATAATAGCTTGTCTTTTCTTCTTGGTCTTATTCTATTTTTGTAATATTTTTGTATTTCTTTTTGGGGCAGATACTGCAGCCCTTTCTGAATCAAGGTTCTTAATTCCTTTAAAAATGGGTATCTTGGATTAAACTGGTAAAGCCTTGTCCTGCCTGCCATTAAGCTAACTACAATTCCGCCATCTTCCAATCTCTTAAGCTGCTGCTGGATTCCATTTACGGGAATGCCAAATAGCTTTGCAAGTCCAGTAGGATATACCTGCTCATAAACCTCAAGGGCAAATAAAACTTTTTCTACAGTAGCGTTACCAAATACAGGCTCCAGCATAATTTAACTCCTTTACCATAATATATGTTTATATTAACATAATTTATGGTAATTTTAAATACTATTTAGTAATTTTTTTCTATCTGATGAGGAATTGTAAATACACGCATACATACCGGAATGGCTGGCCCATGTAGTGAAATTTCAAACCATTTTTTAAAGGAAATAAATAATTTAAGGAATTTTTTAGAAACAATTCTTAATAGGTTTTAATTTATAGCTTGCTTAGAAACTCTTCAATTGTTAACCCTGATTTATCAATCAATGATCTTAAAGTTCCTCTGGCAACTTCTGGATGATTTGGAATAGATAATGTTGAGATGTTGCCTTCTTTAGTAAGAATTACATGACTCCCGCTGGGTCTTCTTGCTACCAACCACCCGAACTTTTTAAAAACTCTTATCACATCTTTGGGTTTAAGTATTGGAACTTGAGTCACTATACTTTAACCTCTACTTGACGTGTTGATATTGTAAGGGGCATTCCTTTTTCGGCTCTTACTTCAAGACATTCTTTTATGGCATTCTGTATATTGCTTTCTGCTTCTTTTTCGGTTTTTCCCTGGCTTACACAACCAGGAATTGAGGGGCATTCTGCAATATAAATACCGTCTTCATCTTTGAATAAAGTAATTATAAATTTCATAATTTCTCCATATTTTTTAATACTTTAAATCATTATAAATTATTGTTCTCTAAATTTAAATATAACTAATTTTAAAAACTACATTGTGTACCAAACCCTTATGGTCTTAGGGAGGATTGCTCCGGAATTTGGGTGAAGATCTAAGTTGGCTGCCCAGAGAGGATTTTAACCGGTAAATAAATTTAACCTGATATTTCTTTAATGCCGGCAACAAACATTTTATTGTTGCCGAATTTTTCAGCTATTTTTTTTAAAGCGGCAGTTAGCTTTTCATCTTTTCTTTCTTCTTTAATAAGCACATTATCAAGAATGCAGCTTTTTTCCAGCCCGCTCACATATACACCAATAAGGCGTATTTTTTTTCTTAAAAGATCAACATTTTTAAAAAGTTTTAGGGAGGACTTATATATGTCAAATATTGCAGACGTATGTTGAGAAATGGATGATCTCCTGGTAATAGTTTTAAAATCAGAGAATCTTATCTTTATTGTTACCGTTTTACCTTTATAGCCCTTTGAGTAAAGATTTACGGATATTTTCTGGGAAAGAAACAAAAGAATGGACTTTATAGCATTTATATCGTCTATATCCCTGGAAAAAGTTATCTCCCTGCCAATGGATTTTGCATCATGGAAGGGGATAACGCTGCGATTGTCAATCCCGCATGACATTTCATGCATAAAACTGCCCATGGACTCACCGAATTTCTTCCTGAGCGCCTCAGGCGGTATTTTTGAAAGATCACCTATTGTCTTTATGCCCATCATATCGAGTGATTTATCTGTAACCCTGCCAACGCCCCATATAAAAGATACAGGCAGCTTCCTTATTTTTGAAATCATTTCAGGGGTGTTTTCAAGCACAGTCAGGCCGTTTGGCTTCCCAAGGCCTGAAGCAAGCTTTGCAAGGAATTTATTGGGCCCAATGCCTGCTGAAGACGTTAGGTTTGTCTTTTCATAGATTTCACCCTTTATTTTTTTTGCTATTTCAAGAGCGCTGCCGAAAAGCCTTTGGCAGCCGCTTACATCAAGAAATCCCTCATCACATCCTATTACTTCAACAAGGGGGGTATATTTAAAAAATATTTCCCTTATTTTTGCTGATTCTGAAAGGTATTTTTCCATATCCACCGGAACATATATGCCTTCGGGACACAGCCTTCTTGCCCTTGCAAGAGGCATGCCTGAATGCAGGCCGTATTTTCTTGCTTCATAGGATGCGGTGGATATTACGCCCCGGTTTAAGGGCCCTCCAACTATAAGGGGCCTGTTTTTGTATTCGGGATGATCGCGCTGCTCAATTTGTGCAAAAAATGCATCCATATCCACATGTATTATTTTCCTGCCGCCAGGGCATGGGGCTGGCGTATTATTTATGCCTGTATCCATGGATTTGCCACCCCTGCAAGAAAGGATTCTTTAATTGCTTCCTTTTTTCTTATTCTTTCATTTTTGCTGAATGCGGCTATGCCAAGCACTTCTTTTGCAATAAGGGAGACATTGTTATCCTTTATGTGAAGCCTTCCCTTTATTATTATAAAACGTTCACTTGAAAGCAGTTTTATGTATTTTTTATATACCGGCGAAAAAAACACTGCTTCATACATGCCGTCCTCATCTTCCATTGTGCAGAACATCATATTTTGCCCGCTCTTAGTGTTTTCAATCCTTTTTGAAATTATTATGCCGGCAGCAGTCACGGGGCCGCTTAAGTTATAAAAAGAACCGCTTTTTGTTATAATGGCGGGACATGCCCCTGAATTTTTAAGGCCCTGTTTAAAAACCTGCAGGGGGTGGGCGCTTATGTAGAATCCGAGCAGTTGCGCCTCAATTAGAAGCTTTTCTTCAATGCTGAAGTCTTTTTCAAGCCCCATGGCTTTATCTGTTTTTTTAATGTAACAGGAAAAATCCCTGCAGTCAAATATGGCGCCTGCTGTATTTGCCGGCGGTTTTTTTAATTTTTTAATTGAGTAAAACTCATGCAGCAGCTGCTTTGCCGGGGTGCCTGTAAAATTGAACGCCCCGGTTTTTATAAGGTTTTCGATGGCAGCGCATGAAATCCTGCAATTAGCGCTTACCCTGGAGTAAAAGTCATCAAAGTTGCGAAATGCCCCGTTTTTATTTCTCTCATTTATTATGCAATTTGTCCCTGCATATCCCAGGTTTTTTACTGAAATAAGAGGCACCCTTATGGTTTTGCCGCAGCTTTCCACTTTAAATTCAAATCCGCTTTTATTAATATCCGGAAGCTTAAGTGCAATGCCAAGCCTTCTTGCTTCCTCAAGATACTGCATTTTACTGAAGTAGCCTGAATTGTTGGTAAGTATTGTTGCCAGAAACTCTGCCGGGTAGTGGTATTTTAAAAAACATGTTTTGCAGGAAATGTCTGCATAAGCTGCGGCATGCGCCTTAACAAAGCCATAACTTGCAAATTTTGATATCAGCCTGAAGGCATATCCTACTATAGCTGCGCTGTAGCCTTTTTTCAGGCCGCCCTGCATAAATCTCTGCTGCTGGGAAAGCATTTTCTCGTGTGAAAGGTTCACCATTGCTTTTCTTAGCCCGTCTGCTTCACTTAGCGAGTAGCCCGCTATTTTAATTGCTGCCTGCATTGCCTGCTCCTGGTAAAGTATTACCCCGAATGTTTCCTTGAGCAGCGGCTCAAGGTCTTTGTGGATATAGGATATTTTTTCCCTGCCGAATTTTCTTTCAATGAAATTATTAACCATGCCTGACTGCTGGGGGCCCGGGCGGTACAGCGATATAAGAAGCGTTATGTCATTAAGGCAGGCAGGCTTTATTTTACGCGAAAGCGTTCTTATGCCAAAGCTTTCAAGCTGGAAGACTCCAAGCGTGCTGCCTTTCTGCATGAGGTCAAAAATATTACTGTCATTGCATGGTATGTCTGCCATATCTATCTTTATTTTCCTCTGTTTTTCAAGAATTGCCGACACATCAGATATTAGGCTTAAGCTCAGGGAATTAATAAGGTCTATTTTTAAAATTCCAATATCATCAATGCTGTTCATATCATACTGGCTCATGATCTCGCCTGTTTCAGACAGTGTCAGGGGAATACGGCAGGAGAGGTCACAGTCTGATACTATAAAAGCTGAAGGGTGCATTGACACATGCCTGATATAACCTCCAATATTTTCTGAAAGCGAAAGTATTTTCCTTAAGGAAGGGTCTTTTATATCTGCAAGACCGGCTGATTTAAGGCTGTTTTGCATCTTTTTGGGTGTATAAAACCTGTTATATCCGGGAGCTGATTTTATAATATAATCAACATCCTCCTTTGCCATCCCGGTTATTCTTCCTGATTCCCTTATTGCTGCCCTGGGCTTTGTAGTGGCAAAACTTGACACCCTTGCTATGCTGCTATTTCCGTATCTGCGGCACAGGTAATACCAGATTTTCTGCCTGTCTTTTGCTGATATGTCAATGTCTATATCGGGAGGCTCCGCCCTCTCTTCATTGAGGAATCTTTCAAAATAAAGATTGTTTTCAACAGGGTCAACATTTGATATTTTTAGAAGATATGAAACAAGACTTCCCGCCGAGGAGCCTTTTCCGCAAATGGGTATACTGTTTTTATGCGCAAACTCTGCTATGTCTGCAACAATGAGAAAATATCCTGCAAATCCTGTCTTATGTATAATATCCAGCTCTTTTTCAAGCCTTTCTGTAACTTTTTGCGGACAAATGGCCCCGAACCTGGCTTTTATGCCTTCCATGCACAGCTCAGAAAGGTATTTTTCCTGGGGCTGGCCATAAGGTGTTTTAAATACAGGAAGGACTGTTTTTCCGAGCTCAAAATCAAAACAGCATTTATCGGCAATGATTTGAGTATTCTTTATCGCTGAAGGCATGTCTTTAAAAAGCGCTGCCATCTCCTGCGGTGATTTAAGATAATTTTCACCACCCTGTATAATATTGAATAACGGATCTGCCTTTGTTCCCATTGCCTTGATTTTTGCAAGATAGCTGTAAGTGCGGCAGTCTTCCTGAAGCAGGTAATGCACATTATTTGTTGCAGCTGCAGGTATTTTTGTCTTTTGTGAAAATGCTGCAAGAGCCTCAGATGCAAGGCCATTATTTTGGTGCAAATTTAACCGGGATTTGCATCTCTGTATTTCGATATAAAAGTCCCGGCCGAATATATTAAACAGCTTTTTTGCAAAAGACATTGCCTCCTGGATGTTATTTTCTTTAAGCAGCCTGGAAATCTTTCCATTGCTGCAGCCGCTTAAGGCAATAAGCCCGCAGCAAAACTCTGCAAGCCAGCCGATTTTTACTGCCGGTATGCGCGGCAGCCCTCCTTCATGAAAATACCCGGTTTCTGTATGTGATTTACTTACAAGACGGCACAGGTTTTCATATCCTGTTTTGTTTTTTACAAGAAGCGTAAGATGGGAAAGATCATTGTCAGAAAGGCAAATCTCGCACCCTGTTATCGGCTTTAAGCCTGCGGCTTTTGCAAGCCTGTAAAACTGCACTGCCCCGCCCATGGCATATTTGTCAGTGAGGGCAAGCGCATCCATCCCAAGCAGGGCTGCTCTTTCGGCAAGTTCCTCAATTCTTGCAGAAGATTCAAGTATGCTGAAGTGGCTGTGTACATGAAGATGAGTAAACAAATAAAATCCCCCCGGACATATTAAATATTTCTATGGACAGCCACAACCCGACCGATAATTTTAACGCTGTCCCCGGCATCTTTTATGCTTATCTTAATCGGCGGATAATCTGTGTTGGAAGATACAAGCTCTATACCGTCTTTTGTCTTGTAAAACCTTTTTACCACTGCCTCATCATTTATAAGGGCGACAACGATTTCACCATTTTCTGCAGTATTGCGGGCTTTTACCATAATCATATCACCGTCAAGTATATGGTCCCCTGTCATGCTCCTGCCCTTTACCCTGAGTGCAAAATCCGCGCCATAAGCGCCTGTAAAGCTTTCCGGCACAGGTATGTATTCATCTATATTTTCGTAGGCAAGCACTGGATTTCCTGCCGCTATATTGCCAATAAGGGGAAGGTATGATATGCCGGCATGACCCGCGTCAGCCGGGGAAGGAAATGAATAGTCCTTCTTTAGCATGCCAAGCGCTTTATCTGTAAGCTTTATTGAACGGGCAAGTGAATTTCTCTTTATATACCCTTTCTTTTCAAGTGATGTGAAATGATCAGTTGCAGCTTTTGGCGATGAAAAACCCATCATTTCCGCCACATCCCTTGCAGTGGGAGGATAGGAATTAAGCATTATAAAATCGTGTATTTTTCCCAATACGGCTTTCTGCCTGTCTGTAATTTTCATGATGATATTATATAATATTACTATACATTTGTATAGTATATGACAGCAAGTTTTTTATAAAAAATTAAATGGAAGGCAGGCAATTAACGGGAGTAAGGAGGATTATGCCAGAAATTGGATTTGCAGGAAAATATACGGCAAACCGCTGTTTTTTGCAATTATGGCCCGGGCTAAATAATTTCAATATTGGTGATGCCCTCAAATCTCTTTATGACTTCCATTATTTTTATGGAAAATCCAGAATCCCTGCTCTGGAGGTTAAACTGCACGGTGACAGTTCTTTTGCCGTCACCGGAAATGCTTCCGGCAAATGATTTTTCGACAAATACTTTAATATTGAAACTTTGGAGGAACTGAATGAGCTCTTTCATGCACTTGAAATTATCACTGCTTGTAATTAAAACCGTGTAAGAAAATTTTTTAATAAGCCTGTCTTCAAAATATTTAACCATTGTCAGTATAAGAAACCCCAGGGCTGTTGTCAGGAATGCAAGATAATACAATTTTGTCCCTATTGCAATACCTGCTGCAGCAACCACCCATATACTTGCCGCAGTTGTAACGCCCCGCACAAAAATACCCTGGCGGAAAATCACGCCCGCGCCTATAAAGCCAATACCTGTAACTATTCCTGCCGCTATTCTTGACGGATCAAATCCTGAAGAAAAACCCTGGTAAGAGATTATAGTAAAAACTGTTGAGCCAAGACAAACAAGTGCATGTGTGCGCAGTCCTGCGGGCCTGTCAATCTTTTCCCTGTCATATCCTATAATGCCTCCGCAGATGCAGGCAATAATGCAGGGGATAACATAGCTAAATGCAAAATCTTTAAAATCTATATTGAAAGCTTCCATAATTAAAAAATCATTGTTTTACCTGTTTTTATTTTAAAACACTTAAAAAACATTACAAGCTTATTTTGCAGGAATTTTAAATATAAAAGTGTTTGCATCAGATTCTGAAATAAAATCAAGTCCGGCATCAAGAATTGAGGATATTTTCTGTGATATTGCAAGGCCAAGCCCAAAACCTTTTATATTTTTAAAATCATACTTTTTTGACCTGTAAAACATATTAAATATTTTATTTTTTTCCTCTCCGGATATTTTGTATCCTTTATTTGAGACAGAAAAAACAATATTTTTTTCCTCAGGATAAATACTTATATCAATTTCAGAATTGACAGATGAATATTTTATTGCATTATTTATCAGGTTTGATACAACAGTGCTCACCAGGTACCTGTCGCTTAAAAGTTTCATGTTCTCAGGCAGCCTGTAGGACCTGTTTATTTTCAGCCTGTTTTCTGAAAGCTCCTTTTCATAAAGATTGAGCAAGTCTTCAACAATTGCAGCTATGTCTATTTTTTCTCTTGAGAGTTCAATAAGGCGGTTTTCAATTTTCGAGAGCATAAGCAGGCTTTCAGTTATATTCTCTATATCGCCGGTCTTGCTTTTTATAATGTCAAGCGCCTGTGCTACCTCCTCATTTGTTGAATAAACCCCTTCGCTTATGCCCTCGGCATAACCGTTTATTGAAGTAATCATATTCTTTATTTCATGGGAAAGCATATAGGTAAATTCCTTAAGCGAGTTCTGGCTTCGCTCAATTTTATTTTTCATAAGATTGATATTGCCTGCAAGGATGCCAATCTCATCATTGGTGTCTGCCTTTATTTCCTCGCTGTAATCGCCATCTGATATGCGGCTAACAGAACGGTTAAGCTTGAGTACCGGACCGCTTATACTTTTTCCAAGGATAATGCCGGTAAGTATCGAGATAAGGCTTGCAATCAGGAATATGAGCGCAAGATTAAGCATATATCTTAGTGGGGGAATCTGTATGAGTTTCTGCTGCTTTACAAATACCGAAAGAAAATTTTCGTTTCCTATTTTAAACTCATGAATGGACACAAAATAGTTTAAATTATCCAGATTTGTGTATACAAGTTTACCTGTATTTTCTTTTGGGGATATATAAAAAAGATCAGTTACTGTGAAAAAGTTGCTTATCTGCCTGCTTGCTTTAATAATTTTTTCGAGATTTTTTTGGCTTATGTCCATGGAATTTATAAATATTTCCATATTATCGTTTGTAATAATTAGCTTTGCGCCTGTAATGTTTTGGACTTTGTAAAGGTAGTCTGACTGCTCAAGATAATCAAAAGCTTCGGGGTGGCCGGAAAAATCTTCCTGTATAAGCTTTGATATCTCCCTGTTCTGCCTGGAAAGCTCTATTAACTGGGTATTTCTATTGTTTATTTCAAAAAGCTGGGTAAATGCAAGGGATGCAATAAAAATAATTGCAAAAAGAGTTATTGCTATTGTCGTTGTAATCCTGTCCTGGATTTTCATATTAATTTTAATTTATTAATGCAAATTATATATTTTGCATTAATATTTTTTAATCTTGTAATAAGTTTTTTAATTAAGCTTAAAGGCGCAAAAACAAAACTATGAGCCTGTTTCAACCAGGAAAAGCGAAAGTTATTTAATCAATTCATATTAAACCTGTAACCAACCGACCACACGGTTTCAATAAGGCTTCCGTTTATGTCCTGGATTTTTTTCCTTAACTCCTTTACATGTACATCAATGGTCCTTGACTGGCCCACAAAATCATAGCCCCATATATCCTCAAGCAGTGACTGCCTGCTTATAACAACATTCTTATTTTCAATAAAATAAAGAAGCATATTAAATTCCTTATTGGTAAGCTTAACCTCTGTGCTATTTACAAAAATTTTCCTTGCTTCAGGATTTATTTCAAGCTTTACACCATGAGCAATTATTTTTTCTTTTGGATTTGTCAGTTTTCCGACAACAACGTTTTTAAGGGTCACGGCCTGCTTAAAATTTACAGTTAACAGCTTCTGCTGTGCATGCTGCACATTTGCTGTTCTTTTTATATAGGGCTCATTTTTGTAGGCGCGCCTTATTATTGCTTTTATCCTTGCAACCAGTTCCTGGGGATTAAAAGGTTTTGTGATGTAATCATCTGCCCCTGCATCAAGTCCTTTTATCTTGTCTGAATCCTCACTTTTTGCAGTGAGCATTATTATGGGAATATTTAAAGACTCCCTGATTTTTGAGCATACTTCAATCCCGCTTAAATCAGGAAGCATCAAATCAAGGACTACAAGGCTGTACTTATGGCGGTTTTCTTCAAGAGCCGATAATGCAGCTTTTCCGTTTGCAGCTGTATCGACTTTATAATTTTCTTTCTGGAGAAAGTCTTTTATAAGCTTTCTTATTTCCCTGTCATCATCAACAACAAGTATATTTTCCATAGTATATTAATTTTAACAGCAAATTATCAATAACTGAAACGTTAAAAATTAAGGCCATAAAAAGTATAGTCATTTATTATAGAGCGGCTTTTTATTAAGATAAAAATTGTGCGACAGTGTGAAAGATTTATATTAAAATTTGTTAACTATATTGCAGGGCTGGTTTTAAACAGTAATTACTTCAATATCATTTTCCTTAAGTTTTTCAATAAATTCCTTATCTGCATCGCTGTCTGTTATAAAGGTATTTACAGCTTTTAAGGGCGCAACAAAATTTACTGAAATATGCCCAATTTTTGAGCTGTCGCAAAGTGCTATAACATTTCTGGCGCTTGAAATCATATATTTTTTAGTCTGGGCCTCAATGGGATCCACTGCTGTAATTCCTTTATAGGCATCAATACCGGTTATACCTATAAAAGCCTTGTCCGTAAAAGTGGTCCTGAAAGTAGAGTCTGCAACAGGGCCAATCAGGGAGCGGGTCTGGCTGTTTAATATGCCACCGCTAAGTATAATTTTATAATCAGGGTTTGTACTTCCAAGCATTGTTGCTATATCGCAACTGTTGGTAATGACAGTGAGATTTTTTTTGCTGGTTATATTTACAGCTGTCTGATAGCCTGTGGTGCCAGCTTCAAGCAAAATAACATCATCCTCTTCTATAAGCGATGCTGCAGCAAGCGCAATTCTTTTCTTTTCCTCGATGAATTTATCTTTCTGTACATCAAACTTCATCTCATATCCGACTGAGAAGTTATTAATAGCGCCTCCGTGAGTTCTTTTAATCAGCCCCTTTTTAGCAAGCCTGTCCAAATCGCGCCGGATAGTTATCTCAGAAAGGTTTAATGTCCTGGCTATATCTATTGCTTTGACGCTGCCGGTTTTATTAATGAGATTAAGTATATACTGGCGTCTTTCTTCACCAAGCATTTAAATTGCACCTTTGTGTTTTATTAAAAAAAATAAATCCTGCCCAGGCCAGATAAATATCAACCTGATTTTTATTTGTGATATACTGCTTTAAAGAAGGACTTATTTTTACGGATATATCCCTCTTAAACTTGTGGCCTCTGCAACACTTGAAACTGCAAGCATTGAAGCTGCTGTTCTCATATCAACTTTGTGCTCATTTGAAAATTTATATGTCTCATAGAATGCTTTTTCCATAATATCGCGAAGTTTTAAGTTTACCTCTCGTTTTGTCCAGAAATACGAGAGGTTTCCCTGGACCCATTCAAAATATGAGACCGTGACTCCTCCTGCATTTGCAAGCACATCAGGTATTACAAATATGTTATTTTGCTTAAGTATTTTATCTGCTTCAGGGGTTGTCGGGGCATTTGCGCCCTCTGCAACTATTTTTGCTTTAATGGCGCCTGCATTTTTTTCTGTTATCTGGTTTTCAAGGGCAGCAGGCACAAGCATGTCGCATTCAAGGCCAAATATATCCTCCCTGGGCAGCTCTTCTGCAGAAGAATACCCTGAAATAGTTTTATTCTTTTTAAAAAAATCGTCTATCTCATATGGATTTAAGCCTTTTTTGTCATAAAGACAGCAGGACACATCACTTATTGCAATTATCTTAAAGCCTAAATCATGCAGTATCTTTGCTGCGTTTCCACCCACATTGCCAAATCCCTGCACTGCAACAGATAAATCAGTTGAGTCTATGCCCATTACCTTTAAAGTCGATAGTATTGTATAAACACAGCCCCTGCTTGTTGCATCCTCTCTTCCCTGGCTTCCCCCAAGGCTTATTGGTTTTCCTGTTACAACGCCTGGAACACTGTGGCCCTTGTCCATTGAATAAGTATCAAGTATCCATGCCATTACCTGTGCGTTTGTACCCACATCAGGAGCAGGTATGTCTTTATCCGGCCCTATTGCATCAATTATCTCAAATGTGTATCTTCTTGTTATATGCTCAAGCTCATTTAAAGATAGCTTTGCGGGGTCTGCAATAACTCCCCCCTTTGCTCCGCCAAAGGGAAGGCCCACAAGGCTGCACTTCCATGTCATAAGCATTGCAAGGGCTTTTATCTCGTCAAGGTTTACATCAGGGTGATATCTTATGCCGCCTTTGGCAGGACCCCTGTTTGTATTGTGCTGCACCCTGTATCCTTTAAATATTTCTATATTGCCTGCATCTGTTTTTATAGGAACTGATACTTCAAGGGTTTTTCTTGGCTCGCGCAAATATTTCTGCATGCCGGGCTTTATATTTAGAAGGTCCATTGTAGCGTCAAGGCGCGAAAGAGTCATTTCCCATACATTATTTTTATCTGAAGACAATTTTTTCTCCTTCCTTTATGTAATTGCAGATATGCCGCTTTCTTTTGTTCTTATGCGTATTGCATCTTCTACAGGCAAAATAAATATTTTTCCTGAACCAAATTCTCCAGTGGCAGCAAGCTTTACTATGGTTTTTGTGACATTGTCCAGTATTTCTTCATCAACAACTATTTCAAGCTTTACTTTCGGAAGAAATTTTACATCCTTATTTGGCTTTTCGCCCTGTGCATATCCACGCTGGCGGCCAAAACCTGAAACTTCGGTCATCGTTATTCCTTCAACGCCTGCATCTATTAATGCGTCTTTTAAGCCGTCAAGTTTTAAAGGCTGGATGAAACATTCTATTTTTTTAAGCAATTCTCTAGCCTCCTTCTAAAGTTTTATTAATTATTTAAAAGGTAAAAAGAAATTAACTTATCAAACCCGGAATATTATACCAAACCAAAAATATTATACAAAGAAAGCTGCGCTAAACTATTCACCCGATAAATTATAGTTTAACCTGTAAAAATTTCTTTATAAATTATATATTTAAAAATATTGCACTGCTATTTTAAAGGTAAATCAATCCATTTTTTCTGCATATCTGAAATTAATGCTGCCTCAATTACTTCCTGCACTTTATATCCTGATAATATATCTGCCCCAGGCTTTTTCTTTTCAGCAATGTTTTTTATAAAGTCATAAGCATTGCCCGCATGATACCTTATCCATCCGATGGAAAATTTGGGCCCGGGAAAAGCAGCAGCAGGTTTGGGATATCTCTGCACTGTTTCGATTGCCTTAAATCCTCGCATGCCGCCTATCGGCTCTTCTTCATCACGGGTATCATAAACCTCAAGATAATTGGGCTGCATGCTGTTAAATCGAATGGTGCCTTTTTCACCATGTATTTCAATTCTTACCTCATCATTTGTCCCTGTTGCAACTTTGGTGGCTTCAAGGGTGCCCATTGCGCCATTTTCAAGCTCAAACAAAAGAAGCGCAATATCATCAACATCAACTTCACATGTTTTCCCGGGATCATTTGCCACCGGTCTTTCCTTGACAAATGTTTCAAGCTTTGCAAAAACCTTTGTAAAATCTCCAAGCAAAAACCGTACAAGGTCAATTATATGTGAAGCCAAATCATAAAGAGAGCCGCCTCCGCAATACTGTTTCTGTATTTTCCAGTAACTTGGCCTTTTAGGGTCTGAATTGCCTGCATGAAGATAAACTGTTCTTATGCTATAGACTCTTCCTAAAAAACCTTCTTCTATAAGCTGTTTTGCCCTTAAAGTGGCAGGGGCGTAACGGTATTCAAAACACATTTGGGATACAAGCCCGGGACTTTCCTGGGCCGCATTTAAAATTTCTTTTGCTTCTTCAAGGCTCATTGCAAGGGGTTTTTCAACATTTACATGTTTTCCTGCACCAAGAGCATCAATTATAACATCCTTGTGAAGATAATTTGGTGTGCATACCTCGATTATATCAATATCAGGCCTTTTAATAAGTTCTTTATAATTGTCTGTGGCAAATTCAAAACCTGCCTGCAGCACGCCTTCTTTTGCATCATCAACAGGGCTTGAACATACGCCCACCATTTTTAATTTAGCAGGCAGAGGTTTATAAAAAAAGGGAAGATTAAGGTATGATATTGTATGTACCCTTCCTATAAAACCGTATCCAACCATTCCTACGCCAAGAGTCTCCATAAACATTTCCTCCATTTATTTACATATTTTTTAAAGTTTTAAATATAGCCGAACTCTTTTTCAACAATAGTTATAGACTCATCTATTATATCAAGCGCCTTATCTGCAATTTCCTCTTCCATTATAAGGGGAGGAGACATCCTTAAGTTATGATTTGCCGGTATCCATGCAAGCCCTTTTGAAAATGCTACCTGGTAAACTCTTTTTCCAGCTTCTGCAAAGGGTTCACGTGTGGACTTATCCTTTACAAGCTCTATGCCAAGCAGGCATCCTTTGCCCCGGACTTCACCAATTATTTTATGGCTGTCTTTCATTATTTTAAGCCTTTTCATTATAAATTCGCCAAGGTTTGCAGATTTCTGCACTATATTTTCCTCCTCTATGACTTCAAGCGATGCAAGACCTGCCGCTGATGCCATGGGGTTTCCGCCGTAGCTTGTTGATGCTGATATTTTTTCCAGAACTTCTGTCATTTCTTCCTTTATGGCAAAAGCGGTTGCCGGAAATCCGTTTGCAAGGCCCTTGCCAAGCACAATTATGTCAGGCACGACATTGTAATGGTCAACACACCACATTTTGCCAGTTCTTGCGCAGCAGGTAAGAACCTCATCAACTATAAGCAGTATGCCCAGCCTGTCGCAAAGACTTCTAATTGCCGGAAGGTAATCATCCGGATAAACAATTGAGCCGCCCCATCCCTGTATTGGCTCCATTAGAATTGCTGCAACATTATCTGTTCCTTCCATTTGAATTTGTCTTTCAAGAGCATCAACACAGAACAGTTTGCATTCAGGATATTTTTTATCAAAAGCACAGCGGTAGCAGTGCCCATTAGGGGCAAGGTGCATGCCGACAGCACGGGGCCCAGTTGTATAATCTGCTACCTGTGTTGGAGAAACAGCACTCATGGTTTTTCCATGAAAATCCCCGTAAAATGAAAAGAACTCGTATTTTTTGGTATGTGCCCTTGCCGCTCGCATAGCCGCTTCAACAGATTCACAGCCTGCGCAGTACATCTGTATGCCGTTAAGATTTGCAGGCGTCATGGAAGCAAGCTTTTCAAGGAAAAGTGTTTTAATCTCTGTGCTGAAATCATGGCAGTTCATAAGCTGTGCAGTATATTTCTGGAGGTACTGGACAACTTTGGGATGGCAGTGCCCAAGGTTTGTTACATAAATGCCTGATGAGAAATCAATATATTTGTTTCCATCACAGTCAGTAAGTGTAACGCCATGCCCGCTTTCAAAAGATACAGGGAAAAGCTTGACCTGCGAGGAATAGCCTTTCATGTATTTTTCAGCCCTGTTATGAATTTGTTTTGATTTCGGCCCGGGAGGCGCAACCTTAATATCAGGTATGCTAACAGGGTCAATTTTTGCCCAATTTTTGTCATAACTCATTGATTTTCTCCTTGCTCTTACTATTATAATTGATTATTTAATACATTATCTGTAACCAGCACTGAAAATTATGGATTTCTTAAAGTTTAAAAACAAACATAATTAATCAAAATAATACAATTATTGAATTTATTAGTATTATATATGATTGTTTTTTATAGTCAACAAAAATAATTTGTTGATTTTATATTTTTTATATGTTACTAAGTCTTAGATTTTTTGGTACAGGCAATCTCATTTATTACCGGTGCCCAAAAAAGATTTATTTGTGGAAATAAAGGGGATGTTTACCTTTTTTCAAAATGTTTTTTGCTTTAAGCGATGCGGAAGGAATAGTTAAAAAATGATTAAAAAAGATAAATATGATTTAAAAAAATGGTCCGGAAAATATAATATTACAATAAATATTTTATTCTGGACATTGCTTGCGGTAGTGACCTGTGTTTTTTCAATTGTGCTTTTAAAACCGGAACTTAAGCTCAACTCATTTCTTTTCGGAACCCAGACAGAAGTTATTGTAAAAAAGGAACCGGTGGTTATAATTGAGTACAGGGAACTTGAAAAGGAAAGTGAGTGGTTTTATTTTGTTGCTACCGCTTACAGTATGAATGATGCAAAACAGGGCACAAACGAAACCACGTCAACCGGCAAGCAGGTGAGGGAAGGTATAATTGCAGTTGATCCCGATGTTATTCCTTACGGCACTATAGTTGAGATTAAGGGCATGGGTTATTTTGTGGCTGAAGACTGCGGAGCAAAAATAAAAGGAAACAGGATAGATATATATTTTGATTCAAAACATCAGGCAAAAGAATTTGGGAAGCAGGGCCTGTGGATAAGAATTGTGCGGAATTATAATTTCCAGGTTGCAGGCATAAGGCAGGCAATTATAGATAATCAGTAATATGGGGCATGGCAGGGCAATTCCTTATTATTTATGAAGAGCTGTTTTTTGCAATAATTTCGTTTAAAATTTCACAGAACTCGATTGCCTGTTTCTTATTCATTTTCTTTATTTCAAAGGATTCTTTTTTATTTTTTATAATAAGCGAAGAGCTTGACAGCCCCTGCTTTAACAGGGCAGATACAATATAGGGATAAGTTGCAATAAATTTTTTATCCCTTGAAATATTTGAGACAAAATAAAAGAAAAGCTTGCTGTCTGTAAGTACCAGAGTTCCTTTTATAATATTGTTAAGCACGCCATCAGCTTTATATATTAATTTTTCATCCTGCGCTATAAAAAGGTAATAATCCGAACCAGTTTCTTTTTGTCCAGTTTTGCTTTTATTGCTGGAATCGCTCATTTTTATAATCATTCCTTTCACTTGATAAAAGACGCAAAATATTATGAAAAAGGCGAACTTAATCTTGATTTATTTAATTTCTTCCAGAATATCCCTATTTAAACTAAAAAAAATCAACATCCGGATTTTTATTATAGGGTCTGATAGAAAATGAATCAACATCCTGGAAAGAAATTCAATGAAAATAATAAAAAAATTATCCCCAGGGTTTTAAAATTTCCGCAAAAACATATGCGGCTGTATTATGTAAAGCATTGTTTTATTGATTATTTTCTTGAATTTTAAGATTTTTGCTTTTATAGTTACATAGATTTATTTATATGGGATTTTTGATTTTGGCAATTCTTTTATATCAAAAGGAGAAGGATTAATTTGAAAACCAGGATAGTAACTTTTAAAAAAATAATTTCTTTATTTATACTGCTGCCAATATTTTCAGCTTCATGGTTTTTGTTTTCCTGCAAAGATGCAGGCGTTTTAGCTGAAGAGCAAACATCAGCAGCTGTCTCAGAAACTGCATCACAGGAAAGCCAGCCTGAGGCAACTGAAACTACAGCGCCAAAGCCCCCGGAAAATTATTATGTAAGCGATCTTGATGGGATTGATAATTATTCCTTTATATGTCCAGGGGACTGGCTCCTGTATGAATCCGGCGCCGGAAAAAGCGTAGTTATAAGCTCTAATGCGCCATCAGCCAGTAAAAGTGAAAACATATTTATTTATATTGAAGATGAAATATCTGCAAAGGGCCTGTCTGGTGATAAGCTGATCGCAGAGGCTTATAAAAATATTGCGTCAGGTGAGCCGAGCGCAGTTTTTCTTGAAAGCCGGGAAATAAAAGTTGCAGGAGCTGATACAGTTCTTGAAGGTTATACATACAGTAGCAGGCTTGAAGAGGACTGGCAGCAGGAAGCGGTTTGTATTGACCTTTTCACATACATCAATCATGGCAATGTTCTTTATTGCATCAAATATACCGGTTTAAATTCAGATGTGGGCGAAGCTGAAGAATTTTTTAAAGAATTCCTTGAAACATTTTCAATTGGCCAGGAAAAAGAAAAAATAAAACAGAAAGACGAAAACTCAAGGATTAATATTTTAATACTTGGAGATGACAGCGGGCTGGGCAGGCCAGGAGGCAGAGTAAACGGCAGGACAGACATTATTATACTTCTTCACTTAAACCTTGATACAGCAAAAGGTACAGCCGTGACAATACCCCGGGATACCTGGGTTGATATCCCTGGACATGGCAATGGCAAGATAACCGGGGCGCATGCAATAGGCGGAAATGAACTTACAGTAAAGACCGTTGAAGGGCTTTCGGGCCTGGAGATTGATAATTATATAATTACTGACATGGATGGTTTTATCCTTCTTATAGATTTTCTTGGCGGGGTTACAACTGAAGTGGGCGAGGATATTGCTGACGGGTTTTCCGGGTGCTATCTCTCAAAAGGAATTCATCATTTAAATGGGGAGCAGGCGCTTGCGCTTTCACGATGCAGATACCGAAAAGGTGACGGCAGCACACTATCCGGGGCTTTTGCAAGGGAAAGAGAAGCTGCAAAAATAATTGTGGGCCTTATAGAACAGAAAAGCACATTTGAGAGGATAATTGCACTTCCAGTCCTGGTAAACTTTCTTTTAAATTATACATGGACCGATATGCGGTTTACAGATATTATAAAGCTTTTGCCTTTGCTTGGAAGGATAAAAGCGTCAGATATAGAAATAACAGGAATACCTTCATGGCCTGCAACGATAGGAAATGCAAGCGCGGTTCAATATGATGTAGAGGCAACTGCAGAGCTTTTTGAAGAGATAAACATGCAGTAAAATTATATTGGTGTTTAAAAGCGGCAGATATAAAATGAAAATATTGACAATTCGAAAAATTCAATTATATTTATAAATCATGAATTTTAAGCGGAAGTGGCTCAGTTGGTAGAGCATCACCTTGCCAAGGTGAGGGTCGCGGGTTCAAGTCCCGTCTTCCGCTCCATTTTTTTTAAGCCTCCGGAAAGGTTTTAGTGATGAACGAAGATATTTTAAACCACAGCGCCAGCCATGTAATGGCTTCAGCAATAAGACACCTGTGGCCCGATGCCAGGTTTGCAATAGGGCCATCAATTAAAAACGGCTTTTATTATGACATTGATATTGAAAAAACAATTGTGCCCGAGGACCTGGAGGCAATTGAAAAAGAAATGACAAAAATTATTAACCAAAACCTCAAATTTGAAAAAAGCCAGGTTTCAAAAGAAGATGCACGGACAATATTTAAAGACAATCCATATAAGCTTGAGCTTATTGACGAGATTAAAGATGATATGGCAGGGATATACAGGACAGGTGATTTTACAGACCTTTGCGCCGGGCCACATATAGAGTCTACAGGGCAAATAGGCGCATTCAAGCTGCTTTCTGTGGCCGGGGCTTACTGGAGGGGCAGTGAAAAAAATAAAATGCTTACAAGAATATACGGCACGGCATTTGCCACAAAGCAGGAGCTGAAAAGTTTTTTGGATATGCTTGAGCTTGCAAAAAGAAGCGATCACAGGACAATAGGCAAAAATCTTGGGCTTTTTACTTTTCATGATGAGGCGCCCGGTTTTCCGTTTTTTCATCCGAAGGGAATGATTCTGCAGAACACAATACTTGAGTACTGGCGCAGCGAGCATTCTCTTGAAGGATACCAGGAAATAAAAACACCTGTTATATTAAGCAATGAATTGTGGAAGATATCAGGACACTGGGATAATTATAAAGATAATATGTATTTTGTGCAGATAGATGAATGCGAGTATGCAATTAAGCCCATGAATTGCCCAGGGGCAATACTTGTATATAAAACCAGCCAGCATTCTTACAGGGATTTTCCTGTAAGATATGCAGAGCTGGGGCTTGTTCACAGGCATGAAAAATCAGGAGTACTTCACGGGCTTTTCCGTGTAAGGAACTTTACACAGGATGACGCTCATATATTTTGTCTTGATTTCCAGTTAAAAGATGAGATAAAAGGCGTCATTGATATGATTGAAAGAATGTATAAAGTATTTGGTTTCAGTGATTACCATGTTGAGCTTTCAACAAGGCCGGAAAAAAGGATAGGAAGCGACAATATATGGGATAAGGCAGAAAACGCTTTAAAAGATGTGCTTACTGAAAAGAAACTTCCTTTCAAGATAAATGAAGGGGACGGCGCCTTCTATGGGCCGAAGATAGACTTTCATATAAAAGACTGCCTCGAAAGGACATGGCAGTGCGCAACTATACAGCTTGATTTTTCAATGCCTGAAAAGTTTGATCTTGAATATACAGGAGAAGATAATATCAAGCACAGGCCAGTGATGATTCACAGGGTTATACTTGGAAGCATAGAAAGATTTATTGCAATACTTATTGAACATTACAGCGGCAACCTTCCGCTATGGCTTGCCCCTGTACAGGCTGCAGTTCTTCCGATATCTGACAAATTTTACAGATACAGTAATGAAATATATCAAATGCTGAAAAAAAGCGGTTTCAGGGCAGAGATTGATAATCGCGTTGAATCATTAAATAAAAAAATCAGGAATTCAGAAGTCAATAAAATACCTTTTATGGTAATTATTGGCCAGAATGAGCAGGATAGCCGCACAGTTTCTATAAGGCAGAAATCAGGGCCAGACATAAAAAAAATTACAATTGATGAATTGCTTGCAATTTTAAAAGAATCAGTGGACAATAAAAATACAGGCTCCAGTGTATGTGAATAAATAATATTTAAAGCAGCTTTACTTTATTTTCACATGTAATTTTATTATAATTATATATTACATTTTTCAGGTTTGTAATTAAAGTAAATTTAATAAAAACAAAATATATTTATTATTATCAGGACAAGGGGTAAAAATGACACTGAAAGAAAAAGTCAGGTTGTACACAACATCTGCGGCAATTAAAAGCGTGATAAAGTTGCTTCCTAATCTCTCAGATGACAGGTGGCTTTCCCTTGTTAAAGGCAGGGTTTACAAACTTAAATCCAGCGGTGAAAGGGATTTTCTTGAAAACCTGCTTGTAAACCTGAAAAAAGCCTCAACCAGGATATCTCCTGAAGTAAGGAAAAAAATTGTAATGAACCTTATAAATAATGCAATGATACAGGGGCAGCCAAAGAGGAAAGCATTCCTGGAAAAATACGGCATCACACCGCCAAATCATCTTGTCATAAGCCCGACAATGAAATGCAATCTTAAATGTTACGGATGTTATGCCTGGCAGTATTCAAAAAAAGAAGACCTTCCATATGATGTATGTAACAGGATAATAGATGAGGCCAATGATATTGGGCTGTACTTCTTTGTAATTACCGGCGGTGAACCTTTTGTGTGGGATAATTTCTATGATTTTCTTGAAAGGCATAATGACTCATTTTTCCAGATATACACAAACGGCACAATGATAACAGATGATGTTGCAAAGAGGCTTGCAAAGCTTGGCAATGCAGTTCCCTGTATAAGTATTGAAGGATTTGAAAAGGAGACTGCAGCAAGACGCGGAGACCAAACATGGCCAAAAATAATGTCAGCCATGGATGCCCTGAGGGAAAATGGAGTATTGTTTGGATATTCTGTTACTGCCACAAGGCCAAACAATGATCTTGTTGTAAGTGATGAGTTTGTTGACTTTTTTGTGGATAAAGGCTGCTTTATCGGCTGGTATTTCAATTATATCCCAATAGGCAGGGAACCCAATATGGAATTAATGCCCACACCCCAGCAGAGAGATTTCAGGCGAAAGAGGATTCTTGAGATAAGAAAAACAAAAGACATTATAGTTGCAGATTTCTGGAACGATGGAAACCTGGTAAACGGATGCATGGCAGGAGGAAAGAACTATCTTCATGTAAATGTTAATGGAGATGTAGAACCATGCGTCTTTGTGCATTTTGCCGCTGATAATATTAAGGAAAAAAGCCTTGCAGAAGTACTTACAAGCCCGTTCTTCATGGCTTTCAGGAAACGCCAGCCATATACTGAAAATCATTTAAGGCCCTGCACAATCATAGATAATCCGCAGGCGCTGCGTGATATTGTAGCTGAAACAGGCGCGTATTCCACCCATGAAGGTGCCGAAACAATTATAACGGATCTTGCAAAGCAGCTTGATGCATATTCCTGCGCATATGCTAAAATAGCAGACAGGGTATGGGAGGAGCAGTATGTTCCAAATGAAGAAAAAGAGGAAGCAGGGTAGTCTTTAAGAGAAAAATATTGCTAAAAATCTTAAAATATATATAATTACTAAAGTTTTAAGAATAAAGCCCTAAAAGATTTATTTCAATTATAAATTAAACAGGTAAAAATTTAATATCTGAAGAAGAAATAGGAATCATTTATTTCTCACCAGATGGCGGTTTGTCCGGTTTATTAAAATATATTCCGGAACATAATAAAAAATGCAAACCTCTAAAAAAGGCAGCAGGTACTTGCCAATCTGGTAAATTGAAATTGGATAGGTGGATGATTTCTGCCTATTTTTTTTATAGAGGATATTTTTTAAAAACATAAGGGAGGTGTTGGTTAACTATCAAAAATATCAGAGTCAATGAGCAAATCAGGATACCAAAGGTAAGGGTTATCGATGATGACGGAGCACAGATCGGAATAATACCTGTGGAAGAGGCACTTAAAATTGCATATGAAAAGGAGCTGGATCTTGTTGAAGTTGCCCCAAATTCAAGTCCGCCGGTATGCAAGATTATGGATTTCGGAAAGTACAAATACCAGGTGGAAGTATCTGCAAAAGAAAAAAGGAAAAAGCAGACACAGATTGTTGTAAAAGAAATAAAGCTAAGGCCCAAAATAGATAAAAACGATCTGGAAATAAAGAAAAATAAAATTGTAAAATTTCTTGAAAAAGGCTATAAAGTCAAAGTTACAATGTCTTTTAAAGGCAGGGAGATAGTACATTCGGAACTGGGCATGAATATAATGACGGGGATACTGGATTATCTGGGCGAGAAATGCGTTACTGAGCAGAAACCCAAACTTGAAGGATACAGTATTGTAATGATACTGGAAACTGCCTGATTTATGTTAAGGAAACGGCAGGAATTTTAAATTAAAAAGTTTTTATACTGTTCTATTTTATGTCCAGGAAAATATTTATTGTTTTAAGGTAAAAATTATTTTAAAAAAGCAGTTTATCCGGTTTTGTTTTTACAGGCCGGTTCAGGAAAAGAAGGGAAGGTGCAGATTATGCCGAAAATAAAAACTCACAGGGGTGCGGCAAAAAGGTTTAAATTAACAGGTACAGGAAAGATTATGCGGGTAAAAGCTTATAAAAGCCACATACTGACCAAGAAAAATGCAAAAAGAAAAAGGAGCCTTGGACAGGAAACAGAAATATCAGCAGCTGACTATCCACATATCAGGAGAATGTTAGGAAAATAGAAAGAAGGTGTTATAAGAGATGACCCGTATTAAAAGAGGAGTTATAAAAAGAAAAAAACACAGCGCGGTTTTAAAAGCAACCAAAGGTTATTCAGGAGCAAGAAGCCGCAATTACCGGATTGCAAAACAGGAACTTTTAAAGTCCTTAAGCTATGCTTATATAGACAGGAAGAATAAAAAACGCACTTTCAGGAGCCTGTGGATAATAAGGATAAATGCAGCGGCAAGATCCAATGGAATATCATATAATGAACTAATAAACGGCCTTAAGCTTGCAAAAGTTGATATCAACAGGAAAATGCTCTCAGAAATAGCATTAAACGATCCGGCTGCCTTTGCAAAACTTGCAGAAGTTGCAAAAAAACAGGTAAGCGCATAAAAATGAATATCACAGATTCAAGTGAAATAATTAAAAAACTTGCGGAAGAAAAAGAAAAATTCAGCAGGGATATAAAGGAAGTATCCAGCTCTGAAGATGTTTATAAATTAAAGGTCAGGTATATCGGGGCAAAAAGTTTCATTATATCTACACTTGGCAGCGTGGGAAGCCTGCCGGCGCAAATAAGGCCGGTAGTCGGCAGGGAAACAAACATAGTAAAAAAAGAAATAGAGGCAGTGCTTGAACAGAAGGAAAAGTATTTTAAAAGCCTGCAGTTTGACCTTGATTTAAGAAAAGAAAAAATTGACATAAGTCTTCCTGGCAGGAAAATGCCTGCAGGAAAAAAGCATATAATATCTGCGGTTATTGAAGAAATTGAGGATATTTTTATTGGAATGGGCTTTGAGATTGCAGAAGGCCCTGAGGTTGAAACAGACTATTACAATTTTGAGGCATTAAATACGCCGGCCGATCATCCTGCAAGATCGCTGCATGATACTTTTTTTATATCAGAAGATACTCTACTTCGAACACACACTTCACCTGTACAGATAAGGTATATGGAAAAAAACAAACCGCCAATATATATTATTGTACCGGGTAAAGTTTACAGGAAGGATTATGACATATCCCATACTCCAATGTTTACACAGATAGAAGGCCTTGTTGTAGATAAAACAATTAATTTTGGCAATCTTAAATGGATGCTTGAAAAGTTTGTGCATGAAATTTTTGGCAAAGAGCGAAAAGTAAGGTTCAGGCCGCATTATTTTCCTTTTACAGAACCCAGTGCGGAGGTTGATGTATCCTGCGACATATGTGCGGGCAGCGGCTGCAGGACATGCGGAGGCTCAGGCTGGCTTGAAATACTTGGCGCAGGCATGGTGGATCCTAATTTATACAGGTATGTAAATTATGACCCTGAAGAGGTAAATGGTTTTGCATTTGGCATGGGCATTGAGCGCATATGCATGCTTAAATATGGCATAAATGATATAAGACTTTTTTATGAAAATGACTTAAGGTTCATAGACCAGTTCTAATGCTTTTTTGCATTTTTATACATGAAAGGTATTTTTTAATTGAAAGTAACACTTAACTGGCTGAAAGAATTTCTTGATTTGGGTAACCGGGGTATAAATCCCGCCGAAATTGCTTCAATGCTGACAATGAGCGGCACAGAAGTTAAGAAAATCGAGTACACTGGTGAAAAGTTTAAAAATATAGTAGTGGGGAAAATAATTGATTTTAAGCAGCATCCCAATGCAGACAAACTCTCTGTGTGCCAGGTTGACAGCGGTACAGGATTATTAAACATAGTATGCGGAGCAAATAATTTTTCAAAAAATGATAAAGTTGCGCTTGCTCTTGAAGGTGCGGTAACTTCCCAGGGCCTTAAAATAGGCAAAAGCAAACTCAGGGGGGAAATATCTGAAGGCATGATGTGCTCAGAATATGAGCTGGGGTTTTCAGATGAGTCAGAAGGCATAATGATTTTAAGCAGCTCCTGTACTGTTGGACAGGGTTTTGCTGAATCTCTTGGAATTGACGATGTTGTATTTGAGCTTGAGATAACACCTAACAGGCCTGATTGTTTAAATGTTGCAGGGATTGCAAGGGAAATAAGTGTACTTGCAGACATACCTTTAAAAGAGAGGGATTATGATGCTGAAGAAAGGCTTAATAATGATAAGGATTATGAAATAGAAATAAAAGATTATACTTTGTGCCCTCGCTACTGCGCAAAAATATTTAAGGATATCCCGAAAATAGAAAGCCCTGAATGGCTTAAAAACCGGCTCATAATGTGTGACTACAGGCCCATTGATTTGATTGTCGATATTACAAATTATGTTATGCATGAAGTTGGCCAGCCTCTGCATGCATTTGATGCCGATCTTCTTTATTCAAATAAGATTATTATAAGAACAGCAAAAAGCGGTGAAAAAATAAGAAGCATAGATGACAGTATCAGAAACCTCAAAGAAGACATGCTTGTTATTGCCGATGAAAAAAAACCTGTCGCTATTGCCGGTGTCATGGGGGGAAAAGACACAGAAATTAATACATCAACTAAAAATGTTTTACTTGAGTCTGCCAATTTTTATGGTCCGTCCATAATGCGGACATCCTCAGCACTTGGCCTTCGCTCTGAAGCCTCAAACAGGTTTGAGAAAAAACTTGACCCTGGGCTGACGCTTATTGCGATAAAAAGATTTGAAGAGCTGCTCTCAGAAATTACCGGCACAAAATTTGCCGGTACAATATATGATAATTATAAAAAAACTGCAAGGACAAGAACTATTGGCTTAAGGCTGGATAAGGTAAAAAGTGTACTTGGCACAGAAATAGAAGCCGCCCAAATCAGCCGTATTCTTTCCGGGCTGGGAATAAAAACAAAAATAAAATCTGCAGAATTTGCTGAAAATATTAAAAGCGATATCATTGCTGCTGAAATACCGTCTTTTAGATTTGAGGATCTTGAAAGAGAGATTGACCTCATTGAGGAAATTGCAAGGATTTATGGTTTTGAAAAATTTGTTTCTGCCCCACCGGCTGCATTGCTCAGGGGCGGAAAATATTCTTTTTTCCAGAAAACTTTAAGGCAGTTAAGGCAATTATTATGCGATAGCGGATTTTATGAAGTTATAAATTACTCCTTTACAGGAGCGCAGTGGCTGCAGAAGGTAAAAACCGCCAGTGAAGACCAATACAGCAGTGCTGTTAAAATAATAAATCCCATTAATGAAGAGTTTGAATATCTAAGGACATCGCCGCTTCCCCTTATGGTAAAAAATGCTGTAAATAACATAAATCATGATGTTAGAAATATAAGGATATTTGAGATTACAAAAGTATACAAACGCTTAGAAGATAAAAAACTTCCGGAAGAAAAAACAGTGCTTGGCGTTTTAATTTCCGGAAAATCCTGGCTTAAGTCCTGGAATGAAAATGAGAAGGCATTCGATTTCTTTGACTTAAAAGGAGTGCTGGAACTACTTTACAGCCGTTTTTACGGAAGCACCCCAGCCTTTGAAATTTCTGGCAGAGAGTTTAAATTTTTCCACCCTGCTGTAAGCGCAGAAATTATTGCAGGAAAAACAGCAGCAGGAATTATAGGAAAAATCCATCCCCTGATTATTGAGGATCTCGATATTTTGCAGGATATTTTTTACATGGAACTTGACCTTGAGGTTTTTATAAAAAATTCAGGAAGGCAATTAAAGTTTAAACCCATACCACAGTTTCCTGCAATTGTAATAGACATTGCGATTGTTGTAGATAAAGATGCAAAAAATTCTGAAATAGTTAATGAGATAGAAAAATCCGGTACCAGCCTTCTTAAAGAAGTAAAATTGTTTGATATTTATGTAGGCAGGCAGGTTGAGGAAGGCAAAAAAAGCATAGCCTACTCGCTTACTTTCCGTGATGACCTGCGAACCTTGAAGGACACAGAGGTTGATATTATAGTTAAAAGAATAGTCCAAAACCTGGGCAGGAAATTTGGAGCCAAACTCCGCCAGTAATTAAAATTCTGCGCTGGCTATTTCAATTCAACAAAAGCTGATTTTTAACCTTTCAACTTTTTTAAAGTGCCAGAATTATGTAGCAAATTATAAAAAAATATTTACCCCGTTTTTCAATAAAGCAAATTTAGCAAGCATCTAAAATTTTGTAACCGCAATAAAAGAAAATTTTAATAGCAAGGATAGGTATTTCAAACAGTTTTAACAGTACCTGTGCCGGCCAATTATTTTTATCATGGAATTTTGGATGCTAACCCCAATTTATTTGTACTTAACAAATAATCTGAATATAATTATAAAAAGGGGACGTTTCCCTCTTGCCAGATGATTTTTTACATAATGTTTTTTCTTAAACTAAGTGAAAGGAATGGGAATAATCATGAGATATAAAAAAATCCTTTTTTATTTTTTTATCACTGTTCTTATTCTTCTTATGATTTTACCAGCCACAAGTTGTATATCCAATAAAAAACTCTATGATGCTTCACAAAAGATGAAAAAAATTAATCAGGAATTCAGTAAGACAGAAGGAGTGATTGGCCTGCTTGACAGTCTTGGTGTCGGGGATGTTCCAAACTATCCTGGCTCAACTTATGATTATGAGCTGAATATGGAAATGGGTGAATTTAAAAACCAGCTTATAGATATACCAACCGAATTTTACAATGTTTTATACACTGTTTATGTTATTAAGGCCAGCCAGGAACAGGTAATTGACTTTTACAATAATAAAATGCAAGAGCTTCAATGGGAAAAAACAGTAGAACAAACATCAGATAAAGGCTCGTTAAATGCCTGGAGAAAAACTGGTTATGATGAAGTCGAAGTTATATATATTTTATTATCCGGGACAATTAATTATTCCGGAAGGCAGGAATTCGTGATTTTAAAGGGATTTATTATAAATGAAAATAATAATAATGTGAAAACCACAGGCGATTCTTTAAAGGAAGGAAACGAAATCGGGCCGGGCAGCGTATATTTTGAAAATCCGGGTTTAATTGAAGGAGAGGGCCTTCTTATGACAAAACCTGTATCATCGGGAGTGGAGCAGTGGCAGAAATGGCTTCAGGATAGCTCAGGAGATAATTCAGGCAATGAAGTTTTATTAAAAGATGACCCTATGTTTATAAAAGTTGCTGAGTTTAGCAGAAAGAGCGGTGCAATGGATGGAGGGGCCGCAGGTATTTACCAGGAGCTTGATTTGGATTTGCAGGATTATTCTTCAGTAAATATCTGGCTTACAGGCAAAGTCATTTATGAAGAAGGCGGCAATATAGCAAATGTCAATAAAAGCGGTTTTCCTGAAGGGGCAATGCAGGTGCGGATAAAATACCTTGATAAAAATGATGAAATAAAAGAATGGCACCATGGGTTTTTTTATTCAAATATTACCTATTATGACAAACTTAATTACAGCCTTGTAACCAAGGATAAATGGTTCTGGTACATAAGCCCGAATCTTCTTGAGCTTGACAGCCAACCGCAGACTATTAAAGAAATAAGGATATACGGTTTTGGCTGGCAATTTACTGGACAGTTTGCAGAAATAAATATCATAGGGAATAAGGGTTAAAAATTAATAGATTTATTATGCAAATTAAGGCAGATAAGGAAGATAATTATTCCAGCTTTAAAGATATTAAAATAATCATTGGCAGGAGCATATAATGATAAAAGAACTTTCAGCAAATGACTTAAAAATTATTTTTGACAGCAAAAAGATTAATTGTAATTCAACCGATGAACTTGAGCCCCTGGAAGGCATTATAGGGCAGGACAGGGCCGTAAAAGCGCTGAAGTTTGGGCTAAATATTTCAAACAGCGGATTTAATATTTTTGTATCAGGCTACTCCGGCACAGGAAGGACTACAAGCGTAAAGGAATTTGTTGAGGAAGTGGCTAAAACCAAGCCAACCCCTCCGGACTGGTGTTATGTTAATAATTTTAATGACTCGTACCAGCCCAATGTAATTGAACTGCCTCCGGGCAGGGGTAAGGTATTTCGCGAGGATATCAAGAATTTTGTTGACTCTGTAAAAAGCCTCCTGCCAAAAGTATTTGAAAGCAAGGATTATACTGAAAAAAGGGATGCAATTGTAAAAAATGCAGATACTGCAAAGCAGGAACTTTTAAATGGTTTAAACAGCAGGGCCCAGTCACAGGGATTTATTTTAAAAACAACCCAGATTGGGGTGTTTATTGTACCTGTAATAAACGGCAAAGTTTTAAATGACCAGGATTTCCTGAAACTTGACCAGAAAACAAAAGACAAGATGCAGGAAAAAAGAACTGCAATAAATGATGATATGAAAAAAACAATGGACACAGTCCGGTCATACGATAAAAAACTTGCAGAAGACATAAAACAGCTAAACCATGATGCTGCGCTTTATGCGATAGAAAAGTTTATTAATGATATAAAAACAGATTATAAAGATGTGGCTGAAGTCATTGAATTTGTTGAGGAAATACAAAAGGATATTTTAAAGAATGTTGATATTTTTATACCCGGGAATTTAAAAACAGGCCAGCAGCAGGATATTTTTCCATGGCTTAAGGAAGCTCCTTTTAAAAAGTATGAGGTAAACCTTATTGTTGACAACTCGGGTCTTTCCGGGGCGCCGGTAGTGATAGAGCAGAACCCGACGTACCAGAATCTTTTCGGCAGGATAGAAAAAGAAGCCCAGTTTGGTGTTCTTACAACGGATTTTACCATGATAAGAAGCGGGGCCATACACAGGTCAAACGGGGGTTTTCTTGTTATGCCGGTGGAAGAACTGCTTAAAAATTTTTTTTCCTGGGACAGCTTAAAAATGGCGCTGGTTAATAAAGAAATAACGATAGAGGAAGCTTCTGAAAAACTTGGCTATGTGTCAACCAAGGGACTGAGACCCGAGCCTTTACCGCTGGATGTCAAGGTGATACTTATCGGAAATCCAATTTACTTTAATTTACTTTTTTCTCTTGATGATGATTTTAAAAAACTATTCAAAGTAAAAGCTGATTTTGACCTGAGTATGGACAGGAATGACGACAATATAAAAAATTATGCCAGGTTCATTTGCACTATATGTAATAAGGAAAAACTAAAGCACCTGGAAGCCCCTGCAGTTATAAAAGTCATTGAATACAGCTGCCGGCTTGCAGAAAACAGAGAAAAAGTCTCGACAAGATTTTCAGATATTGCTGATATTATAACTGAAGCAAATTATTATGCTTACAGTGAAAATTCAAAATATATTAAGACAGGGCATATAAAAAAAGCTATTGAAGAAAAAGTATTTCGCTCCAATCTTATGGAGGAAAAAATAAAAGAGCATATAAATGATGGCACAATACTCATTGATACTAAAAGTTCTGCAATTGGCCAGATTAACGGGCTTTCTGTCACAAGCCTTGGCGACTATTCATTCGGCAGGCCTTCAAGAGTTACTGCTTCAATTGGTGCAGGAAAAGACGGCATTATTGATATTGAAAGGGAAACAAAACTTGGAGGCCCAATACATACAAAAGGAGTGCTTATACTCAGCGGCTACATTGCCCAGAAATATTCAGCAGACAAACCTCTTAACCTGTCGGCAAGAATTGTGTTTGAACAGAGCTATGGCGGCATTGAGGGAGACAGCGCATCAAGCGCAGAGCTTTATGCCCTGCTCTCAGCCCTTTCAGGGATACCGATAAAACAAAACTTTGCAGTTACCGGCTCGGTTAATCAGAAAGGCCAGGTACAGGCAATTGGCGGGGTAAATGAAAAGATAGAGGGATTTTTTGCAGTTTGCAGGGCAAGGGGCCTTACAGGGGACCAGGGGGTGATTATACCCCAAAGCAATATAAAAAACCTTGTATTAAAAGATGAAGTTATAGAGGCAGTAAAAGAAAACAAATTCCACATTTATATTGTAAGCACGATTGAAGAGGGAATTGAAATACTTACCGGAGTCAAAGCCGGGAAGATGGGTAGTGATGGTAAGTATGAGGAAGGCACAATCAATTACAGGATAAATAAAAAGATTGAAGAGCTTGCAGAGAAAATGAAAAACCTTAAAGGCAGCAGCGTTAAAGATGTATAATACCTTCTTTTTCTTCAGCAGTAAACATATCTAAATTAAGTAATGCTTTGGCCAATCAATAAAGTTCTGGCTGTATTTTTTGAAGATAATAAAAATAGGCATAATATTTGCATAATATTTAATAAATATGTATAATATGCAATATTAAAGATTATAAATTATAATATTTTAAAAATATTGGAATAAATAGTAATTCCACGATCATTACAAAATATCAGGGATATTAAAGATAATTATGTTAAAGGCAATTAAAACTGCAGTGATAGGCGGTTCAGGGTATACCGGCCTTGAGCTCGTAAAGCTCCTTATAAAACATAAATATGCAAACTTAAGCCTCCTGACATCAAATACCTACAGTGGCATGGCGCTGCAGGATGCATTTGCATATTTTAAAAACTTAAACTGCGCAGGAATTGCGTTTAAGGCAACAGACAGTATAACATACAATGATTTTGCAGCCACTGACCTTGTTTTTCTTTGCCTTCCGCCGCATCAATCCATGGAGTTTGCAGCAAATCACCTTAAAGATTACAGAGGCAAAGTAATAGATATAGGCAGTGACTTCAGGATCAAGGATCCGGAATCATATAGAGAATGGTATGGTAAAGACCACATTGCCACCGGCATGCTTAAAGATTTTATATATGGCCTTCCGGAAATAAACGGGGAGCAGATAAAACATGCAAAGTACATTGCAAATCCTGGCTGCTATCCCACATCAGTGCTCTTATGCCTTGCGCCGCTTGCAGGATTATTGTCAAAAAATGAGCCGGTTGGAAAAGAACCATTTTCGGATAAGATTTTACCCTGTTGTGGCGGTCCGGACATAAAAGGGCAATTACAAATAGCTGATATTAATATCGATTCAAAATCAGGCGTTTCAGGCGCAGGAAGGAAACTTAAGGATGAATATCTTTTCTGCAGCGCAAATGAAAACTTTTATGCATACGGCCCGCTTCTTCACAGGCACATAGGCGAAATGGAACAGGAGATTGAAGAGCTCTGCGGCAGTAAATTTGCAATATCTTTTACGCCTCACCTGCTTCCTGTTGAAAGGGGAATATTTACGTCTGTTTACTGTAAACTAAGATTTGGGGCCAGTTATAATGAAAAATCCTGCTGTTGCGACAGTAACAGCAAAACCGGATCCAAAGATGCGGCAGTTAAGGAAATTGTTGAAAGCCTTTTTTCATGGTATTACAAAAATTGCCTCTTTGTAAAATTCATTGGTCAAAAAATTCCGCAGATAAAAGATGTCTTAAATACAAATTTCTGCCATATTGGCTATGCTTATGATAACAGGACTGATACTCTTAAGCTTTTTTCTGCAATAGATAATCTTTTAAAAGGCGCAGCCGGACAGGCAATACAGAATATGAATATAATGTTTGGATTTAAACAGGAAGAGGGACTTAATGAGTGATATCTCATATTATGGGGATAATGAAAACAAAATTGAGGGTTTTTATCTTAATAAGGCCCAGGTGCTGCTTGAGGCCCTGCCGTATATAAAAGAGTATTTCAACAAGATTGTTGTTATAAAAATTGGCGGTTCCATGATGGAAAATGATGCAATAATGCAGAGTGTCCTTGATGATGTAATACTTATGAAGTACGTTGGAATTAAAGTTGTTCTTGTTCACGGGGGCGGAAAACAGATAACTGAAATGATGAAAGAAAGAAATATTGAAGTAGAGTTTGTGGATGGTATGAGGGTTACAAACGCTGAAGCTATTGATGTTATAAAAATGGTTTTAATAGGCAATATAAACACAAAGATAGTTTCTTTTTTAAACAGGCATGGCAAAACAGCAGTTGGAGTAAGCGGAAATGACGGCAGCTTCATAAACTGCAGGAAAAAAATCTATAAAAAAGACGGAAAGGAAATTGATCTCGGGTTTGTAGGCGAGATTAAAGATATTGACTCAACATTTATAAAAAATATGCTTTCAAATGATTATATCCCGGTAATTGCAACACTTGGTTCAGACAATCAGGGCAACATCTATAATATAAATGCTGACACCTGCTCAAGCAGCATAGCGTCTTCGCTTAATGCTTTGAAAATGATACTTCTTACAGATGTAGACGGCATTATGACTGGAAATGGCCAAAACGTCCAGGGAGAAAAAAAGCTTATATCAAGGCTTTCTGCACAAAAATGCGGCCAGATGATAAAAGAAGGACAGATAAGTGCAGGAATGATACCCAAAGTTAATGCCTGTATAGATTCATTAAAAAAAGGAGTTGGCCGCACTCATATATTAAACGGCACAACACAACATTCAATACTGGTTGAGGTATTTACTGATAAAGGAATAGGGACAATGATAACCCTTTAGCTTACCGGGTAAGCAGTTTTTTTTAAAAAATATTTTAAGGTGCTAAATAAATTTAAGCTAAAAAGGAACAGGTTTTAATGAGCGCAATTGCAAAAGATAAAAACAGTGAAATATTTAAAACTGGCGGTAAATACTTGATGCCCACATACTCAAGGCTCCCTGTTGTTTTTACAAAAGCAAAAATGCAGTACCTCTGGGATGCAAACGGCAAAAAATACACTGATTTTATTGCAGGATATGGCTGCCTTAATGTTGGCCACAGCAACAGCCAAGTAGTTTCTGCAATAAAAAAACAAATTGAAAATATAATACAGCCTTCAAATGTCTATTATAATGTCCCGCAGGTTATTCTTGCAGAGAAGTTGTGTAAAATTACCGGTTTTGGCTCCAAGGTTTTTTTTGCAAACAGCGGCACAGAAGCAGTTGAAGGCGCAGTTAAGCTTGCTAGGAAGTACTCAAAAGAAAAATTTGGCCAGCACAGGTATAAAATAATATCATTTAATAAATCTTTTCATGGGCGCACGATGGGCGCACTTTCAGCAACCGCCCAGGAGCAAAAACAGAAAATTTACCAGCCCCTGCTTGACGGGTTTGATTATGCAGACATAAATGATATTGATTCAGTAAAGGCAAAAATAGATGGCAATACCTGTGCTATTATACTTGAGCCGATACAGGGTGAGGGCGGAATAAATGTTTCTGATAATGAATTTTTAAAAAACCTTAAAGCTTTATGCACTGAAAATAAAATACTGCTTATATTTGATGAGGTGCAGACGGGATTTGCAAGGACTGGAAAGATGTTTGCATATAATAATTATGGTGTTTGCCCTGACATCCTGGTGCTTGCAAAAAGCCTTGGAGGAGGAATGCCCCTGGGTGCCATTGTTTCAAGTGATGAGATAAGCTCTGTATTTACACCTGGAAGCCACGGTTCAACTTTCGGGGGCAATGCTGCATCATGTGCAGCCGGTATTGCTGTAATAGACTATATTATTAAAAACAGGCTTTCCGACAGGGCTTTTAATATGGGCAAATATTTTGTATCGAAGCTTTCTAAACTTAAAATGCAAAACAGCATAATAAAAGATATAAGGGGAATGGGGTTAATGATTGGCATGGAACTGTCAAAACCTGTTGCAGCAGAACTTGTGGAAGCGGCACTTTCCGGTGGTTTTGTGATAAACAAAATTTCACCTTCAATATTGAGGTTTCTGCCAACACTTGTTATATCAAAAAGAAATATAGATGCACTTATAAAATGGCTTGCTTTAAACTTGAAAAAGTAAATCAGGGGGACGGTTCTCTTTAAATCAGGGGGACGGTTCTCTTTGCTTGCTTTTTGCTTGTGCAGTTTGAGCACTTAAGCGAAACGAAAGGAAATATAAAAAATTGAATGATTTAAAGATTGATCTTGGTTTTGACAAAATAAAAATAGAAAAAAAGAAGGATTTTCTTACTTTAAAAGATTATTCCAAAGAAGAAATACTTTATCTTCTAAGTCTTGCTGCTGATATAAAAAAGGAAAAAGAACTTTTTAGTGACAGGCTTAAAGGAAAAAATATCGCAATGCTTTTTGATAAGCATTCAACAAGGACAAGGCTTTCTTTTGAAGTTGCAATATCCCAGCTTGGCGGAAACTGTATATATCTTGATGCAGCATCGCTGCAGATTAAAAGAGGCGAGACTATTAAGGACAGCGCAATAGTTTTCGGCAGGTATCTTGACGGACTTGTGATAAGGACATTTTCCCATGAAACGATAGAGGTTTTTGCAGATTATTCAAATATTACTGTAATAAACGGGCTGACCGATATGTATCACCCCTGCCAGGCTTTATCTGATCTTTTTACTATAGGGGAATTTGGGCTGCTTGAAAAGGAGCTTAAATTTACTTATTTGGGGGATTGCAATAATGTATCAAACAGCCTTATGGTCGGCTTTTCAAAACTGGGCCTTGATTTAACATTGGGATGCAGCAAAAAATACGGCCCTTCTGCTGAAATACTTCAGTACTGCCAAAAACAAGCCGCGAAAAGCGGAAGCAAAATAAATATTATAAACGACCCTTTTGATGCTGTTGAATGCGCAGATATAATTTATACGGATGTGTGGATAAGTATGGGCGATAAAGACTCTGCAGAAAAGGTAAAAGAGTTGTCAGCTTTCCAGGTAAACAGTAAGCTGCTGGCATATGCAAAACCAGGCGTTAAAGTCATGCACTGCCTTCCTGCGCACAGGGAGCAGGAGATAACGTCTGAAGTGCTTGACGGAAACCATTCTGTCATTTGGCAGCAGGCTGAAAACAGGCTGCATGCGCAGAAGGCCCTTCTTGTTTACCTGTTTTCTGAAAACTTTTAAATACAAAAAGCCTGGAAGGTATAAGAAGGATAAAAGTTAAGTTATAGCTTTTTTGTCTTTGTGCAATATAAACAGGCCTAAAGGAATATGTATAAAAATGAAAAGAAGCGAAAGATTAAAAGCAATAAGGGAAATAATTGCCGGCAGCAAGATATCATCCCAGGAAAACCTGGCGGTTGAACTTGATAAAAGGGGATTCAATGTCACGCAGGCGACCGTTTCAAGAGACATACAGTTTTTAAACCTTGTAAAGGTCAGGGATGCCCAGCAGAACGAATACTACTCCTTAAGTTCAAAATATCATGGCGATCCGCAGGTGGGGCTTCAAAAGGTAAAAGCAAAATTTGCCGGAAATGTCATATCTGTTGAAAGGGCAAACAACATAGTTGTCATAAAAACAAATCCGGGTGAGGCGCAGGGTGTTGCAGCAGCACTGGACGGAGCTAACTTTGCTGAAATACTGGGCACTGTAGCAGGGGATGACACCATAATATGTGTTATTGAAAATGAAGAAAACGCAGGCAAAATACTTGATTTGTTCAGGAATTATTAAAAGAAGTAAAGGAGTTAAAAACTAAAATGGCTAAAAAAGTTATACTTGCTTATTCGGGCGGTCTTGATACATCCGTATCAATTAAATGGATAAAAGAAAATTACAATATGGATGTTATAGCAGTTTTAATAGACTGCGGACAGCCTGACGATTTAAATGAGGCATACCAGAGGGCTACCCAAAATGGAGCACAAAAGGCCTTTATAGTAGATGCAAAAAAGGAATTCGCAGACGACTTTATAACACCTTCAATAAAAGCAAATTTAAAATATGAGAAAAACTATGTCCTTGCAACCGCTCTTGCAAGGCCACTTATTGCAAAAAAACTTGTTGAGGCCGCCCAAAAAGAAAAAGCAGAAGCTATAGCTCATGGATGCACCGCAAAGGGCAATGACCAGGTCAGGTTTGATGTTGGAATAAGAAGCTTAAACCCGGCCCTTAAAATAATAGCGCCGCTGAGGGAATGGAAACTTACCCGTGAAGAGGAAATTGAATATGCGCATAAACATGGCATTAAAATAACTGTTACCAAAAAATCCCCCTACAGCATTGATGAAAACCTCTGGGGCAGAAGCATAGAATGCGGGATACTTGAAGATGTCTGGCAAGAGCCGCCGGAAGATGTGTATGGCTGGACAAAAATAACAAAAAAACCTGCTGATTATGAATATATCGAAATCGGCTTTAAAGAAGGGGTGCCGGTATCGCTCAACGGCAACCCGGCAAAATTACAGGACCTGGTAAAGAAATTAAATGAACTTTCAGGCCCTTATGGCATCGGGAGATCTGATATGGTAGAAAACCGCCTTATAGGCATTAAGTCAAGGGAGGTTTATGAAGCGCCTGCTGCAGTTGTTATAATTGAAGCTCACAGGCAGCTTGAGAGCCTGGTTCTTGACAGGGAACTTCTGCATTACAAATACTTGCTTGAGGAAAAGATGGCTGAAATGGTTTATTATGGCCTGTGGTTTTCGCCGCTTATGAATTGCCTTAAAAGCTTTGTTGACAAAAGCCAGGAAAATGTCAGCGGCACTGTAAAAGTAAAACTATCGTATAAAAACTTTGCAGTATGCGGACGCAAATCAGAATACTCGCTTTATGATTTAAACCTGGCTACTTATGACAGGGATGATAGTTTTGACCCGAAACACTCAGAAAGCTTTATTAAAGTATGGGGTTATCCGTATGAGCTTATGGGGAAAAAAGGCAGGATTAAAGGATAGTATATGAAAAAAGAAAAAATTTGGCAGGGAAGGATACAAAGTGACCCGGACAGCCTTGCAGAAAAGTTCACAGCTTCAATAAGCACTGACATAAATCTTTATATGCAGGATTTAACCGGTACAGCGGCATATGCTATTGGGCTTGAAAGCATTGGCATAATCAATGGGGATGAAAAGAAAAAAATACTTTCCGGCCTTAAAAAAATTCGTGAAAATATTGAAAAGGAAAAAATTTGTCCGGGTAAATATGAGGATGTGCACAGCCTGGTGGAATATGAGCTTTGCGCCCTTGCAGGCGATGCTGCCGGCAAGGTGCACACAGGAAGAAGCCGCAATGACCAGATAGTAACGGATGAGCTTTTATTTATAAAAGAGTCTGCAGCAGAGGCTATAAGTTTTATTATCAGCCTCCTGGATGCAATATTGAAAAAAGCAGGCAGCTGCGCCGGCCTTGTTATGCCTGCATACACGCATATGCAAAAGGCCCAGCCGGTGCTGGTATCCCATTATCTTCTTTCATATTATGAGAAGTTTTCCCGCAATTGTAAAAAGCTTATCCAGGTTTTTGAAGACAGTGACTGGCTGCCCCTTGGCGCTGCCGCCTGTGCCGGAAGCGGTTATGGGCTTAACACAAATCTTTTGGCAGAGCTTTTAAAGTTCAAAAGAACCGGTAAAAACAGCATGGACATAGTAAGCAGCAGGGATTATTTAATAGACTATATTTACTGCTGCACCATGATAATGTTAAACCTTGGCAGATTCTGCGAGGATCTGATAATTTACAGCAGCCAGGAATTTTCATGCGCTGACATATGCGAGAAGTTCTGCACAGGAAGCAGCATAATGCCGCAGAAAAAAAATCCGGATATACTTGAGCTCATACGCGGCAAAAGCGCTGTTGTTGCAGGCAGCCTCACACAGATAATAACGCTTGTCAAAGGACTGCCTTCAACATATAACAGCGACATGCAGGAAGACAAGAAAATACTTTTTAATGCAAAAAAGGAAACGCTTGACAGCATTGAAATCTTCATCCGTGTTCTTGAGCATACTGAATTTAAAGCTTTCAGCATTGAAGACAAGATGCCGGAAGGTTATATGGAAGCAACTGATGCTGCGGATTATCTTGTTAAAAAAGGCCAAAGCTTCCGCAGCGCCCATCATATAATTGGAAAAATTGTAAGGTACTGCATTAAAAACAATATGAAGCTCAGTGACATTCCTGTTAAAAAATTAAAAGAATACTCTCCGTATTTTGAAAGTGATTTTTATGCCTCTATAAGCTTGAAGAGCTGTATAAATTCAAAAATAACTTCATGCGGAACTTCAGAAAAATCTGTAATGAATAATATTTCCAAAAACACAAAAGAGCTTGATAAGCTTAAAAAAACCTTAAATAATCTCTACAGCAGGATACCTGATTTTGATGAGCTCACCGGCAACTAAAATTGAACTTGTCAGCCCGGCAGGCAATATGTATGCCCTTACTGCAGCTATTAATGCAGGAGCTGATGCAGTATATCTTGGATATAAAAAATTCGGGGCCAGGGCATATGCAGAAAATTTTGGTCTTGAGCAGTTAAAAGAAGCTGTAAAAATATCGCATGAAAGTAATGTGAAAGTGTATCTTACACTAAATACACTGCTAAAAGATGCTGAGCTTGCCGAGCTGGGGCATTTTTTAAATGAGTATTTAAGTTTCTGCCGGGATGGAATAATAATACAGGATTTCGGCTTATATAAAATTATAATGGATTTATATCCACGGACAAGAATTCATGCAAGCACACAGCTTAACACCCACAACCTTAAAACAGCAGAATTTCTGCATGAGCTCGGTTTTTCAAGGGTTGTCCTTGCAAGGGAAATGGACTTTGAAGAAATAATAAATATTAATAAAAATACCCAAATTGAAACAGAAGTATTCGGCCATGGTTCACAGTGTTATTCTTACTCCGGAAACTGCTACTTTTCCTCCTTTACAGGTAAAAGAAGCGGAAACCGCGGAAGGTGCACCCAGCCATGCAGGATGAAATACAGCCTTGAAACTGCTGCGGGGAAAAAAACCGCAGGTAGTAAAAATATAAATACGCTTATTAAAGATTCATATATTATAAGCAAGGCGGACCTTTGTACTCTTGCAATAATCCCGCAGCTTGCAAGCGCCGGTGTAAATGCCATAAAAATAGAAGGGCGCAACAAGACTGCTGAATATAGCGGAATAATAACAGGCGTGTACAGGAAATACCTGGATATGTATTACAGTGATCCCGGCAATTATAAAGTGAACCAAAATGATATTTATAAAATAACCCAGGTGTTTTCAAGGCAGCTTTGCACTGGGTATTTTCTAAATAAATATCCGCAGGACATAGTTTCAATGAAAAAGTCAGGAAGCGTGGGCAATTTCCTGGGAAGGGTACTTGAAGTAAAAAGCGGCTGTCTCACCATTAAGACAAATATTGAAGTAAATAAAGGCGATATTATAGAAATATGGACCAACAGGGGAAATGAGCAACTCAAAGTTACCGGCGTTTTTATAATTGAAGAAAACATAACCACAGATGCAAAGGGCAAAAAAAGTAAAATAAAAAACAGTGGAAAAATTACCGCCAAAAATATTATAAGACTTAAAACAGACAGAATTTCAAAATGCAGTGCAGGGGACAGGGTTTTCAAGTTTTATGATGCAGAGCTTGACAGGCAGGCAAAGAGCCTTTATAAAGATGCAATAAAGAAGGGCAGTGGTTATGCTGCTGATAAACTCTTTCAAAAAATAAGCAAAAATGAAATAGAAGATTATTTCAGCTATATGAATTTAACAGATACTGGCGCTGGTAAATCAATCGGCCCTAAATCTTTAAAACCGGTTAATGATAAATACAAAACACAGCTTTCAGTAGAAGTGGACAGCCTTGAGGCGGCGGCCCTTACTTTTAATAAAGGTCCCTTAAATAACATAAGGAATATAATAGTTAACGGCTTTAATGAAGTTTTTAATGGTAAAAAAACCTTTTTTGATGAAATATATTCTCTTAATAAGCATATTCAAGGCGCAGGCGCAAGACTGGTAATTAAAACCCCGGATATTATTTATGATGATGATTTTGCCATACTTGAAAATACTTTGCCTGGGCTGGCCGCCTGTGGGATAAACAATTTTTCAATAGCAAATACCGGTGTTTTAAAAGCATTAATAAATTGTATTAATTGCAGCGCAATATCTGATAAAAGCCCGAAAAAAGAAAATACTGTAAATCTTTACCTTGACAGTTCGATGAATATATTTAATGCAGCAGCGGCCAGTTTTTTCAATTCAGTTGTAAAAGACTGCCCTTCAGCCAGGATACAAGACATAACCCTTTCCGCAGAGCTCAGTCTTGATGAAATAATGGATATCGCTGCATTTGATGCAAATACCAGTTTTTCAGTATACAGTTACGGTTATTACCCTGTTATGAGCGCCAGGCTTAAACTTGGCTATCTTGATAAGGGTTATAAAAGGGCAAAAAATTTTGATGGCAGTGATTTAAAATCATATTACCTCAAGGACCGGAAGGGATACAGCTTCAGGATAATTAGCGGCTATAATGAAAATGTTGTTTTTTTAAATTCAAGAAAAATCTGCAACTTCTTTGATATGAGGCAATTCTTAAACAAAAAGATAAGCAATTTTCTTATAGATACAAAGACCTTTAACGGCAGCCAGATTTTGGAAATAGTAAATTATTACAGCGCCGCACTTGATTTGCTAAATGCAAAAAAGTATGCAGAGTTTGACAAACTTGCAGCCGGTGCAGCAAAAAGCCCATTGTTTTCAGATTATACAAGGGGACATTTCTTCAGGGAAGTGTTGTGAATTAGTGATATAAAAGAATTAAATATTTTTTATTGACAGCTTTGCATTTATGTGCAAATATTAATATGTAAATATGCAGTAATTATATACAGCAAATATATGGGTTTATAGCAGTATTTTAATGTAAAATTCGCAGCAATAAAGAAGCAATGGTAAAAATAAAACAAAAGCGATGCCGCTATTATTTAAACAGGGCATTTTCTGCCCTGGCAATTGTTGTCATGTTTTTAACAATTCCATACTTTTTATTTCCACCCTCCAGTGTTTTTGCTGCAGACAACCAGGCTATTATAATATGCATAAATCCCGGCCATGGCGGAAAGGACCACGGAGCAACCGGGCCTACGGGCCTAAAGGAAAAAGATGTAAACCTTGATATTGCATTCAGGCTGAGGGAAAAGCTTTCAGGCGCAGGATTTAAGGTCATTCTTACTCGGGAAGATGATACAAAGAAGCCACTTGATGAAATAGTTAATTTTGTAAATGCAAGCAATGCTGATATTTTTATCAGCGTGCATAATAACAGCCACACAAACAGGGAGAAAAACGGCACTGAAACTTTTTATTACAGCCAGTCACCAGCGGGCCGCATACTTGCAGGATGCATAAACAGCAGTGTGGTGCAGCAGATAGGCACATTAAACAGGGGTGTAAAAGCTGCTGAATTTACAGAAATCAAGGGTGTAAAAATGGTTTCGGCTTTGCATGAAGGCGCTTTTATTTCAAACCCTGATGAAGAGGCAAAGTTAAATGATGCAGGTTTCAGGGATAAAATTGCTGAAGGAATTTATAAAGGTATCCTTGAATATCTTCAGGCAGATGCAGGAAGTATTTCAGCCGGTAAAAAATTATCCTCATCCCAGTCATTTGTAAGAAGGGTTTACAATAAGGGTCTAAATATAGAGCCGGATAATGAAACTATAAGCAGCTGGGCCCAAAAGCTTTCAAGCGGGGCAGTTTCACATGCTGATTTTATAAGGAATTTATTTTCAGGCAGCCAGATGACTGCAAGAAACCTCACTGACAGCCAGTATGTCGATGTTTTATACAATGCAATACTTGACAGGAGTCCTGATAATACTGGCAAATCTTTCTGGAGTGCGCAGGTAAAAGTTACCGGAAGGCTTGCAGTGCTGAACCAGTTTCTTGCTTCCGTTGAATTTAACGGGCTCCTTAAGGGTTACGGGTTGTACGGCTACGTTTATTCGGGCAGTGTAAATACGGCCAACTTCAGCTCCCAGAACGCTTCAATTGCATCAAATGTATTAAATATTTCTTTTTTAAACGGAGTGGGATTAAAAGGCATCGCTGCAAAAACTTCAGGGCTTTTCAGGGACATAAAGGACACCGAAGGCAAAAATAAATATAATATTTATGTTGTTGCAGATGCGGCCAATTATAACTATATAAACACCCAGATTATCTGCAAATCTGATAAGGATGAGATTAAAAAGGCAGCAGAAGAAATAAAGAAAATTCTTGGAGCAGGAACTGTTATGAAACAGGCCGGGACCTCACAGGTGTCTGATGTGGTGGTAATAATCGGGAGGGATCTTATAAATCCAGCAGGTTTTAATAATTCAACTGGAAATGCCTCAATCAGCAATGGTTCTATTGTTATAAATATTTTAAATGGGCAGGGCTCTTTCGGCATAGCTGCAAGAACAAAAAGCAGTGTTGAAGCTGCATTTAAAACATCGCAGAATGCCATAAAAGTTAAAGAAACAAAAAACGCTGACAGTTTCAGTTATAAAAAAACCAAAATATTAATATTTACAGAAGCCCCCGGCGTTGAAGACGCTGCCAGGCAGTTAAAGGATTTTCTTGGTACAGGTGAAATTGAAAAATCAGGAACCAATCCCGACAATGTTGACATTACCATTATCCTGGGAAGCGATTATAAGAAATAATTATTTATAGCCTTAAAATTAATATTTTTTTTATAATCCTTACTTTAATTTTGCCCGGGACACAATACTATATTGAAAAAAGAAAAAAGTGTCCTTTCAGATTTCAATCCGCTAATATTAATCAAATTTAACAGGTATTTCTATTTTTTCATCATGTTCTGCAAGCCCAGAGGGATTATCTTTTTCAAGCACAAGTGTGCCGGTTTCAGTCCCGGGAGCTTCAAATACAATTTCAGCAATAAAGGGCACGAAATCCTCAGTCATCCATTCACCCTGAGCCTGCCCGTAGTGGCTCGCAATTAAATTTCCGTCAGCGTCAAAAAGTTTTATTGGAAAATCTGCTTCAAAATACCATGTTCCCCTTGCCCTGCCTGTGATTGTAAGGGGGCTTGAAATTGCCTGGCCTGGAGTGGGGCTATCAACTACTATTAAATCAGCCATGTCTTTTTGTGCATTAGCATTTTCTTTTGCATTATCAGTCTTATTATCTTTTTGCGGTTTTTCGATTTCTGCAGTGGTTTCCGTAACGGTTTTGGCAGCGCTACTTTGAGTAACTCCAGAATCACTACCGGCAGTCTTTAATTGCCCAACAGGGCAGCATGAAACTGCAGTAAAAATAATAAACAGTGTAAGTATAAAAATTAAAATACAGCCTGTTATGCTTGAAAACTTCAATCCTTTATTCATGTTCTTTTCTCCTTTCAACTTTTCTATATAAAAAACAAAAAATTTAAATATAACTTTTTCTAGCTGCTAACTCTTTGTAATTAAACAGCAAATTTATTGATTGTAGCCTTTCTTTACCCTGAACTTTATATATCAGTACTTTCTGCGGCTTCAATTTCAATTCTAACCACAGACCCATAAGCAGCATAGGAAAGCGCCGCAGGGTTCTGTGACCTTACATCACCCGTTGCTGAAGCATCGGGCAATATATTAGCAATGAACCCCAGGCTTTCAAGAAGGCTTACGGCATCAGTTCTTTTCATTCCTGTTACGTTTGGCACCTGCACGCCAAGGCTTATCTTTATAATTACCTCAAGCTCTTTTACATAGGTTGTGCCTGAATCGGGCACCTGTGCAAAAACTTTATCAATCTCTTTATTGCTTTCTTCCTTAATAACAGAAACATTAAAATAACCGGCCTGGCCCAGTTTGTTTAAAGCTTCTTCTTCACTTAACCCAATTACATTTGGGATACTTCCTTCAGGATTTACACCTTTGCTTACATACAGGGTAACCTGGCTGAATTTATTAATACTTGAACCGGAAGAGGGGTTTTGGGCAAATATCCTTCCCTGGGGCTGGTCATCGCTGAATTCTTCTGCAATACTAATAAGAGTATTTTCAATACCCATTGATTCAAGTATTTTTAAAGCTTTGTCAGGGCTGAACCCGGTTAAATCAGGCAAATCAAAACTTTCAAGCCCCCGGCTTATGTAAAAATTAATGATTAAGTTTATCCCATCCTGGAATTCAAATATTGTTCCTGCGGCAGGATCTGTCTTAAATACTATATTCTCATTGTATGTTTCATTAAATTCAAATATTTCATTTACTTCAAAATAAAGATCATAAAATACCTGCCTTGCTTCATCTAAGCTCATCCCTGCAACATCTGGTATCGCTATTTTATTGTGTATATCGCAATACTTTACAGGCTCTTTACCCTTAACAAATATCATAAAACCCAGCCTGTCTGCAGGGCACCAGGGCGTGGGCAAAAGCCCGCTGTCAAGGCAGACCTGGACATCCACAAGCTCTCCACCCGGAGAAATAAACTGTGAAACCGGCCTGTCCTTTAAAGCTGCAGCCATAAATTCGCGCCATATATCAGCCGGGTAAGAGCCGCCCGTTAAACTTCTTCCTTCTATAGGTTCCATTGGTTTGTTTGATTCCATATGGCCCATCCAGACAACAGTTGCAAGCTCAGGAGTATATCCTGCAAACCATGCATCCCTGAAGTCGCTTGTTGTTCCTGTTTTGCCTGCTGCCGGCCTCCCTATATTTGCGCCCTTGCCGGTTCCTTCAAGTATTGCTCTTTCAAGTATTCTTGTAGTGTAATAAGCAGCAGGAGCATCCATTATCTGTTTGTTATTCTCATTCTTATCAGGGTCATATTCATAAAGAATATTCCCGCTTGAATCTGTAATTTTCAGTATTGCAACAGGTTCCCTGTAATAACCGTTTGCAGAAAGGGTAGAAAATATTTTTGAGACATCAAGAGGGCTAACACCTTCCTCAAGACCTCCAAGAGCAATTGCAGGATTATTTCCAACTTCATCAATACCCATATCATTGCACAGCTTCTCAACATTTTCTGCGCCAACCTTCATCATAAGCTGGGCATAAACAACATTTACGGAACTAATTGTCGCATCTATTACTGTCATTTCATTTGTTTCATAATTCCTGTTGCCATAGTTTTGTACAATCCAGTCAGGCCCTGAGGGCATGTCAATAGTTAACGGGCCATTGGGATTATATTTATCATTAGGTGAAAAATTCATATTTATTGACTGCATAAGAACAGGGACTTTAAAAACTGAGCCCGGCTGTCTTTTTCCCTGTGTAGCGATATTAAATTTGCTCGTGCTGTAATCCTTGCCGCCCACAAGAGCATAAATATAACCGTTGGAAGGATCAGTTGAAATAATTGCATAAGAGGGTTCAGGATCAGAAGGAAAAACTGTTCTTATGGAATTTTCCGCCTTTTTTTGAAGGTCCAGGTCAAGAGTGGTGTAAATCCTCAGGCCGCCTTTAAATACATCATAATCAGTAAACTTTTTTTCATATAATTGCTGTTTTACATAATCAACAAAATAGGGAGATTTTATATCAGGCAAGCCTTCTTTGCCGGCAATTTCTTTTTCGTTTAAAACAATCGGCAAAGATATGGCTTCAAGGTACTGCTGCCTGCTTATTCTTTCCTGTTCATGCATAAGCTTAAGCACAAGATTCCTCCTGGCAAGCACTTTTTCAAGGTTGCTGTATGGATTATAATACGAAGGCCCCTTAATAATGGCTGCCAGCATGGCTGCCTGCTCAAGACTGAGGTTTTTTGCGTTTATGCCGAAATATGTCTGTGCGGCCTTTTCAACACCGTACGAGCCTGCGCCAAAATATATGGTGTTTAAATACATTTCAAGTATTTTATCTTTTGTGTAATTTCGCTCAAGCTGTATGGCTATTACTGCCTCATTTACTTTTCGCCTGAATGTTTTTTCAGGAGTAAAATAAACATTCTTTATATACTGCATTGTAATGGTGCTTGCGCCCTGCTCTATTGCGCCTGCACGTACATCTGCTATAAAAGCGCCAACAATTCTTTTATAATCTACGCCCTGGTGGTCATAAAACCTTTTATCTTCCACCGCAAGAACAGCATCTTTTATATAATCCGACATTTTGTCAAAATGAATAATCTCCCTGTTCTCCCCTGCATGGAACTCAGCAATCAGGGTTCCGTCAAGAGCATATGCTTTTGAGGTCTCTGCAATATCTGAAGGGGTGAGCTCTTCTATGGAAGGCACAGAGCGCAGTATTATAAATCCCCCGATTATGCCGATAAAAACAATAATCAGTATAAATACGGCTATAATTGTAAGCAGGGATAAAAAACACCCTTTTGCCTTGCTTCTTTTCTTGATATTTTTTTGTTGCATATCTTAATTTCTTTCCTGGTTAAATATTGGGTAATTATATTAATCCATTCTGTATTTGTTAGATTAAGCGCATTGTGCAAAACATTTTACTCCACGGTAAATGATAATAAATAAAGTATATTTGCCTTTTTTGCTTAAAAATCCAAAAACAAATAAAACCATTATTTACAATAAATATTCGAATAATATGATAATTTATTTAATGCAATAATAAAAGTACTGTATCAAACCAGGCAGTAAGGCAATTTTTACATAAAACCAAATAGACAATATAATGTGTGCTGTGCTAATATTTAATTCAATTTCCAGGGGGCCTGATTTGATTAAATTTTTAAATTCCCCTGCATTAACGGCTTTTTTAAAAATTAACAATAAAGATAAAAGTAAATATTATGGAAAAAGAAATAATAAAACAGCTTGAAACTGCCTGCAGCGGAACAGAGGATGTTCTTGTAAAAGAGGAGCTTGAAGAGCTTATTAGAAGTTCAATTAAAAATGGCAGGCCACTGAAAGTAAAGCTCGGGCTTGACCCCACAGCACCTGACATCCATCTTGGGCACACTGTCGTGCTTAATAAATTAAGGCAGTTCCAGGATATGGGGCACCAGGCAATCCTTATTATTGGCGATTACACTGCTCGCATAGGGGATCCTTCAGGGCGCTCAGCCTTAAGGCCAAGGCTTGAGCCGGAAAAGATTGATGAAAATGCAAAAACATATATGAAGCAGGCATTTAAAATACTGGACGGCAAAAAAACAGAGGTTGTTAAAACTCAAAATGGGTTAAAGCCCTTAAAACTTGAAGACATACTGAGTTTGACTTCAAGGTTTACTGTGGCAAGAATGCTTGAACGGGATGACTTTAAAAAAAGGTTTGCCGGAAATATTCCTATTGCAATAATGGAGTTTCTGTATCCAATAATGCAGGCATATGATTCAGTGGCAATAGAATCAGACATAGAGCTTGGGGGCACTGACCAGAGATTTAATCTTCTTGTCGGCAGGGAGCTGCAGAAAGAATTCGGCCAGAGACCACAGATTGCAATAACAATGCCGATACTTGCCGGAACTGATGGTGTTGATAAAATGAGTAAAAGCCTGGGAAATTATATTGGAGTTACTGAAAAACCGGAAGAAATATTCGGTAAAGTCATGTCAATACCAGATTCTATAATAATGGACTATTACAGGCTGCTGACAACGCTTTCACCCCAAGAGATAACTGAAATAGAAATTGGCATAAAAGAAAAAGGAGATAATCCGGTTTTTGCCAAGAGAAAGCTTGCAGGGCTGCTTGTCAAGAATTTATATGATGATAAGCAGGCAGAATTTGCCCGCAGTCATTTTGATTCTGTATTCAAGGAAAAAAAAGTTCCTGATGATGTAGAAGAATACAACATAAAAGACATTGCCTGCAATTCTGGCAAAGTTTCAATAATTGATCTTCTTGCAGGAAGCGGGCTTGCTGCTTCCAATTCTGATGCAAAAAGGCTTATTGAGCAGGGCTCGGTAAAAATAGGCAATGAAAAAATAGTGGATATTCATACTGTGTTTGAGGCTAAAAACCTGGACGGGCAGGTAATACAGAAAGGAAAAAGGTTTTTCAGGCGCATTATATTTTGATATAAATTTAACTGAATTAATTATTTCATGGCTTTAAATAAATTAAACAGTTTCCTGAAAGAAATAAAAAAAGACAATAATGGCACTCTACCCCGGGACCTGCATATAACCAGGAAAGCAGGGGCCCTTGTTGCAATTTCTGGCGGAAAAGTTATTAAAATACAAAAACCTGATATATTCCATTGCCCCCTGTTTACGTCCCTTTTTTCTTACAAGGATTTAAACCAGGAAACTATTGGGAAAAAATTTGAAAAGCAGATAAGTATGTGGGGGATGTTTACAGGCAAAAGGCATCTTTGTGATGATAAAATAATAGTCCCGTTTGGCGCCAGTGAAATGATGATGTATGCGCTTAAAAGGTCCAATATTGACTCAGCTGTTGTAGCCTGTGAAGGCGCCGGAACAGTAATTTCTTCAAATCCTTCCCTCATACAGGGTATAGGCGCATATATGAACGGGCTTTTTTACACTACGCCAATTCCCGGCGTAATTAAAAACATCAATAATAATGGCGGGACCGTACTTTCTGGTGATGCCCTTATGGATCCTTATAAGGGTGTGGTTAAAGCTATTGAGATGGGCCATAAAAAAATTGCTGTCACTGTAAGGGGGGACCAGGAGCAGGCTATAAAGAAAATACGCGCTCTTGAGGAAAAAATGAATTCAAATCCTGATAAAACCGGGGCTGAAAATGCAGGTAATTGTAAAGATGCAAAAACAGGTCAGAAAGGAAATATAAAGATAATAATACTGGCAGTTTGCAATACAGGAATAAAAACTTCTGCAGCCTGCACAATCAGGGATTTTGTAGACCTTGCCTGGGCTTGCGCATCAAAACAGATACGGGATATTGTAGGTTCTGTGTCCATCCTCCAGGTGGGAATGAAAATACCTGTTTTTATAACAACACTTGCAGGGCTTGATTTTATTTCGTCTTATTCATCAGACAGCATTTTAAAAGAAAAACTGGAAGACAAAAAAAAGAAACATTTTATAACATCGGGTAAATCCGGTGATGGCGCTATAAAAATTAATATGGGCAAATTTTCTGTTTTTTTATATGAAACAGAAAAACTGCCTTTGGGAACTGAAGATGAGCCCTTTCCGTTGATATAGCATAAAGAATAATTGCCGGGCAAACCTAACCCCGGCAGGGCCGAAAATTATTTTATAAAAAGGGCAGATTTTTAATATATTTCTTGTCAATGCTTAAGACAATATATATAATCTTTTCAAATGAATACAGGATTAAAACAAAAAAAGGCTGGGGCTAAAATGGATGAATTTTATTCCAGCATACAGAGAGACATATTAAAATATATTGACCCGGGAATAATCAATTGCTATCAATGCGGCAAATGCACCGCGGGTTGCCCTCTTTCAGATATTTTTGAGTATAAGCCGAACCAGATAATGATGCTTGTGCAGGCAGGTAGAATAGAATCCATAATCAATTCAAATTCTATTTTTTTATGCCTTTCATGCGAGATATGCAGCAGCAGATGCCCACAGGATGTGCACATTGCAAAAATAATGCAATACATCAGGAATGAAGCCTGGAAAGTAGATAAAATAAAAGTTGCAAGCATTAAAAGATTCTATAAATTATTCCTCAAGGAAGTAGGAATAACCGGCAGGAGTTATGAGCCAGGACTTATTGCAGGTTTAAATCTTATAAGCGGGAAGCTTTTAAATGATATGGATATTGCTGTAAAAATCCTTGGAAAAAGGAAAATAAATTTAATCCCTGAATTTGTAAAGGACAGGAAAGGCATTTCCAGAATAGTAAAGAAGTATTTATAAATAAAGAGAAATTTATAATGCAGGATACTATAAATAAAAACGGCTTAAATAAAATTGCCTACTATCCGGGATGTTCCCTTAATTCAACGGCAATTGATTTTAATATTTCCTTAAAAAAACTCCTGGATATTTTAGATATTGGCTATATTGAAATAGATGACTGGAACTGCTGCGGCACCACACCTGCGCAGAATGTAAGCAGTGAGCTGGTATATACGCTTTCGGCAAGAAATTTGATTTTGGCAAAAAAAATGGGCATACAGGAAATATTATGCCCCTGCGTATCCTGCTACAATAAGCTTTATAAGGCTGCCTATTACATAAACACTGCGAGCAAACTGAAAAATAAAAAAGAAGAACAGATGCGCGATACTATAATCGCCAATCTTAAAGATATGGGTTTTAATGTTGAAGAAGAGTTAAATTTTAAGGTCTATTCAGTAATTGAATTTCTATACCTTAAAAAGAAAATAATAGGTGAAAAATATAATGAGATAAATGCAGGCAGGGAAAATTTGCCTGCAAACAGGGTTTTACTCGAAAAACTTAAGCCTGTCTGTTATTATGGCTGCGCGCTTTTAAGGCCGGACAGCGCTTTAAGGTTTGATGATTTTGAAAAACCGACTTCAATGGAAGAGATATTGGAAGAGGCAGGCATTGTTTGCAAAAACTTCCAGTTTAAAACTGAATGCTGCGGCGCAATTCTTTCCCTTACACATAAAAATGCAGTTTTAAAGCTGAGCAATATGATACTTGATTCGGCCCTTGAAAGCGATGCTAATTGCCTGGTAGTTTTCTGCCCGCTTTGCCAGCAGAACCTTGATTTAAGACAGGACCAGATAAACAAGTTATACAAAAAAAACTACCATCTGCCTGTCTTTTATATAACCCAGTTACTGGGGATAGCTTTAGGCCTTACGCCCCGGAGTGTAATGCTTGACAGGCTATTTGTAAGCCCGGAATTTATAAAAAATGATTAACAGCATTTAACAAGGATTAAAAAATTGAGGATAGGTATATTCGTCTGTTTTTGCGGCTCAAACATTGGCGCAACAGTTGATGTGGATAAAGTTGCGCAAGAGGCTTTAAAATTTCCCGGGGTAGTTTTTACCCAGACAAATTTATATACATGCTCAGAACCCGGACAGGCCCAGATAACAAAGGCCATTAAAGAGCATAACCTTACAAGGGTACTGGTTGCTTCATGCTCGCCAAGAGTGCACCAGAACACTTTCATGAAAACCGTGGAAACAGTTGATCTTAACCCTTATTTATTTGATATGGCAAATATCAGGGAGCATGTTTCATGGATTCATGATGATAAAGAAAAAGCTACCCAAAAAGCTATAGAGCTTATCAGGATGGCAGCAGCAAAAGTATACAGGCATAATGAATTGTTCCCCAAATATTTTGACCTTAATAAGAATGTTATAATAATTGGGGGCGGCATAGCCGGAATCCAGGCGGCGCTTGATATAGCAGATGGCGGAAGGAAAGTAACACTTATTGAGCGCCAGTCCTCCATAGGAGGAAGAATGGCCCAGCTTGATAAAACTTTTCCCACTATTGACTGTTCTGCCTGCATACTGTCCCCGAAAATGGTTGATGCAGGAATGCATGAAAATATTAATCTTTTTACCCTTTCAGAAGTTATAAAAGTTGAAGGTTCAATTGGCAATTTTAAAGTTACCATAAGGAAAAAACCAAGATATATAATTGAAAAAAACTGCACATCCTGCGGAGAATGTGAAAAAGTGTGCCCGGTAGACTGTGTAAATGAATATGAAGCCGGGCTTGCCACAAGAAAAGCAATATCAAGGATGTTCACCCAGGCGGTCCCTTCAGCCTATAATATAAATTTCAAGGGAAAAGCTCCCTGCAGGAGCACATGCCCCGCAAATGTGCCCGCCCAGGGCTATATCGCCCTGATAAGTGAAGGAAAATATTTGGAAGCTTTAAAGCTTCACAGGGAAGAAAATCCATTCCCGTCTATTTGCGGAAGAGCCTGCATGCATCCGTGTGAGGAAAGCTGCACAAGAAACCTTGTAGATGACCCTGTGGCAATAATGAGCCTGAAAAGATTCATAGCTGATTTTGAGCTCAAACTTGGAGAAATACCACTTCCCGAAATGGATGAAAAAAAGGATAAAAAGGTTGCAATTGTGGGATCAGGGCCCGCCGGCCTTACTGCGGCATATTTTTTGGCAAAAAAAGGTTATGGGGTAAAAATATTTGAGTCACTTCCGGTTACAGGAGGGATGCTAAGGGTAGGCATACCCACTTACCGTCTTCCTCCGGAAATTCTTGATATTGAAATTGATGTTGTAAAAAGGATGGGAGTGGAAATAAAGACAAACCATCCAGTCAGCAGTTATGACGAAGTATATGATCTAAAGGAAAAAGAGGGTTTTGGGGCAGTATTTTTAGCAACCGGCGCCCACCAGGACAAAAAGCTGGATTGTGAAGGTGAATTTTTAAAAGGAGTAATCCCCGGTATTGCATTCCTTCGTGATGTGGCTCTTTCAAAAATAACAAAGCTGGACGGAAAAGTTGCAGTTGTCGGCGGGGGAAATGTTGCGATTGACTCGGCAAGGACAGCACTTCGCCTTGGGGCAAAAGAAGTAAGCATATTTTACCGAAGAAGCAACAAAGAAATGCCTGCACTTGATGAAGAAGTCGAAGAAACGATTGAAGAAGGAATAAGCATAAATTACCTTACTGCTCCTGTAAAAATTGAAGGTAAAAATGGCAAAGCGCAAAAGCTGGTCCTTATAAAAAATGAGCTGGGCAAACCTGACAGCAGCGGAAGAAGAAGACCTGTGCCAATTAAAGGAAGCGAATTTGAATATGATGTTGATTATATAATTGTTACCATAGGCCAGGACCCCGACATAGCATACCTGCAGGGTAAAAAAAGAACTTGTAACCTCACCCCATGGAATACTGTAAAGCTTCAAAGGGAGGCTGTGCTTGCTGTCAATGATGACGGCATTTTTGCAGGAGGGGATCTTGTGCTTGGCCCTGCTACTTTAACTGAAGCAATCGGCCATGGAAAACTTGCAGCAGATATAAT